>Ga0307380_10003327_pt1 | contig 22248 bp, 16 predicted proteins | sample UN3MG_FD_202239 | JGI IMG/M metagenome (GOLD analysis project Ga0307380, IMG submission 202239) | Soil microbial communities from Risofladan, Vaasa, Finland - UN-3 | ecosystem: Environmental > Terrestrial > Soil > Coastal area > Acid sulfate soil | place: Finland: Risofladan, Vaasa | collected... | reverse complement strand
CACCACGTGCGACAACAACCACGGCGGGTTCGGGTATACGGCACCCAGCTCGATGCGCAACAACGACAAGACGGCGGGCGGGATCATCTGCCATGCGTTCATGGGCACACCGATGACCGACCCGGCGGTGGAAAGCGCCATCGGCTATCTGTACCGCCACTGGAACGACACGGGCACGGCCTACGAGAACACCAAACTGCACGGCAACAGCTACGGGATGTACAGCGTGGCCATGGCCATGCGGCTGCCGGAGCCGGACCTCACGCGAATCACCGAGTACGATTGCGTCAGCCAGACGGGCAACAGCTTCGACTGGTATTACACGCCGTCGGGGCAGGCGAATCAGGGTCTGGCCGACTACATCATCGGCAATCAGCAGGCGGACGGCGGCTGGGACGACTCGGCGGGGCCGTTCCCCGTCAGGGACGGGTTCTGCACGGGCTGGCGCGTGCTGATTCTGCTCGGCGGGCGGCCGGTCTGCCTGGAAGACGGTGATTGCGACGACGGCCTGTACTGCACCGGCGTCGAGAGCTGCGGCAGCAACGGGATGTGCCAGCCGGGGGTCGATCCCTGCCCGGGGCAACTGTGCCGCGAGAGCGACGATCAGTGCGTGGACTGTCTGGGCGACGAGGATTGCAGCGACGACCTGTTCTGCACCGGGGCCGAGACCTGCGACACCAACGGCGTGTGCCACGCAGGCGTCGATCCCTGCCCGGGGCAACTGTGCCGCGAGAGCGACGATCAGTGCGTGGATTGCCTGGGTGACGAAGATTGCATCGACGTGCTGTTCTGCAACGGGGCCGAGGCGTGCGACACGGACGGCCTGTGTCAGCCGGGCGCCGATCCCTGCCCGGGGCAGTTCTGCATCGAAGAGGAGGACGTGTGCGTCGATTGCCTGGGCGACGCCGACTGCAACAACGATCTGTACTGCAGCGGCGTCGAGACCTGCGACACCGACGGGCTGTGCCAGCCGGGTGACGATCCGTGTCCCGGGCAGCTCTGTCGGGAAAGCGACGACACCTGCGTCGATCGGGTGTACGTGGACGACGACGCCCCGGGCGGCGACGGTCTGAGCTGGGACACGGCGTTCAACGGATTGCAGGAGGCGCTAACCCTGGCGGCCGGCAGCGAAGGTGCCGTCACCGAGATCCGGGTGGCCCGGGGGACGTACCAGCCGGCGGGGCCGGGCGGCGATCGGGCGGCCACGTTCCAACTGATCAGCGGTGTGGCGATCCGCGGGGGGTATGCCGGGTACGGCGCACCCGATCCCGACGAGCGCGTCCTGGGTTCGGACCGGCCGACGCTCAGCGGCGATCTGAACGACGATGATCTGTCCACCAGCGGCGGCGACGGCGAGAACAGCTACCACGTGGTGACCGGCAGCGGCACGGACGCCACGGCCGTTCTGGAGAACTTCCTGATCGTGCGGGGGCACGCGGATGGGCCGGCGACACCGGATTATCACAATCGTGGCGCCGGTATGCTCAACGACAACGGCCAGCCGACGATCGTGCTGTGTGCCTTCGCGTCCAACCAGGCCGGATACGGCGGCGGCGTGTGCAACCTGGGCGGCGATCCGGTGTTGAGCAAATGCAGCTTCGCGGACAACAGTGCCCAGTGGGGCGGCGGGTTGGCGAACTTCGGCCAGGCCAATCCATCGTTGACCGACTGTGTCTTCACCGGCAACCTGGCGTCGATGAGCGGCGGGGGGATCTACAACGGGAACAGCGACCCGGACCTGGTGAACTGCATCGTCCACGGAAACTACGGCATCGACTCGGGCGGCGGGCTGTGCAATCACGTCAGCGCTCCGTCGCTGGTGAACTGTACGGTGACGTACAACCGGGCCGACACGGTGGCCGGCGGCATCCACAACTGCTACGGGCGCAGCCCGACGCTGACCAACTGCATCCTGTGGGGCAACGAGGTGGGCGGGATCACGGACGAGCCGGCGCAGATGAGCGGGGAGTCGCCGGTGGTCAACTACACCTGCGTCCAGGGCTGGACGGGCGGTCTGGGCGGCGAGGGGAACATGGGGGACGATCCGTTGTTCGTCGTTGACGGGTTCGGCACCGACGGGCTGCCGGGCACGGCCGACGACGATCTGCACCTGCAGAGCGGGTCGCCGTGCATCAACGCGGGGAACTACGACGTTACCGGCCTGCCGGCGCAAGACCTGGACGGGAACCCGCGGGTGCAGCAGTGCCGCGCAGACATGGGGGCGTATGAGTCGGCGGACCCGCCGGCCGCCTTCGACGACTGCAACACCAATAGCATCGACGACGATTGCGACCTGTTCGCCGGAACCAGTCCGGACTGCAACCAGAATCACGAACCCGACGAGTGCGACATTGCGGGCGGCGCGAGTCTGGACTGCAACGCCACGACCATTCCCGACGAGTGCGAGACGATCGGGGACGGCGACTTCGACGCTGACGGGGAAGTAACGACGGTCGACTACGCCGTGTTGTTCGATTGTCTGGCCGGTCCGATGGCGCCTCCCGATCCACCGCTGCCGCCGGAGTGCGTCGATCTGTGCCTGACGGTGTTCGACTCGGACGAGGACGGGGACGTGGACCTGGAGGACGTGGCCTGGTTCCAGGAGGCGTTCGGCGAATAGGAATCCGTTTACAGAGTTGTTTGGCAGATCGACGCACTAGCGGCCGGCGCTCTCACCGGGTGTTATGGCCGATGCAATGCGGTTTGTGCGACGGCCTGCGAGGGCGCAGGGCGTTACACGCATTCGTTCAAGGGACTGCCAGACGACGGGTGAGAGCTGCCGACCGGCGCAGCACAAGTTCGGACAACGCCCCACACGTTCCGACTTCTTCCAGACATACCCACGACGCATGTTCGGTTAGGCTGGTGTTTTGCGGTAGATACGCCGATTCCGAGTATGCGTCTGTACACTTGGAGGTTCAGCCATGGTGTGCCCGGTCACCAATCGATCATGCGGCTCCGGAGGGAACGCCACCTGGCCTGATTGGACGCGCATCTTGGTGGTTCTCGCCGGACTGACTGCGCCAGCCGTCGGTCTTGCATCTGATACGCACCCTCCATCCGCCGAGGCGCTCGTCAAGCCGAACGGGCAGTCCGCCGGGCACGGTGTGGCCGAACGACCGGCCGAGGATGCGGCGCGGTTGGCGCAAGGGGGGCGCCGCCGCGTGGAGGAGGGCCTGGCTTCCTTCCCCAGAAAATGGGGTCAACTCTTTCTGCAGGGAGCGCAGGGGCTCAAGCGGGCTGCGACCATCCCGGACCGCATGGAATATCACCACGTGCCCGGCGCAAGCGTCGCCGTAATCAGCGCCTACAAGCTGGAATGGGTCCAGGCTTACGGCGTTTGTCGCGCGGGCGGGGAGGCGCCCGTGACGACGGAGACGTTGTTTCAAGCGGCGTCAGTCGGCAAGTCGGTTACCGCCGCCGCGGCCCTGCGTCTGGTGGAAGAGGGCAGGCTGAGCCTGAACGGTGATGTGAACCAGAGGCTGAAGTCGTGGAAGATTCCCCCGAATCCGTACACGGCGGACACGCCGGTTACGCTGCGATTGTTGCTAAGCCATACGGCCGGTGCGACCGGGACCGGAGGGTACGGTTATGCGGCCAACGAGGCGTGTCCGACGCTCCTCGAGGTCCTGGATGGAAAGCCGCCTTCACGCCTGGAGCCGATCCGCGTTGGCGCGGCTCCCGGCCGTCAGTATCGCTACTCGTCGGGCGGCTACTCGATCGTCCAGCAGCTCATCAGCGACGTCACCGGCAAACCATTCAACGCCGCGATGGGCGAGCTTGTCCTGGATCCACTGAAAATGGGGCACAGCACTTTTGAGCAACCGCCCGATCCCGCCCTGCGAGCGCTGCTGGCCGCAGAGCACGATTTCGACGGAACACCGTTGCCCAACGGCCCGTTGCGCTATCCGCAGGCTGCCGCCGGAGGGCTATGGTCGACGCCGTCTGATCTGGCCACTTTCGCGATCGCGCTGATGAACGCAAAGCGCGGCGAATCGAACGCCGTACTTCCGTCGGCGATGGTCAGTGAGATGATGCAGCCGGTCATGTTCGGGGTGGGGCTTGGCGTTCAAGTCCGCTCTGAAGGAAGCACCATGCACTTCTTGCACGTCGGCGGAAGCGTCGGCTCGTGTTGCATACTCGTCGCGTATCCGGAGACCGGAAAGGGCGCCGTTGTCATGACGAACTCCGCAAGCGGGAATACGCTCTGTCTGGAGATTCTGGCGAGTATCTTCTACGAGTACGAGTGGGGCCGTTTGATGGTGTCCTTCTGAGAGAGGCCAGGCGCGCCCGACGGCGCGGCTCGTGCTTGCCGGCATCCGGTGGATCCGGCCGCACGCGAGACCGGCGCCGCGACCGGACGAGAGCGTATGACCGGCCCCGGGTCGTGGTACCACTTGTGATGCCAGTCCGTCATCTCCGAGTTTGTTCTCCTCCTGTCAAGCGAGAAGGCCCGGATTCGTAAGCCCAGGCCTTGCAAGCACTTGCATCAGAAAGCGGGCGATCGGAGTCGAACCGATCCCGGCGTTCCGGGATCCAGCTTAAGAAGCCGGCAAGGAACGCCGTTGCAGCGTAAGCCCTTGGTGGAGCGAGAGTTGCGAGATTGCTGCTGGCGCTTTACCGGCGGTTTGGCGGGGGAAACCACCTCCTTCAGCGTCTTCCGACGGACGCCACGCGGTCGTGCTCCTTCAGCCATCCAACGGTGCCGATTTCGACCACATGGGGCATAGCAAGTAGATCGTGCCGTCAAGGCTGACCGGGGTGCGTGACGGTTCAGGTGAGTGCCACTGGCAGCTTGCCTGCCAGTGCAGGTGCTCCACACGCCTACCCGAGAGAGCGCACGGGCGGACAAGCCGCCCGTGGCACCCCAAACCGAATGCCGCCGGAACTGTCACGGACCCGGCCGATCGTTTGTGGCAGCCGTTCATGGACAGGCGGTCGGTGAGCGTCTACACTGGGGGGCTTTTTGAGTGTTTGGCTGAATATGAAGACCGCTGACGACATTCGCAACGTTGCCATCATCGCCCATGTCGATCATGGCAAGACCACGCTGGTCGACCAGATGCTGCGGCAGTGCGGACAGTTCCGCCCGGCCGAGGTGGCTCAGACCCGGATTCTGGATTCGGATGATCAGGAGCGGGAGCGGGGCATCACCATCCTGGCCAAGAATATCTCGATCCGCTATCGCGATACGCGGATCAATCTGATCGACACGCCGGGCCACGCGGATTTCGGCGGCGAGGTCGAGCGGGTGTTGAAAATGGCCGATAGCTGCCTGCTGTTGGTCGACGCGTTCGAGGGGCCCATGCCGCAAACCCGTTTCGTGTTGCGGAAGGCGTTCGACTTCGGCCTGAAGCCGGTGGTGGTCATCAACAAGATCGATCGTATCGGCGCCCGACCGGGCGACGTGCTGAATGAGGTGTTCGATCTGTTCATCGAACTGGGCGCCGACGACGACATGTTGGAATTCCCCACGATCTACGCCTCGGCCATCGAAGGCCATGCCAGCCTGGACCCGGATCGTCCCGGGCAAAACATGAAGCCCCTGTTCGATATCATCGTTGATCGACTGCCCGCGCCGCAGGCGGACGTCGACGGCCCGCTGCAGATGCTGATCACGACGCTGGATTACAGCGACTATATGGGGCGCATCGGGATTGGGCGCGTCTTTGCCGGGACGGTGCGGGTGGGGCAGGCCGTGACCGTAATCCACCGCGACGGCACGCATACCAACGAGAAAGTCGGCGAGCTGCTTGCGTTCGAGGGGCTGGATCGCAAGCGAGTCGAGCAGGTGTCTGCCGGTGACATCTGTGCGGTCGTAGGCATTGATTCGATCGACATCGGCAATACCCTTGCCGACCCGGATCATCCCAGGCCGCTGCCGCTCATCAGCATCGACGAGCCGACGTTGCACATGACCATGCGAATCAACGATTCGCCCATGGCCGGCCGGTCGGGCAAGTTCTTGAGTTCACGGCATCTGCGCGAGCGTCTGGAAAAAGAATGCCAGCACAACGTGGCCCTGCGCGTGGACCCGGGTTCCACGCCTGAGGAGTTTCAGGTTTCGGGTCGCGGGCTGCTGCACCTGTCGGTTTTGATCGAGAACATGCGCCGCGAAGGCTATGAGTTGGGGGTGGGCCGACCCAAAGTCATCTATCGCGAGTTAGACGGCAGGGAAACCGAGCCCGTCGAGCTGTGCGTCATCGACGTCCCCGCCAACCACGTCGGGGCGGTCATGGAGCTAATGGGGGCTCGCCGCGGGATATGCGTACGCATGAATAACGAGGGCGAGTTGACCCACTTGGAGTTCACCGCGCCCTCACGTGGGTTGATCGGCCTGCGAAATCGCATGCTCAACGCCACCAACGGCACGGCCATCATCCATCACAACTTTTACGAATACGAGTTCTTTCGCGGCGCGATTCCGGGTCGGGCCAACGGCGTAATGATCGCCTCGGAACCCGGCCAAGTCACCGCCTACGCGCTGGATGCGCTGGCCGGCCGCGGCACGATGTTCGTTTCACCCAACGATCCGATCTACGTCGGCCAAATCGTCGGCGAGCATTGCCGCGACGACAACCTGATGGTCAACGTCTGTCGAGGCAAGAAGCTGACCAACATTCGGGCGGCTGGGTCGGACAAGCACGTCATCCTTAAACCGCCGCAGGAAATGACGCTGGAGCTGGCCCTGGAGTTCATCGCCGACGATGAGCTGGTTGAAGTGGTCCCCGATGCGATTCGGTTGCGGAAGCGGCTGCTCAGCGAGAACGACCGAAAGCGCAGCAACCGCGACAAGGATCGACATCAGCCCGGGTAGGGGCCAAGGAGGTTCGAATAGCGTCACCCGCAAAACCCATGCGCACGGCCGCTCCCGGAAAAACGAGGCTTGGGTCCGCCGTCGGTTCATGGCCCAGTCCGTGCTTCCGGCATTCATTGCAGAATTCGCCCTTTCCGGTGCTTGAGGGAGGCGTCGCGCCTTCGGGGTCCAGCCACTACAACGCGTCCGGGTTACCACGAACCCTGGGCGCCCCATACACTGACGGGCGACCTTCGCTTCATGTTTCAACTCAGTGACCAACTCACGCGAGTGCTGGACGGCCGAAACGGCGGAGAGCATCCACGACACGGCGGGAAACACCGGCACCGAGTAGGACGCCAGCGGGTTCCTGGCGTGGCGGCCTACCGATCAATCATCCGCTCCGGGAGCCGTCGTGCCTTCAGCCGCTTCGGATATGAATCGAACGGGGCAACCTTCCGGCAATCCGTAGCCGCCCTCGATGGCAACCCAGTCGCCGGCTTCGAGACCACCCACTGCCTGAATCTGGTCCTTCGTAGAGATGCCGAGCGTGACCGGCTGTTCGAAGGCCTTGCCGTCGCGGATCACGGTGACCACGGGTGTGCCGTCACGATCGGCAACGGCGGCGACGGGAATGGCGAGCACGTCGCCCAGTTCGGGCAACCAGACGCGCACGCGGCAGGCGAGTTCAGGCACCAACTGGCCTCCGTCGTTCTTGATCGATACGAAGACATCGACGTCACCAGTGTCTGGATTGGCCCGTGGGCCGAGGCGTGCGACGGTTCCATGCAAAGCGGTATCAGCACGCGGCGCGGTCCATACGTCCGCAGGTGCGCCGGGTTTGACTTGGGAGAAGTGGGTGCTGGGAATGCGCGCTTGCACGAATAGTTCGGATGTATCGGCAACAATCGCGAGCACGTCGGATTGAGTAACATAGGCGCCGGCGCGCGCTGCAAGCTGGATCACTACACCGTCGATCGGGCTACGGATCGTGCAGAATTCAACCTCCAGTTCCTGGGCGGCTACGTCGGCCTCTGCCACCGCCAGTTCGGCCCGGGCTTCGGCGATTTCTTCCGCGCGCGGCCCGGCTTCCAGCAGGCGCAGCCTCGCTTCGGCGGCACGGCTCTCGGCCTCGGCGTCGTCGAAACGCGCCTGGGCTTGACCAAACTCCACATCCGAAAGATCTCCCTTTTCATGCAACGCGCGCATGGCGTCGAGCTTGGCCTCGAGCGCACGGGCAGCCGCGGCCAGTTGCAGAGTATCCTGGCGTGCCGCTTCCACCTCCTCGGTGCGCGGTCCGTGCTCAAGCTTCGCCAGCGTTGCCTGGGCGCGTTGCTCGGCAGCCCGGACGCCGGCAAGTCGCGCCTCGGCCGGACGGAGATCCACTTCGATGAGTACGTCGCCGGCTTCTACCGACTGACCCTCAACGACCGAGATTGGCGCAATCCGCCCCTCGGCCTGCGCCGCTATGACGCTCGTGCGCTCGGGAATCAGCACGACCGTGCCAATCAGGTCACTCGATGGTCGCAGGGTTGTGACCGTCGCCCTGGCAGCACGTACAGGTACCGGCTGAGAGGGTGCGTCGTCCGCCTCCGCCTCGGCGGACAACTGCCGACACCCGGTGAGAAGCGCGGCAGAGCTGAATACGACCGCGAACAACACACATGGAATCGGTTTCATTCGCTCGCCTCCGGCGCGGGTCCACCCGCCACTGGACGTTCGTGCAGCCCGAAGACCCGCAGAAGGACGTAGTAGAACAAGGGAGTAGCCAGCAGTGAAAGCACCAGCGCGATGCACAACGCCCCAATCACTGCGACCGCCAGCGGTCGCAGCATGTCGGCGCCCGCGCCAACGCCGTAGGCCAGCGGCAACAAACCGGACAAAGCCGCCAGCGACGTCATGAGCACCGGTCGCCAATGGCGACGGCCGGATTGGACGAGCGCCTCGGTCAGTGGCAGGCCGCGGTGACGCAAATGATCGACATAGTCGAACATCAGGATGCCGTTCTTGGCAACGATGCCGACGCCGATGATCGCGCCAAGAAAGGACACGATGTTCAGTGAGATTCCCGTCAGCCACAGCGCGCCGGCCACGCCGAACAGCGCCAGCAGAGCACCGCCGACGATGGCCAGCGGATGCAGCACGGTGCGGAACTCCAGCAGCAGAACCCCGTAGACCAGCAGAACGCTCATGATCAATACGAACATGAAATTGCGGAATGATTCCTGCTGTTGCCGGTAAAGCCCGCCGTACTCGATGGACACGCCGGGCGGGATCTGAAGCGTCTGGGAAAGCCGTTTCTTGATCGCAACAATGCCACTGCCGAGATCGCGTCCGGAAAACCGCGCGGATACGGCGATGAGCTCGCGCAAGTCTTCGCGGTGGCGTTCGAGTTGGCCCGAACGCAGTTCCGCTTCGGCCACGTCGTCGAGAATCAGTCGTACTCCCTGCGAAGAGCGAACCGGCATTTCGTCAATGTGCTGTCGGCGCTCGGTTTGCGAGCGGCTCAGCAGCACGCGCACGGTTCGGGGTCGATCGCCCTCGAGCACGTACGAACTCTCCGCGCCGAGCATAGCTACTTCAAGATTCTCCCCGATCTGCGTAACGTCGAGCCCGGCCCGCGCGGCCGCCGCACCTCGAATTTTGTAACGCAGTGACGGGCCGGCCACCACCAGCCCGTCGTTCACGTCCACCACGCCGGGAACCTGCTCGATCTCTTCGGCGATTTTCGCCGCGAGCTGCTTCAGACGGTCTGCGTCGCTGGTGAAGATCTTGATCTCGACGGGGTCAGGCGACCAGGTCAGGTCGCCGATCAGATCGCTCAGCACGCCGGGGAACTCGGTGTTCAGAGCGGGCTCGGCGGCCCGAATCTTCCCGCGCAGCTCGTCGATGACCTCGTCGGTGCTGCGCGAGCGGCCTTGCTTGAGTTTGACGAGGAAATCCCCTGTGTTCGGCTCGGCGATGGCCAGCGCCAGTCGTGCTCCGGTGCGGCGCGAGTAGCTCTCGATCTCCTCCGTGCCGCGCAGGATCTGTTCCACGTGCCGGAGCATGCGGTCCGTCTCGGCCAGACTGGTTCCGGGGCGCGTGAAATAGTCGAGCACGAACGCGCCCTCGTCCTGCGCTGGAAGGAAATCGGATTCCAGTTGGAAATACAGCGCAACTCCGCCCGCGCCCACAATCGCGATGCACGCCAGCGCGAGTACGGGATGCCGCAGCACACGCCGCGCCGCTCACTCGTACGCGGCGATGATGCGGCGCAGAACCGGGCCGCCCTGCTCAAGCTCATCCCGAACCGCACCGCCGCGCCGCCGGATGAGCGCCGCCCCCAGCGTCGGCGTCAGCGTCACAGCGACCAGTAGCGAGGTGAGCAGCGCCACGACCATCGTCAAGGCCAGGGCCCGGAAGAAGACGCCGGGGACGCCGGTCAGGTACGTCAACGGAATGAAAACGACCACGGGCGTAAGCGTACTGCCGACGAGCGGGAGGCCGACCTCACGGATGGCGAGCCGGGCGGCTTCCGTTCGACTGTGGCCCGCGCAAACCTTGGCATAGATGGCTTCCACGACGACGATGGCATCGTCGATGACCAGACCGATGGCCGCGGCGATGCCGCCGAGCGTCATCAGGTTGAAGCTCATGTGGAAAACGCGCATGCCGACCAGTGTGCTCAGAATCGTTACCGGGATGGCCAGGGCGGCGACGATCGTCGTACTGATGGTGCGCAGGAACCCATAGAGCACTGCGATCGACAGCGCCAAGCCGATGAAGATCGCCTCCCACACGCTGCGCACGCCCTCGCGCACGAACTGCGATTGATCGTAGAAGAACGCCAGGTGAACGTCCCGCGGAAGCTCCTGCCTCAGGTTCCTCAGCTCGGCCTGTAGCGCGTCGGCGATCGCGACGGTGTTGCCGTCGGGCTGGCTGTAGACGTTAAGCAGCACCGCGTCTACGCGGTCGGCGGTCACGATATTGAAGCGCGGCGCGGCCCCTTTCCGAACGCTGCCCACGTCGCGAACCTGAATCGGCGAAGTCCCGGCCCAGCCGATTACGATGTCAGCCAACTCGCCGGCGTCGACCACCCGGCCGTCCACGAGCGCCAGTTAGAGCTGGCGATCCTCTTTGTGCATCCCGACGGGAACGAAGCGGTTGGTGCGGGCGATGGCCTCGCTGACCTGCTGGGGCTTGAGCCGAAAGGCATCGAGCGGGACCGGGTCAAGCACGACGTGATACTCGGGCACGCTCCCGCCGACCAGCGCAATCCGCGCGACGCCGCGAATGCGCAGGAAGCGCGGCTAAATCTCGTAGCGGGCCATCTCCCACAAATCAGTGATGGCCCGCGTCTGGCTCGTCAGACTGATGCCGATGACCGGGAACGCGGCGAAGGTGAGCCGAAATAGGTCGGCGGTGGCGGTGGCAGGAAGCGTCGCGCGGATCTGCGAGAGTCGGCCGAGCACATAAAGCTCAGCCTGAACCATGTCGGTGTTCCAGGCGAAGAACACGTTGATCTCGACCGCGCCGCGCCCGTGGCCGATCGGATATTGACCGAGCCCGGGATATCCTTCATGGCCTCTTCAATCGGACGCGTGATGGTGGCCATCATCTCATTCGCCGGCATAACGCCGTTGTGACCAGGATCACCACCCGCGGAAAATCGGTCTGCGGAAAGACCGCGGCCGGCATGCGGTAAGCGGAGTACGCCCCCGCCAGGCACACCACCAGCGAGATGAACAGAATCCCCTTGCGGTGGCGGACGATGAAGCCGTCGCCCCGCGGAGACGCCGGGAGGTGTCCGAAAGGTGCGACTTCGGCGGGTTTCTTCGTCACGCGGAGTTCCTCACAGCAGCAGAGCGGCCAGCGCCTGACGACCGAAATCCGCGATGAACACCTGCACGTCCTGAAGCATCGTCGCAGCGGACGATGCTTCGGGCGCGCATCCCCAGAGCAGCACGGGCGACACGATGAACGCCGTTCGCTTCAGAGCGTTTGCGATTTGCGCCTTCATGGTCCCACCTCGCTGGGCTCCGAAGGTTGCGTGTCGGCTGCCCCGCCGCGCCCGCCGCAGGGATGCCTGCCGCCGATGGCGCGTTGCAGCTCGGCCAGGGCGATGGCGTTGTCCCGTCGCGCGTTGACGTACTCGCGCCGCTGGGCAATCAATCCGCGCTGCGCCTCGATCAGAACGACGATGCTCTGTTCACCTGCCCGATAGGCGCGCCGCGCGGTCTCCACGTTCTCACGGGCCAGCGGCAGCGCCTGATCACGGATGAACGCTGCTGATTCCGCGGCACTGCGCGCCGTGGCAACAGCCACGCCCACATCCTGCGCGATCTGGTCGAGCAAGTCCTCGAATTCCTGGCGGCGTTGCGCTGCCTGAAAGCGCGCCCGGGCAATCTGCGGCTGATTCTGATGCCAGAGCGGGAGTGTGATTTCGAGCGTCGGGCCGAGCAGCGAGTCGATGATCTGGCTAAGTTCGGATCTGCGCTCTCCGCGGGTCTGGATGTCCGGCGCGGCAAGTTGTCCGCTGCGCACCGATGCCCGAGCGGTGTCCGCCACGATCTTCCGTCCGGGCAGCGCACGGCTTTCGGTCCGCTCCAACTCCGCCCCGATCGTGACGTCTGGGAAGATGTCGAGAATCTGGGCGCGGATCTCCGCTTCGGCCGCGCGAACCTGCATGGCGGCGGCCTGCGCGTCCAGCCGCTGCGCGAGAGCTTCGCACCACAGGGCATCCTCGTCGAAGGCTCCGGCGGCCGCCTCCGGCAGCTCGTCGCTCAGCTCCCAGGACTGTTCCCGGCGGCTCAAGCCGAGGACGCGGGCCAGATCGGCCTGGGCACCGTGAAGCTCGCCTCGTAGCGTGATCAGACGCTGCTGCGTCTCGAGCGACGCGGCCCGCGCCAGGTTGACGTCCAGCTTCCCTGCTTCGCCCGCGTTGAAGCGGTCACGGGCCAACTCGACCGATTGCCGGGCCAACTCGACGTCTTCGCGTGCGAGCGCCTCGGCACGCTGCAAGGCCAGGAGTTGCCAATAGCGCACTTGCGTGTCGGATGCCAACGCCACGGCCTGGCTGGCCACCGACCGGATCGTGTGTTCCAGTTGCGATTGGGCGATGCGTTTTCGGACCGGAATCTGCCAGAGATCGACAAGCTGCTGCGCCAGGGCCAGCGACAGATTGGATCGTCCCCCACCCTCGGGAAAGCGCAGGCCGAGTCCCAGTGTCGGGTTGCTGAGCAGGCCGGACTGCACCAGCTCGGCGCGCGAAACGCCGATCTCCTCAAACGCCGCCTGAAACGCGCGATTGTTGAGCAGGGCGACCGCGATGGCCTCGTCGATGGTCAGGCCATCTGCGAGTAGTGCGCCGACCTTCTCTTCGGCGCACACGTCTGCGGTGGGATCATAAACGCTTTCAACACCTAGCCGCTCGTGCACCAGTCGACCCGCCCGGGCGTAGTCGGGCCGGGCGTCGACGGTCACACAGGCGGGAATTGCCAGACAGGCCAGGCCCAGGACGCCGCCCACCCTGCGACCCAGACTCCTACCGGAGCGAATCACTCGTGCCCGTGAACCGTGCATTAGCGGAACCCGTTCTGGGCGGGAGGCTGACCGGCCAAAGTAAGTGGCTCGTGGCCCGCGCCCTTGCACAACGCCTCAGAAGCTGAGCATGTAGCTTACCTTGGCATCTAACGCCGGGCCTTGGTCGTCAGGACCCATAGCGGCACCGAACGCAACGACGATCAGCAACACCCTTGGTCTGTCGAGCACGCTCGATCTCCCATCAGAATCCGCTTCGAATGTGCGAGGCGAGTCGTTGCCAGCCCCTACCCAGTCACCTGCACCCGTCTGATGGAGTACTTGACGAGCAGACGCCCCAACCTGAGGGGGTTAAGCGTCTTTGTTCTCGCTACACCAACTGTACGTCTGCCGCACGGCGACATAGGCATTGCCACCGCCGCGGCCGCACCGACCCCTTGTGCCGTCGCACCGCAGCGTAGTGCAAGGCGCCACCCGGGCGCCGCCACTCGCCCGAGGATTACAAATGTGTAATCTTCGCCGGGTTGTGCGTCACGAGCCCACGCCCACGGGTAGAAGGTCGTGTCGCTTGGTCGTTGCCCGCGCTACCGGGTGAGATCCTGATCGCCAACGAGCCGAGGAGCGTCGCCGTTACCGATCTGCCGCTCGATCACGACCGGCTCAGAGTTCGTCAGGACAAGCCAATTCTCGCCTGCCTCCTCGATCTTACCGGCGACGGCAAAAAGCACGCGGGCCTGCCCGGCGAGGCCGGATGCGTCGTGTACAATACGGGAATGCGGTAGCGACCTTGAAAAGGCCCGAGACGGACGGTCCCCGCTCTCGCGCGCCCGGCCGCCAGCCGCACAAGAACACCATCGGTACTCGCTTGTCTTGGGCCTAGTAGACGTGCATCATCTTGGCCATCACCTCAACCCCGACCAGGAGCAAGGCTGTCACCAGAAGGAGCGTAATCCCGCCCACGCGCAAGGCCCGTACCCACCCGAAGCTGCCCGCACAGAAGCGGCCGCGCGGAATCAGCAGCGGCGTCTCGCGCCGGTAGGCCTCATGCGCCGGGCCGTACCGCTCCGCCAGGCGGGCCTCCTCCCAAATGATCGTCAATGGGTAGAACACGAGGAAATACGCAGTGGCGAAAACGTAGTTCTCCGCGTCGTCCAGCACCAGGCAGAAACCATACGTCAGCAGGATCGACCCGAGATAAAGCGGATGGCGGCAGAGCGAATAGACACCGGTCGTCGCCAAGGCATCTTTCTTGCGGAGGTTGCCATAGGCCGCCAACCGCAACGCCACGCCGATTCCGATGAGCAGCAGACCGGCAACGACGCCAAGGTCGGGTCGCAGAAGGTCGAGCGGCACTTCGTGGGAGAGCAGCCCTTCCACCAGACACCAGGCCACCACGGCCAACCCCACTTTCGTCCGCAGCTTCTTCAAGACGACGATCACCCTGAACAGCCGCGTGTGCTGCTCGCGCCAGGCCCGCCAATCCAAATTGGCCAATGAACTTCTCACCTCGAGTCTCCCGCCCGTTTCGCTCTGCCAGCGTAATCGTTCGTCGTCCGCCGCCGGTGTAGCCGTCGGGTCCAGAAACAGGAGAAAGTCGACCAGACCAGCAAGGACGGCTCAAAGCCAGTAGAGGTTGAGGTCCATTTCAGACCTCCTTCTCTGCAATGGTCAACTGGAAGTAATCCAGCCGCATCGTCCTGCGCCCGGACGATCCCAGCGGTTCCAACCCACTGTCGTGAGGCACACGGCACGGTAGCTTCCCCTGAGGGGACCAAACCCGCGTGTGACTGCTCGCCCCGGACCGCACCAGCGGCGAAGCGCCAGGCATCTTAGCCGATCGGCTGCGACACGATGGTTACGGGATGATGACAAACCTGTAATGTTCCGACGCGCTGCCGCGCTCGGCGGCGAGACAGCCCTGCCCACCCCAGGATGCAATTGCTGTCGCTTGCAGGGAGCCACCCACAGGTCTAAGCTGCTGCTCGCGTGCCCCTGGGCGTTCGGTTGCTGCCGGCGAGGTCAAAACGGAGACGGTGGATGCGCGTCCTGGTGGTGGAGGATGACCGGCGGGTCGCCCGCTTCATCGAGAAGGGGCTGCGAGAGGCCTCCTACGCAGTCGAGCTCGCCGACAACGGTGACGCGGGGCTGCGGATGGCGATGGGCGGCGGGCACGATGTGATCGTGCTCGACCTCATGCTGCCGGGTCGCGACGGTTTCAGCGTGTTGCGGAGCCTGCGGGAGAATGGCGTGGCCACGCCCGTCATCTGCCTCACGGCGCGCGACGGCGTGGACGACCGCATTCGCGGGCTCGATCTGGGGGCCGATGACTATCTCGCCAAACCGTTCAGCTTCGCCGAGCTGATGGCTCGCGTCCGCGCCCTCCTGCGGCGTGGGTCGGCCCTGGTCAGCAACACGGTCGTTGTTGGTGATCTGACGATCGATCTGGTCGGGCGACGCGTCGAGCGTGGCGGCCGGCGGATCGAGCTCTCCGCCCGTGAGTTTTCGCTGCTCGAATGCCTGGGGCGAAGCGCGGGCCAGGTACTGTCGCGCACGATCTTGCTCGAACGCGTGTGGGACATGAACCAGGATCCTATGACCAACGTGGTCGACGTGCACATCAACCGCCTTCGTAAGAAGGTCGATCAAGGCTTCAGCAAGCCCCTGATTGAGACCATTCGTGGTGTCGGGTACGTTCTGCGCGAGGAGACTGACTGACCATGCTCCGCACGCTTCGGGCGCGGCTGACGGCTTTGGCGACGGGGATCACGCTCACCGTCTCACTCATCGTGTGCGTGGCGCTTTACATCGGAATTCGCTTCTCTCTGCACCGCGAGGTTGATGCTTTCCTGGCCGGCGAGGTCATGGAGTTTCGCACGATCCTGTCCGCGGTCGACGGTGATCTCGTTGAGGTGCAGCGGCGGGTGCGTGCCGAGCTCGGCAGTCGCCAGCGCGGCGATCTGGCGTTCCGACTGCTCGCCCCGGACGGGAGTGTGCTCCTGACCAGTGACACGGCGAACACCTTGCCGGATCCGTGGCCGGTTCCCCCGCAGCGCCCGGCTGATCCGTTCTTTCGCACGGAGCGCGGCACCACGTCAGGTGCGCCCACCCGCACGTGCAGCCAATGGGTCACCAGGCCCGACGGGACGACGCGAATCGTCCAGGCCACGTATCTGCTGGACCAGGTCAACGCGTCGCTGAGCCGCTTCATACAGATCTGCGGAGCGGCCCTGAGCGCCGCTGCGATCCTGGCCATGATCGGCGGTCGGATTCTCGCGTCTCGCAGCCTTCGTCCCGTAGGAACGATGGCCACCGCAGCCAGGAAGATCAGCGTCGAGAATCTGACCGAGCGCCTCGACCGTTCGGGAACCGGTGACGAGGTGGACTGCCTGGCCCAGACCTTCAACGACATGCTCACGCGGCTGGAGAAGCAGGTCACGCAGCTCCGACAGTTCACAGCCGACGCCGCTCATGAGCTTCGCACTCCGCTGGCCGCCCTACGCGGCAATGCGGAAGTCGCTCTGTCCGGGAGGCGACCCGCTGACGAGTTGCGCGCCGTGCTGGCCGACGCCATCGAGGAATACGACCGCCTTGCACGGATCGCCGACGATCTGCTCCTGCTCGCGCGTGCGGACGCCGGGCAGAGGCTCATTCAACCGGCGCGTTTCCGCCTGGATCGCGCGGTAGTCGACGTCGTCGACCTCTTTTCGCCCGCGGCTGAAGAGCGCGGCGTCTCTTTGACCCTTTCGGATTGCAACGAGACATGGATCGACGGTGATGACGGCCGCTTGCGACAGATGCTGGGCAATCTGCTGGATAACGCGATCAAGTTCACACCCGATGGCGGAACAGTGCGCGTGTCGCTGTCCGCTGCCAACGGCGTGGCCGAGCTGACGGTTCGGGACACCGGCGTTGGAATCGCGCCGGAGCACCTGCCCCATGTCTTCGACCGATTCTACCGCATCGACCGCGCTCGCACGCACGACGGCGGCGGCGCCGGCCTGGGTCTGTCGATCAGCAGGACGATTGCCGAAGCACACGGAGGCAGCATCCGCCTGATCAGTGAGCCGGGCGACGAAACCACGGTCAGTGTCCGGATTCCCGTCGAAGGCGGATCGAAGTCCCTGTGTTGACCGGCCGTGCGTACGGAACAAGACAGCCCTGCCGGACGGTGGTATTGCCCGGCACTGCCGGGCGAGCAGCGACATTCAGGGATTGGGGCTTCGCAGGCAGCGGATGCGAAGCGATGAAGGTGAGCGATGAGCAAGGACAATCGCACCCACGGGCGCACTTGTGCTATTTGCGGAAAGACGTTCCCGGCCAGGGAACTGATGGCCGGGGCGGTCGTTCGCCCGAAGGTGGCTGACGAGATACGCCGAGCCCATCCCGACTGGTCACCCGAGCAGTTCATCTGCCATGCGGACCTTGCGACCTTTCGGGGGAAGTACGTTCATTCGTTGCTGGAATCCGAGAAGGGCGAGCTCACGTCTCTGGAGCAGGACGTTCTCCGGAGTATGCGCGAGCACGAGCTGCTTTCCTGCAACGTCGATGCGGAGCTGGAGCAGGAGTGGACGTTCGGCCAGCGCCTGGCGGACAGAATCGCCACGTTCGGCGGCAGTTGGTCGTTCTTGATCGTCTTTGGGATCTTGCTCTCACTCTGGGTTCTGATGAACTCGCTGGTCCTCCTATGGCGACCGGTTGATCCGTATCCCTTCATTCTCCTCAACCTCGTCCTCTCCTGTCTCGCCGCCATGCAGGCCCCCGTCATCATGATGAGTCAGAATCGGCAAGAGGCCAAGGACCGCCTGCGAGCGCAGCACGACTATCAGATCAACCTGAAGGCAGAGCTGGAGATCCGACAACTGCACGAAAAGATCGATCACCTTCTCTCGCATCAATGGGAACGCCTGGTGGAGATTCAGGAAGTGCAATTGGAGTTGCTTTCGGAAATCGGCAAGCGTAAATGACGGTGCTCGCAACCGCAGCCTGGTGGCCGGGGGTTCCTTGGAGGTAAGGCGCAGGTCGTCGGATCAGGACGATGGCACAGGCTGAACCGGCTCGGAAGAATGTCGGCTTTGCGTTTCGGGCGCTGCGGCACCGCAACTACCGGCTGTTCTTCGCCGGGCAGGCCGTTTCGCTGATCGGGACGTGGATTACGCGTATCGCCATCGGCTGGCTGGTCTACCGGCTGACAGAGTCGGCGTTCATGCTGGGCCTGGTCAGCTTCGTGGGTCTGGTCCCGACGTTTCTGTTGACGCCGCTGGGTGGGGTCGTGGCCGACCGCTGGAGCCGTCACCGGGTGCTGCTCTGCACCCAGGGCGTACTGATGATCACGTCTCTCGCTCTGGCGTACTTCGCGCTGCGGGGGACGATTGCAGTTCCACACGTCATCATGCTGGGCGCCTTGCAGGGGCTATGCAACGCATTTGACATTCCGGCTCGCCAGGCGTTTGTGGTGGACATGGTCGAGGGGCGTGTCGATCTGAGCAGCGCGATTGCGCTGAATTCGATGATCTTCAACAGTGCCCGGCTGATCGGCCCGTCCATCGCCGGAGTGCTGATTGCGATCTTCGGCGAGGGACTGTGCTTTCTGATTGACGGCGTGAGTTTCCTGGCCGTCATCGCGGCGTTGCTGGCGATGCGTGTCGTTGCTTCGGTGCCTCGCACTGAGCCTGCCCGCGTGTTGCATGAGCTGCGCGAGGGTCTCGCGGCGGCCTTCGGCTTCGCACCGATCCGTGCGATTCTGCTGCTGGTGGCGCTGACGAGCCTGGTGGGCATGCCCTACGCCGTGCTGATGCCCGTCTTTGCCGATCGCGTGTTGCACGGAAACGCGATGACGTTGGGCTTCTTGATGGCGGCGTCCGGCGTCGGGGCGTTAGGTGGCGCCCTCTTGTTGGCGATGCGTGAGAGCGTCGTCGGGCTGGGCCGCATCATCGCCGGCGGCGCGGGAATTTTCGGCGTGGCCCTGATCGTGTTCGGGTTGTCACGCTCGCTGTGGATCTCGCTGCCGGTGCTGATTGTCACGGGCTTCGCCATGATGATGCAAAACGCCGCCAGCAATACGCTCGTGCAGACGCTCGTCGACGACAACAAACGAGGTCGCGTCATGGGCTTCTTCGCCATGGCGTTCATGGGCACGATGCCTTTCGGTAGCCTGGCGGCCGGCGCACTGGCGCGCCACATCGGGGCACCCGCCACCGTCATCCTCGGAGGCAGCCTGTGTGTCATGGCGGCTGTGGTGTCTGCCCGGATGCTGCCCCGGCTGCGAGTGCTCGTCCGGCCGATCTATGTGGCTCGCGGCATTCTGCCACCGCTACCGGAAGGGGTGGGCAGCACGGCCGCGCTGCTTCCGCCCGCCAGAGAGTAACGCGGCCGAAATGGGTAGGATACCTGCCTGAGCGGCGGCGTAGAGCAGCCCGGCCGCCGGAGGTGGCGCAATGAGTGAGAGTAACGCAGCGCGCCCAACTGCCCCGACCGTCCCGGCGACGCAGCCGACCAGCAACTGGAAAAGCTGGATGCCCAGGATCGCCGGCCCGGTCTTCGCTCTCTTCATGTTCGTGCTGGCCCTGACCGCGCTGCAGCACTTGCTGGGCGAGCACCACCTTCGCGACATCCTGGCCAGCGCCCGGGCGATCCCGGCGGGGCACATCGGCCTGGCCGCTCTTGCCACCGTGTTGGCTTATGTCGCCCTGACCGGCTATGACGCGCTGGCATTCCTATACATCCGCCGGCCGCTCGCCTACCCGAAGATCGCGCTCACCTCGTTCGTCTCGTATGCGTTCAGCATGAACCTTGGCTTCGGACCGATCACGGGCACAGCCGTCCGGTATCGGCTGTACTCAGGATGGGGGCTTGGTGCCGTGGACGTGGCGAAGGTCGTCGCATTCTGCGGCGTGACCATCTGGCTGGGTTTTCTGACTCTGGGTGGAGTCGTATTCTTGATCGAGCCGACGGCGGTGCCGACCGCGATCCGCCTGCCGTTCCTGACGACCCATCTGTTGGGTGGCATGTTCCTGGCCGCAGTGGCCGTCTATCTGATTACCGTCGCCCGAATGCGGCGACCGCTTCGCATTCGCGGCTGGGAGCTTACCGCACCGCCGACCGGGCTGTCGCTGAGCGGCATTCTCGTCTCCTCGGCCGACTGGGCGTTGGCGGCGGCCGTGCTGTATTCGCTGCTGCCGTCAACGTCGCAGCTCAGCTACCCGGCTTTTCTGGGCATTTTCCTGCTGGCCCAGATCGCCGGCTTGGCCAGCCAAGTACCCGGAGGCCTCGGGGTCTTCGAATCCGCCATTCTGCTTCTGCTGCACGAGCAGGCAGATACCCCAGCGCTGGCCGGATCGCTGTTGGCCTTCCGGGGCATCTACTATCTCGGCCCCTTCGGAGTGGCCGTGCTGCTACTCGGCTCCAGCGGGGTTCTGCGGCGACGCGCCGCCTTTGCGCGATGGGCGTCGCTCTTCAGCGACTGGGCCACGCCGGTCATACCACCGGTGCTGGCGTTTACAGTGTTCGTCGGCGGCGCAATCCTCCTTTTCTCGGGCTCGACGCCGACGCTGCACGGCAGGATGGGATGGTTGCGCGACTTCCTGCCGCTGCCGGTTGTGGAACTCTCGCACTTTCTGGGCAGCCTGGCCGGCGCTGCACTGCTCGTGTTGGCGCGCGGGATCCAGCGCCGGCTCGACGTCGCCTACCCGTTGACCATTGCGCTGCTTGTGGTGGGCATTGCCGCCTCATTGCTCAAGGGCCTGGATTACGAGGAGGCGATTGCCCTAGCGGTTATGCTGGTCGCTTTCATCCCGTGTCGGCGGCACTTCTATCGCAAAGCTGCCCTGATCGGGCAGCGCTTTACGGTGCCCTGGGCTGCGGCCATTCTGATCGTTCTGCCCTGTTCTGCCTGGCTGGGGTTGTTCTCTCACAAGCACATCGACTATTCCAGCGACCTCTGGTGGCACTTCAGCTACGCCGGCGATGCCTCACGTTTCTTGCGGGCCTGCGTGGGCATTACCGGAATGCTGGTGATCGTGGCCGGGACGCGTCTGCTCCGGCCGGCGCCGCCGAGGTCACGGCTGCCCACTGCCGACGAGCTCGGCAGCGCATCAGCCATCGTCTCGCGCGAGCCGTTCACGACCGGGAACTTCGCTCTGCTGGGAGACAAGCTGTTCCTGTTCAACGAGTCACGATCGGCGTTCATCATGTACAACGTCCATGGGCGAAGCTGGGTCGCTTTGGGCGGACCGGTGGGCCCGACTGACGCCCAGGCCGAGCTGGTGTGGGACTATCTCGAGTTGGTCGACCGGCATGGCGGTCGGCCGGTCTTCTACGAAGTACGTCCGAGTGAGTTGCCCGTGTTCGTCGAGGCCGGCCTCACGCCTGCCAAGCTCGGAGAATCCGCGCGCGTCGCGCTGGAGATGTTCTCACTGGAAGGCAAGACCCACAAAGAGCTCCGACAGGTCGTGAATCGCTTCGGCAGGGAAGGGTGCGTCTTCGAGATGATCGCGCCCGAAGAAGTTCCTGCGATTCTGCCTGAACTTCGGGGGATCTCGGACGCCTGGCTGCGCGAGAAGAACGTGCGAGAAAAGCGGTTCTCCGTCGGCTTCTTCGATGAGGCGTATCTGGCTGAGCGCCATGTGAAGCGGCATCGTCTTCCCGTGTACCCGATAGTCCGCGATGGTGCTGGCTCCGCCGTGTTCCTTAGTGATGCGAACGATTTCCGCGTTGATCTCCTGTGCCTTGGCGACTAGTCTCCGAATCTCCTCCAAATCCACCGAAGACCCGGGAGATTCCGGGGCATCCACCTGTGCCTGCCGGCCGAACGGGTCCCGATTAGCCGTCGCATTGCTGCCGAACGCCTCGTAAAGACTCCCGCCGTCGGCATAGCCGGTTGGATCGCGGTGCAACCAGCGGCCGTGCTTCGGGTCGTAGTAGCGGGCGCGAAC
>Ga0307380_10003326_pt1 | contig 22250 bp, 20 predicted proteins | sample UN3MG_FD_202239 | JGI IMG/M metagenome (GOLD analysis project Ga0307380, IMG submission 202239) | Soil microbial communities from Risofladan, Vaasa, Finland - UN-3 | ecosystem: Environmental > Terrestrial > Soil > Coastal area > Acid sulfate soil | place: Finland: Risofladan, Vaasa | collected... | reverse complement strand
CCGACGTGTCGGGGCGAAGAATCTCGTGCCGGGGGAAGATTCGTCGGCGGCGCCTCGGAATGACAGTGTTGGGGGCTCGGGATGACAGGGCAGGGGCCGCCCCTCGTCATTCAGAGCGAGCGCGGGCGAGCGAAGAATCTCGCTCGGCCAAGCGCAGGGGGAGGCCGACAGCGATGACCAGGCAGTACTGTGTCTACATCATGGCGAGCCGTTCGCGCGTGCTCTACACGGGAGTCACGGGCAATCTGCTGCGTCGGGTCTACGAGCACAAGCGTGGGCTCGTGCCCGGCTTTACGAAGGCATACAACGTCACGCGGCTGGTGCACTACGAGGCGACCGGGGATGTCAGCTCCGCGATCGCGCGTGAGAAGCAGATCAAGGGCTGGTCGCGGGCGAGGAAGATAGCGCTGATAGCATCGAGCAATCCCTCGTGGGCCGACCTGAGCGAGGGATGGTATGAGGAGGAGGCCTCGCCGCAGGCCGCGTGTGTCGGCGCACGCGGGGTCACCGACGACGACGCCCGGTAGGAGTGGGGTCCGGAGCGAGATTCCTCGCTACGCTCGGAATGACAGAGCGGGGGTTGGGTCCTTGTCATTCAGAGTGAGCGCAGCGAGCGAAGAATCTCCGCGCAACGGCAATCGCAAGGCCCCGGCGCGCCGGCCGCGCGGATTGGAGCTGACGGCGAACGAGGAATGCGCTTGTCATTCAGAGCCCCGACGTGTCGGGGCGAAGAATCTCGCGCCGGGGGAAGATTCGTCGGCGGCGCCTCGGAATGACATGCTGGCGAGGGCCTCGGAATGACGTGCGCACGACCGCGCGCACAATGACAGATCATTGTGAGGACAGACGATGAAGGTTCCCTACAGTTGGCTCAAGGACTTCGTCCCGGTGGAGGCGCCGCCCGATGAGGTCGGGCGGCGGCTGACGATGCTGGGGCTGGAGGTCGAATCCATCGCGCAGGTGGACGACGACCAGGTGCTCGACGTACAGGCGACCTCCAACCGCGGCGATGGTCTGAGCATCCTCGGCGTGGCGCGCGAGGTGGCGGCGGCGTTCGAGCTGCCGCTGACGCTGCCGTCAGCCGCGGTGCGGGAGGCGGGCGAGCCGGCGGCGGCGCTGGCGTCGGTGCGCGTTGACGACCCCGACCTGTGCCCGCGCTACTCGGCGCGCGTGATGACGGAGCTCGAGGTCAAGACCTCGCCGCCGTGGGTCATCCACCGCCTGCTGCGCTGCGGCATGCGGCCGATCAACGCCGTGGTGGACGCCACCAACTATGTGATGCTGGAGCTGGGGCAGCCGCTGCACGCCTTCGACTGCGATCTTATCGCCCCCGGCCCCGACGGCCGCGCCGCCGTCATCGTACGCACCGCCCGCGAAGGCGAACCGCTGACCACCCTCGACGGGGTCGAGCGCAAGCTTGCCGCGGGCATGTTGGTCATCGCCGACCCCGAGCGCGCGATCGCCCTCGCCGGGGTCATGGGCGGCGCCAATACCGAAGTCAGTTGGTCAACCACGCGCGTGCTGCTGGAATCCGCTCACTTCAACCGCGTCAGCGTCCGCCGCACGCGCAAGGCGCTCGAACTTGATACCGAAGCCTCCTACCGCTTCGAGCGCATCGTTGATCCGGGGGGGACCGTCGCCGCGCTCGATCGCGTGGCGGCGATAATCGCCGACGCCTGCGGCGGCAAGGTCGCACGCGGCATCACGGACCAGTACCCGAAGGCGATCCTGCCCGTGACCATCGAGCTGCGCCCCCGGCGCGCGAACCAGTTGCTGGGCACGCGCCTATCGAAGGCGCGCATGGCGGCGCTGCTGCGCCGCCTGCAATTGGAGGTGGAGCAGGGCGAGGCGCTGCGCGTGACCTGCCCCACCTACCGCCCCGACCTGCAAGCCGAGATTGACCTGGTGGAGGAGGTGGCGCGCGTTCACGGCTACGACCGGATTCCCGCGACCGTCACCGGCGGCGCCGGCGCCCCGGGGCGGCAGGCGCCGGAGCTGGAGTTCGACCTGCGCGTCAAGCAGGCGCTGATGGCCTGTGGCCTCAACGAGGCGCTGAGCTACACCCTGACCGACGCCGGCGTGTTCGACCGCCTGCATCTCCCCCCGGGGCATCCCCGGCGGCGCGCGCTGCGGGTCAAGAACCCCAAGAGCGAGGAATACACGGTCCTGCGCACCACCATGCTCGACAGCATGCTGTCGGCGCTGGCTCATAATGCCCGCCGCGGGGTGAGCGACGTTGCCCTGTTCGAGGTCGGGCGGGTGTACCTGCCGGTGCCGAGCGCAGTCGAGGGACGGCGCGAGCAGGACGACCTCCCGCACGAGCGCCGCAGCGCCGGCATCGCCGTCATGGGCGGCGCGTGGAGCAGCCGCTGGGGGCTCGATCCGGCGGCCACGCGCGCGGACTTCTATTCGCTCAAGGGAATCGTCGAGCAGGTGGCATCGAACCTATGCGAGGGTGACCTGGACTTCGCGGCGTTGTCCCATCCATCGCTGCGCGAGGGGCATGCCGCAGCCGTGCGCCTGGACGGCGAGGAGATCGGGCTGCTGGGGGCGCCGTCGGTGGCGGTGCGCGATCATTACGATTTGCCCGACGGCGCCTATGTCGCCGAGCTGAACCTGGAGGCGATGATGCGCCGCGCGCGCGGCCATGCCCAGAGCCGCCGCCTGTCGCGTTACCCGGCGGTGCGCCGCGACATCGCGCTTATCATTCCCGGCGGCGTCCTCGCGCGCGAGGTGGAGCAGGTCATCCGCCGCCAGGCCGGGGAGAATCTGGAACGCGTGGACCTGTTCGACCTCTACACCGGGCGCCCGGTGCCGGCCGGCTACAAGAGCCTGGCCTATGCGCTCGCCTTCCGCCACGCCGAGCGCACCCTCACCGACGAGGAGGCGGACGCGGCGCTGACGAACATCAAGGACGGCCTGCGCGCGGAGCTGAACGCGCAGATAAGGGAGTGAGCACCTGGGCCGCTCAAGGTTCGGGTCTCTACGAAGTCCATGAAACCCAAGGACGATGACTTCCCGGAATCTGTGAAATCGGCGGATAGTAATCTCCGCGCTCCGTGGTCATCGGCCCTGGAGGAGGCGAACCATGGTTAGTGGGCGGCGCATGCTGGCCGAGCTCATGGAGCTCGCGCGCATCCCCAGTCCCGTGCGGCGCGAGCGCGCGATGGCGATCGCGGTCATGGGCAAGCTGCGCGCCCTCGATCTGCACCCGCGCCAGGATCGCGCGCATAAGACCTTCGGCGGCGACACCGGCAATATCATCGTGCATCTTCCCGGCTCGCGCCGGGCGCCGACGGTGCTGCTCAATGCCCACCTCGACACCGTCCCCCAGGCGCAGCCGACCCCGCGCCTGGCGGGCAAGTACGTCATCAGCGCCACCGACGCGCCGTTCGGCGCCGATGACAAGGTCGGCGTGGTGGCGATCCTGGAGGCGCTGCGGTGCGTGAGCGAGGACGGCCTGGAGCACCCCCCACTGGAAATTGTTTTCACCGTCGCCGAGGAGACCGGCCTGCTCGGCGCGCGCGGGCTGGAGCGCAGCCAACTGCGTGCGGACCTGGGCTATGCTTTCGACTCCGGGGGCCGGGTCGGGCGCGTCGTCACCAGGGCGCCCAGCCACGACGTGTTGACGGTGGTTATCACCGGCCGCGCGGCGCACGCCGGGGTGGCGCCGGAGAAAGGCGTCAATGCCATCGCCATCGCCGCGCGCGCCGTCGCCGGCATGCGGCTGGGGCGCATTGACGAGGAGACCACCGCCAACATCGGTGTCATCGAGGGCGGCGTCGCCACCAACGTCGTGCCCGAGCGGGTGCGCATCCGAGGCGAGGCGCGCAGCCACGATGAGCGCAAGCTCGACCGCCAGCTCAAGCACATGCTCCAGCGCTTCCACGATGCGGCGTGCACGGCGGGCGCGAGCATCGAGATCGAGGTCGAGCCGCAGTATCGCCGCTTCGACTTGGCCGCGGACAGCCCGGTGCTGCAGGTGGCGCGGGCGGCGGTGAAGCGCATCGGCCGGCGCATCAAGCTCGACACCACCGGCGGCGGCAGCGACGCCAACATCTTCAATGCCCACGGCATCCCCACCGCCATCATCGGCTGCGCGATGGACAATCCGCACAGCCCGAGCGAGCGCATGGAAGTGGCGGAATTCGAGGTGCTCGGGCGGCTGGTGGTGGCGCTGATCGCGGCGGCGGCGCAACAGACGTAGGGGCGCGTCATACCGCGCTCGTATCCGGTCGCGGCGAACTCCATTGCCGCCCATTGAGGAGGATGGCACGTGCAGGACGTAGCTCGCACACCCGGTGACTTGGGCGCCGCCCGCGGGCATCGCCTCTTCTGGGGTGAGATGCACACCCATACCTTCTGCGGCGACTCCATCTTCGGCGAAATCGAGACCGCCGCGGACATCGCCTCGACCCACCTCGACTTCTGGGCTCCCGGTGAGCACTGCGACAACCAGGAGTTCGATTGGCCTCGCCTCCTGCGCGCCGTCAACGGCAGCCACCGGTCCGGGGAGTTCGTCGCCTTCGCCGGGCTCGAACGCGCGGGCGCGGACGGCGACTACAACGCTTACTTCCTCCAGGACGATCCCGACCCTTACACCGGCGGCCCCCTGGATGAATTCCTGGCCTACGCGCGCGCGCAGGGGGCCGTCGTCATACCCCACCATACCGCCTATGCGGTGGATCATCGCGGCACCCACTGGGAGCGCCATGACCCGGAGCTGATGCCGCTGGCGGAGATCTTCTCCATGCACGGCTGCTCCGAGCGGGATGACGGCCCCTATCCCATGGACCTGGCATGGATGGGCCCGCGGGCGAGCGGGGGCGCGGCGGTGACGGGATTGGCGCTGGGCAAGTGCTTCGGGTTTATCGCCTCCTCCGACGGCCATAACGCCTACCCGGGGGCCTATCCCCTGGGCCTAGTGGGCTGCTTCGCCTCCGAGCTCACCCGCGAGTCGCTGTTCGAGGCGTTTCGCGCGCGGCGCACCTACGCCGTCACCGGCGACCGCATCCGGGCCGAATTCACCGTTGACGGCCATCTTATGGGCGACGTGTTCACCGGCGGCGAGCGGCGCGCCATTTCCCTGAAGATCGAAGGCCTGGACGCGCTGGATAAGGTGGAGGTGGTCCGCAACGGACGGGTTCTGCGGCGCCTGAGCGGGGCCCTCGATCGCGAGTATCCGCGGGCGGCGGGCCGCTACCAGGTGCGGTTGGGGTGGGGCTGGGGGGGAGCCGGAACCAATGTCAACTGGACCGCGGAACTGCGGATCGAGGACGGGGAAATCCTGGCCGCCTCGCCCTGCTTCTCGCCGCCCGCCGTCAACCGCATCGAGCACCTGACCCCGAGCGAGTGCGTATGGGTTTCCCGCACGGGGGGATATGATGCCAGTTGGACCACGAATCGCTACCGCGTGGGCGGCGATCAGAGTATCGTCTTCACCGTCGGCGGCGATCCGGGCACGCGCCTGCGGGTCACCGTCAACGGACGCCATCTGGCCTACTCCCTGGGCGAGCTGGCGCGGGAGTCGCGCGTCGAGTTCCTGCGCGGCGCGGGCGATGAGCGATTCAAGTTCCATCATCCCCTCCCCGAATCGCAGTACCGGCTCGAAGCGCAGTTCGAGGACGACCGTCCGGCCACCGACTGCGATTGGTACTACGTGCGGGTGGCCCAGGACAACGGGCAGATGGCGTGGCTGAGCCCGATCTGGGTGCGGCGGGCGTGAGCGCGGCGATGTGCGCGCGCGCGAACCTCGCAGGCAGCCTCGCGGGGCACGGGTGACCGCTCATCATGCGTCTGCAGTTCGACCCGACGGTGGATTATTACGAAGTGCTGCAGGTGCACCCCAGGGCGCACCCGGAGATCATCAAGCGCGCCTACCGCACGCTGGTGGCGCAGCTCCACGCGCACCCCGACCTCGGCGGCAGCCATCAGCAGATGGTGCTCATCAACCGCGCCTACGAGGTGCTGAGCAGCGAGGAGCTGCGCGCGGAATACGACCGCTGGCGCGGCCAATATGCGCCGTCGGCGGCGAGCGCGCAGCCCCCGTCGTCGCCCCCACCGGCGCCCGCGTCTCCCGCCGGCCCGGCGCGGGGCGACACCATCACCACCGCGTGCCTCAAGTGCGGGCGGCGCAATCGCGTCCCGCAGGAGATCGGCCTCTTCCGCGCGCGCTGCGGCGCCTGCGGCGAGCGGCTCATCCCCGCGGCGGCGAACCGGGGGCGTCCACCCGCCGGCGCCCGCGAAGCCGCTGCTCCGGCCGCGCGGCGTGCGGCCGTGCATCGCCTGCCCCAGGATCTCTACCAGGAGCTGTTGCGCGACGGCGAGCTGCGGGTGCACCTCGACCGCGTCGCCCGCGGCAGCCGCGTCGCCTGTCGCCGATGCGGCAACCCGTGGTGGGCGCCGCACTCGGGCAAGCCGCCCGCCCGCTGCCCCGCCTGCAGGTCGGACGAATGGCTGACCTTCCGCCTCTTCAAGTGCTCAGCCTGCGCTCATGAATTCGAGACCGACAACCTGCGCGCGTGGCCCTACCTGCTGCAGCGCACGTGCCCGTCTTGCGAGGCGCCCCACTGGCACCGCGGCGCCCAGCGCAGCCCCTTGCGCTGGATCATGTCGCTGCTGGCGCGGCGGAAATGAATTCGTAGGGGTGGTTCGCGAACCGCCCCTACGTCTGCCCCGCCCGGGCGCGATCCCGCTCAGCGGTCAACGGCGCGCCAGCGCTGCTCGAACCACTGGTAGAACTCCTCGGAGTCGGTATCCTCGGAGGCCAGCTTCATGCGCGCGCGGGGGCGGCCCTGGAGGTAGGCCAGGTGCGCTTCGAAGGCGGTCTGATCGGCGTCGCGGTCTATCTCGATCAAGTAGCGCAGCGAGCAGTCCGGCACCTCAATCGGCGCCTCCGGCGGAATCGCGCACAGGTAGGTCACGAGCTGCAGGTCGTCCTCGCTGACCCCGAGATCCGGCCATTCCTTGCCGATCATCTTCGCGATCTCGTCGTCCTGGTCCGCGCAGCGCGCGGCGTATTTCTCGAGGGTATCCACGGCGTCGGCGAGGAAAGCGCCGAGGGCCCCGCTCGGCCCCCACAGCTTGCCCGCGGCGAGCATCGCCGCGTCGTCCGAGGTGCCGCCGCCGGTGCGATGGCGCAGGTAGAGGTAGCGCGTGTGCGGCGGCAGGCGGTCGCGATCACCCTGCTCGCCGACGATCAGCCCCTGCGCCCGGTATTCGGCGAGGCGATCCTCGTGGCTGCCCCGGGCCAAGGAGCGCGCGTCGAGATCCATGCGGCGCATGACCGAGGTGTCCACCAGGTACGCGGCCCCGCCGCCGATGTGGATGCCGTACTTGGCCTCGACGCCCCGGCGCACCTCGAGGTCGTCGCGCAGCCCGCCCGCGTAGAAGCCGCGCAGCACCTGCGCCGGCTCCACCTCGATCTGGCGGAAGAGGCCGATCTCGAGCAGGCACGCGCCGTCATCCGCCACCGCCAGATTGCCCGCCGCGCCGGCGATAGCCGCGCGCACCCAGTCGGCGATATCATCAATCAGGGCCTGGCGCTGACGGGCGACCAGCCGCGCGTCGCGCCCCAGCGAGTCAACGATGTCATCCATCGTGGTGTTGACGTATTGGTGATGGCGGAAGGCCGCGTGGCCCTCATGGGCGTGGCCCTCGACCGATTGCATGAGGATGGCTTCCTCGACCCAGCGCGTGGTGCGCAGGCGCCGGCTGGTGGTAAGCCATTCGAAGTCCTCGCGCACGATGTCGTGCGGGGCGACGCCGGGGGAGCGCTCGGCGCGATGGTGATGGTGGCGGCGGGATGACATGGGTCAGCACCTCGGGTGGTGACGGGGCGTCGCCGTCTCTCCCTGGCGGAGGGAGAGACGCGACCTGGGTCGTGTCGGCGCATGCTTCTGCGCGCCGCGGCAGAAACCTGCAGCGGCGGTTCGCTTTTAGCCCACGCGTCTTGTTGTGTTGCTCGTCGGCTGACCCCCAAACGCGCCTTGGTGAGACCCTTCACCCCCGGCGGCGGCTGCGGGCTTCGCTGTCTCGCCTCAACCCGTATCCCGCCGCTCACCAGCTACGGATTTCCCGTACCGTCACCCAGGCGAGGGCACGAGTCCAGGGGTTTTCTCGCGTCCCACCCGTGTCCCAAAGCTATGTGACAAATACAGAGGCTGCCAGATCAGCTCTCGCGCTTCTGCAAGAGCAACCGCTTTCACATGGCCGTCGGCGAAGGCGATGAACGATATCCCATTATGCCGCGGGGGCACGGCCAGATCGCTAATGTCGCCCGCGCCGTTCCAGCCCAGATCGCTTTCGAAAAGTAGGGCTGCGTTGAATTGGTCCTGCTCAGGGATGTCAGATAGCCTCACCCCGCTCAGCGCCCGGTTGAAGGCATACCCTGATCGTCGCCCTAGCGCCCTCAGACACGTAAACCGCAGGCGTGGTCTGCGACCAATCGCGCCAACCTCGGCGACTACGCCGACGTAAGGCAGCAACTGGTCGCACCATTTGTCCGCATCCGGCAGACGGCCATCGTGGTCTTGAGCATACCAGATGGCGTAGAGTGCCAACCCCTTCATGTTGCCGGCGCACCACGCACCGTCTGCCATCGTAGTCGCACGCGCCCATGTTCCGGGCAGTCCGCCGAAGAGGGCAGCCACCGCTGCTGACGTGGCCACGAGTGCGGCGAGCAGCGGCCGCCGGCTCCGACGAGCGGTCAGCACGCCCACTGCTGGCATGAAGGCCGATACCGCTAGCGCGAGGCGCCACGATAATGGCCAGGCGCTGATCAATGAGAGGGCTCCCAATGGGACAGAAATGGCAGCTACGGATAACGAATCCAGTCGCCTCAGCTGCAGGATTATCGCAAGCCCCGCCATGATGCCTATCCGAACGGGCAGGCCGAGCTCTGGCGCTCCCGTTATCACCAATGCAAGTGCACCCGAGATCGCCATACCTAAGCCGGCGACAATGTCCCACCGACGCTGTGCGCGCGGCCGCCAAGTCCAAGTCCAAGTCAGGTCGAGCGCGACGGCGCCGAGAACCAATGAAAGCAGGGGGAAGAAGCCGAACACCAGAAAACCAGCGGCTACGCGAATATGGACCAGCGCCGGCAACCGCTGGACCCAGCCCCGATCGAGCAATGCCAACCATGCGGCGAACGTCGGCCACACGAGCCACCAACTGGAGACACTGGCGACCGCCAGCACCAGTGACGCAACCGCCAAGCGGCCAACCCGGCGCTTCGGCTGCGCGCTGGAGGTTTCTTCCTCAGGTGGAGATGGCATCAATAGACTCCCGACCAACACCCTACGTCTTGCGCCGGACGCCTTGCGCTCGTAGTCCTGGCACGGGAAGTCCGCACCGGGGGCCCAATGCACGCTGAGGCTTCCGTAGAACCTAGTGCCTGGTCTCGGCCGGGGTGGCGGGCGGCTTCTCCTTCAGCCACGCGCCGGTGCGCGCCCACTCGTACTCGGGGCTGTTCCACGCCGTCTCGGCCATTTCGGCGTAGGCGGCGGACCACTCGCGCACGGGCTGCGCCAGCCGCCCGATGATGTCCTGCGCGCCCTTGTGGGTGAAGTAAACGCCCTCGGTCTTGGTGAGGACCTCCTCCAGCAGCTCGTTGTGATCCACGATGGGGCAGGGGCGCAGCGGGTTGGGCTGGCTGCGGTTGACGTCGCGGATGGCGGTGAACAGGGGCGACCGCAGGACATCCCACAGGTGGTCGCCGTTGGCGTAGAGGTCGTGGATATTGTCGCTGGCGAAATGCATGAAGACGCAGGGCTCGAGGTCGCCGCGGAAGTTCAGGTGCAGGTAGAGGGTGCCGGCGGACATGCATCCCCCCGTGAGGCAGCCGTCGTTCCAGAAGTCGGCGACGAAAATCGGCCGCGTGCGTCGCGCCTGCATGATCTTGCGGCGCATGGCGTCGCGCTGGGCGGCGGTGGGCATGAGCTCCACCGTCGCATCTTGCCCCACCGGCACGAACATGAAGAACCACCCGAAGAGGCAGCCCTTCTCGATCATCAGGTCGAGGAACTCGTCGCGCAGGTAGGCGTCGGCGTTGAGGCGGGTGACGGTGCCGGAGAAGCCGAACAGCACCCCCGCCTGCCGCAGCCGCTCCATGGTGTCCATCACCTGGGCATAGACGCCCTTGCCGCGGCGGAAGTCGGTCTCCTTCTCGAAGCCCTCGATGCTGATGGCGGGGGCGACGTTGCCCAGCCGCTGCAGGCGTTCGATGGCGGCGTCGGAGATGCGAGTGCCGTTGGTGTAGACCAGGAACACCGCGTCGCTGTGCTTCTCGTAGAGGTCGAGCAGATCCGGGCGCACAAACGGCTCGCCGCCGGTGATGGTGAACATGAACATGCCTATCTGCTTGGCTTCGGTCACCACGCGGTCGAGGGTCTCGAAGCTCATGGGGTCGGTGTCGCGGGGATACTCGCCGGCGTAGCACCCCAGGCACTTGAGGTTGCAGCGCATGGTGGGGCTGATGACCATCAGGTAGGGGGGGAGCAGGCCGAACTGGGCCTTGAAATCATTGCGGATGTGCTGCCCCAGCCAAGTGGCGTTGACCCCCAGGTTGATGATCAGCTTGCGGCGGCAGTTAGGGTGAAGCTGGGTCATGATCTTGCGCCCCAGCTCCAGCGACGGGTGCCGGCGCTCGAACAGCTCCCGCAGCTGCTGCAGTTGCGCGCGGTGCGCGGGGTAGCGTGCGACGTAGCGCTCGAGCACGGCGACCAAGCGCACCAGGCTCTCGTCCGAGCTGCGAGCGAGCAGGCTGAAAAGGGGATCGGCTAGGGCGTGGGTCGCCGCGACCTTGGCGCGGGTGCGCAGGGTCGGGGTCGGCGCTTTCCACGAGGACGGCATAGACAGCATGATTACACCTCCTGCGAGGGTTCGTGCTGCGATGCGCCCTGGGGGTGCTGCGCGGAGCCTTCGGCCCAGGGCGCAGGCTTTGTCTGATGCCTCAATCTTACGTCGTGCTCAACCCGCACCGGGGCGGCCGCCGCACGGACGCGCCGCAGCCTGCGGTCGGGCCGCATGTTGTGGATTGCCTCGCTGGTTAGCCTACATCGCTCACCCTTGCTTGTCAAGGCCGCGGCCAGGCACGCGCGCCAGAGCGCGAGGCGCGCGTTCAGACTTCCCGGCAGCGTTCCTCAGGCAGGAAGAGCGCGGCGGTGGCGCCCGCCCCCGACTTGCCCTCCGTCACCAGCGATCCGCCGATGATCGCCAGCATGGTGCCGTGCAGCGCCAGGCCCTGCCCGTCTGCCGGCGCGGGACGCAGCATCGTCGGCAGACCGACGCCGTCGTCGGTGATGCGAATCTCCAGGCCCTGGCGCCACGCGGCGTCAATGCGCAGGCGCAGCGAGCGCGCCGGGTTGCCCCCGCGACCGTGGCGCGCGGCGTTGCGGATGACCTCCTTGGCGGCGTAAAACAGGACATCTGCGGTGAGCGGCGACAGCGCCCGCGCGTTCTCCTCGGCCGGCGCGTCAACCTGCCAGGAAACCGCCTCGAAGTCGCGGGGGAACTCAGCTTCCACCATCCGGCGCAGCGCGGCCAGCAGCCCTATCTGCGCGACCTGCGACGCGCCGCCGGCGGGCATCTCGCGTAGCAAGGCGGAGATGCGCTGGTGCACCTGCGCCAACTGCGCCAGCGCCTCGTCCCGATTCTGCCCGCGAGCAGATTGACTGCGCAGCGCGAGCATCGCCGCGTGCAGCCCGGGCAGTATCTCGTCGTGGAGGGCGCGCCGCGACTGACGGTCGAGCACCTGGCTGTCGGTGAAGCGCTGCCGCTGCAGCGCCATCAGCCGCTGCGCGAGACTGGCTGAGGCGACGGTATCGAGCAATCGTTGTCCGCTGGCGCGGGCGATCTCGATTTCCTCCTCGGAATAGAGCCCGCCGTCGCGCTTGGCCCCCAGCAGCAGCACGCCGATCAGCCCGCGCGGGCTCCACAGCGGCACCGCCCACATGACGCCGCCCGCCAGCGGATCGAGGCCGAGGATCGTCACCTCGGGCGAAACACAGCGCGCAATGATTCGATGGACATCGGCGGGCAGCGGTCCGCCCTCCGGATAGACGAGCGCCGGGCCGACCAGGGGCGCGATGCCGCCGGTGGCGACCAGGCAGGCGGACTGCGCGCCCAGCACGTCGCGGCACAGGGCGACGAAAGGTGCGGAGGCGCCGATGTCCGGCGCGGCCGTCGGCGACGACGTCAGCAGGGCGTCGTAAACCCGTTCGCTAGCGACGAAGGGGCGCAAGTGGGCGATGTAGCCGTCGCGTTCCAGGTGGGAGCGCCAACTGAACACGGCGTAGGTCAGGCCGATGACGACGGTTGCCAGCAGCACGATGTAGGCGGTCGGCACCAGCAGGGCGAAGCAGGCGGCGATCGCCATGCCGTAGCCGGCAGCCAGGAGCAGCGCGCCGTGCCACTGGCGGCGCAGGCCGCGTCGGGGAAGGGTGCGGCCGGTGAAGATCTCGTAGGAGATGACCGCCTGCCCGATAAGCACGACGGCGGCGGAAATCAGGGAAGTAACGACGAGGTCGAACCAGCCGAGATCCATCGCCAGCCAGTCAAGCGGTTGGTCGAGGGCGTGGGCTCCGCGGCGCAGCAGCCACACCATGACGCCGACCACGAGCAGGCTGACTACCAGCAGCATGCCCGCGGCGGCGATGAGCCACGGGCGGGCGCGGCGGCGGGCTAACCCTCCCATCGCCCGCGTCGCCGGCGCGGGCCGGAGCACGGCGGCCAACGAGAAGGTGATGCAGGACGCGATGAACAGCGGGTAAAGCAGCACCACCAGTGGCATGCCGAGCACGGCCGGCGTCGTGGACAGGTCGAGGCCGCTGGCCTTGAGGGCGAACGGCAGGGGACGGGCGACCACCAGCAGCGCCAGCAGCGCCAAGGCCAGCATCGTCGTCGCCCCCAGCAGCGGGCGGTGGCGACGATGGAGCGCGGAGTCGCGGTCGTCCCAGTAGCCGGTATGCCAGAGCATGGCGACGTACCAGGCGAAGGGCGCGAACACCAGCGCCGCCCATCCCAGGGGCCACCACGCGTTGAGTTCGGCGCTGATGACGGAGGCGCTGCGCATGAGCACCGCGGAGTGGCTGATGAAGACCGCGCCGCCTGCGAGCAACCCGCAGCCTGCCAGCCAGGCGCCCCAGCCGCGGCGTTCCGCAGCAAGGAGCACCGTCGCGCCCAGCCACAGTAGGACGATGGTGTTGAAGACGGACAGGGCGAGGAGCGCGAAGTAGATGAGGAGGACGATGAGCATCACCCCTCCCACTCGACCCATTCCCCGCGTTCGTTGAGCACGCGGGGGCGACCCTGTCGGTCCCAGGAGATGAGGCGTCCCGCGCGCACGATGAGGGCGGCGCGCGTGCGCGCCACCTTGTCGTCGGTGGCGGTGTCGCCCAGGCCCCACGCGGCATAGACCTGGCCGTTGGTGCGGCTGATGGTGCGCTTGTCGCGAAAGCCCATCCGGGCGGCGATCTGCTGGTTGGTCATGCCGCGCGCCAGCATCCGCGCCACCTCCTGCTCGTTGGGCTCGAGCAGCGCCATCGGCGACTGCGCGTCCTTGTGCCGCACCTCCTGCACCCGCACTTCAATCTCGGGATCAATGAAGCTCTTGCCCGCTACCGCATCCTGCAGCAGCGGCAGAATCATCTCTGGCAGCAGGTAGTTGGACTTGCGCACGTAGGCGTAGTGGCTGAGGATGCCGGAGCTGCGGAAGGCGCGGTAGTAGGCCTCGTCGTCCTGGATGGAGTAGAACACCACCGGCTGGCGCGGCAATTCCCGGCGCACCGCGACCGCGGTGTCAATGCCGTTGACCGCGCCTGCGAGCTGCACGTCCAGCAGGATGGCGTCGGGGCGATGCTCCAGGCAGTACGCGAGCGCGGCCTCCCCCGAGTCGCAGTCGTAGGCCACCCGCACGTCGGGCAGCTCCTCCAGCCCGCGCTTGAGGGCCGCGCGCAGCCGCGCGTTGTCCTCCACCACCAGCACGTTGAGCATGGGCCGCTCTCCTCACCGCCCGCGCCCCTATAGCAAGCCACAAACGAGACCGGCCGTCAAGCACCCGGGTGCGCGCAAGACCATACTCAGTGGGTCGCCAGGATGGGCGCTCCCGCCTATCATCGGATCAGAGCCCGGTAGTCACCATTCCTCGCCGAGGTAACGATCGTGAGAGTCAAGCTCATACTGCCTGCCCTGACCGCAGCCCGGAGCCCCTTCTGGCGGCCGATCAAGTACTCGCTCTTTCCGCCGCTGGGACTGGCTACCCTCGCCGCCTATCTGCGCGACGACGACGAGGTGACGATTGAGGACGAGCACGTGGAGCACCTCGATCTGGAGGACGAGCCGGAGCTGGTCGGCATTCAAGTCTACATCACCTCGGCCCGGCGCGCCTACGAGATCGCCGATCACTACCGCCGGCGCGGCGTGCACGTGGCCTTGGGGGGAGTCCACGTCACGTCGCTGCCGGAGGAGGCGGCTCGCCACGCCGACACCGTCTTTCTGGGCCCCGGCGAAGACACCTGGCCTCGGTTCTTGCGCGACTTCCGCCAGCGCCGTCCAGGGAGGGTTTATCGGTCCGCGGTGCGCAGCTTGGCGGGTCAGCCGCCGCTTCGTCGCGACCTCATCAAACGTCATCTCTATCTCGCGCCAAACTCGCTCGTGGTCTCCCGCGGCTGTCCGCACGCTTGCGACTTCTGCTACAAGGAATCGTTTTTCCGCGGCGGCAGGTCGTTCTACACCCAGACCGTGGATCAGGCGCTGGCCGAGATCGAACGTCTGCCGGGGCGACACCTCTTCTTCGTGGACGACAACATCTTCGGTTGCAGGTCGTTCGCCATGGGCCTGTTCGACGGCCTGCGGGGAATGGGCCGGCTGTGGCAGGCGGCGGGCACGGTGGAGGCGGCGCTGGACCCGGAGCTGCTGGCGAAGGCGGCGGACTCAGGGCTGGGCAGCCTGTTTGTGGGGTTCGAGACTCTGAGCGCCGCCAACCTGCGCGAGCAGCATAAGTCCCACAACCTGAACCGCGACTATCAGGCGGCGATTCGCGCGCTGCACGATGCGGGGGTGATGGTCCACGGCAGCTTCGTGTTCGGCATGGATGAAGACGACGAGACGGTGTTCGAGCGCACGGTCGAATGGGCGATCACACAGGGTATTGAAGCCGCCACCTTTCATCTCCTGACCCCCTATCCCGGCACCGCGCTGCACCGGCGGCTGGCGGCGCAGGGACGCATCACCACCGATAACTGGGAGCTCTACGATACCCGTCATGCCGTCTACCACCCGGCGAAGATGTCGCCCCAGAAGCTGGAGGCAGGCTACCGACGGGCCTATCGCGACTTCTATCGGTGGAGCTCCATTCTGCGCGGCGCGCGCACCAGGGAGCGCTGGGACCAGCGAGTGCGTCATGTGGCCTACGCCGCCGGCTGGAAGAAATGTGAACCGCTGTGGGACCTGGTGGTGCGCGCGAAGCGCGTGTGTCACTTCGGTCCGCTGCTGGAGGCGGTCCTCGCCGCCCGCGGTAGGCGCGCCCCGCAACCGGCCGCGGTCATCCCCCCGGTTCCCGCCCCCCGCGCAGGTAGCGCCGCGCCAGGATCACCGCGACGTAGTCGTCGCAGGGGCGCGGCGGCGTTTGCAGGGTCAGCGGGAGCAGGCGCCGCCAGCCGCGCGGGGGATGGTGCCGGAAGTAGAGGCGGCGCGCCTCCTCGCTCGAGCGGTGCTCGTCCACGGTGACGGTCTCGATCTCGGGGAGCGCGGACTCCAGCGCTTCGAGCGCGGTGTCGCTGCCGGTGCGATCGCCGATGACGATGACGGCGATCTCGTAGCTGCGGCGCAGCGCCTGCGCGCGGGCGCCGAGTTCGACCACGGGGATGATCTCCTGCGCCAGCGCCTCGCCGTCGGCGCGGACGACGGCGATCCCGCACTTGTCGCGCCCGGGGTCCACCGCCAGAACCGCGCCCGCAGGTCGAGCCATCATGCGTGCTCGGGTGCGCCTTCGTCGGCTGCAGTGTCGAGCAGGAGGTAGAGGCACGCCAGGAGCGAAAACACCAGCGCCTGGATGACGCCCATCAAGATGGCGAGGGGCATGAGCACCGCGGTCAGCAGGAGCATCAGCGGCCCGAAGACGGCCGGCACCTCGAGCTTGATGAAGTTGCCCAGGACCTCGAAGCCGGCGACGTGCAGCCCGAACAGGGCCAGCGTCGCCGTCGCCAGCCCGGCGAGGATGCTGAGCACCACCTCCTTGCCCATGATGTTGCCGAACAGGCGCATCGCCAGGCTCAACGGGCGCACCAGCACCGAGATCAGGTGCAGCGTCAGCATGAACGGCGTCAGCAAGATCGCCAGCGGCAGCGGCAGGTCCAGGACATCGGCCACCATGTGCTTGAAGTAGCCCAGCACCCCGTGGCTTCTCATGCCGTAGAAGCCGGAGGCGAAAAAGACCACCAGCGCGAGGGCGATGGTGGTGTTGAGGTCGGCGGTCGGCGATTTCATGCCCGGCACCAGGCCCAGCAGATTCATGAACAGGATGTAGAGGAAGAGGGTGCCGATGAAGGGTGCGAAGTGCTTGCCCTTCTCTGCGCCGAGGATGCCCTGGGCGAGGGTGGTGAGGCCGTTGACCGCAGATTCCAGCAGCGCCTGCAGGCCGCTCGGCACCAGGCGCATCCGCCGCGTGCCCACGTAGGAGACGACCGCCAGCACCAGCGCGCACAGCACCGCCAGCGGCACCGACTGCGGTACCCAATGGGGCAACAGATGGGCGTCGCCGATCCGAATGCCATACAGGAACTGCAGCCAGGAACCGTGTTCCTCCGGCATCCCTAATCACGTCCCTCGCGCGCCGGCGGGGTGCGCGGCGGGTCCGCCAGCGTCCGCGCCGCTGCCAGGGCGCGCCCGAAGATCACCGCTTGCACCAACCCCAGCCCGGCGATCAGGGCGATGACGTTGACCAGGTCGTAGCGCAGCAACGCCCACAGCGCCGCCCCGACCACGCCGTACTTCAACGGCCACGCCAGCAGCAGCCGGCGCTTGGCGCTGCCGCCGGGCATCCACGCCACCACCCACTGCCAGCTCACCAGCACCCCGATGCTGATGGCGCCGCCGGCGGCCATCCCCGCCGCCGCGCGCCCGCCCCACGCCCACCATGATCCCGCCACCAGCGCCCCCAGCGCCAGGGCGGCGGTCACATACACCCCGCGGAAGAACCCCGCGGCCCCCGCGTCGTCGGTCACGTCAAGCATCCCCCGAGAAACGGCGGATGAGGCGAATGGTCTCCCGGAAGCCGGCGACCACACCCAATATCGCCCCCGCCACCGTTAGCCACGGCAGCGTCCGCAGCCAGTGGTCGAGGGCGTAGCCCAGCCCGAACCCGACGAAGACGGACAGCGCCATCACCATACCGATGGTGCTGAGCGCCGCCGCCGCCCGCCATCCCTCGCCGTGGTCGCCACCCATCGCGCCGTCTGCCTCGACGGTCATCCACCGCGCCATGTTAGCGCATCGCCGGCGCCTATGTCAAAGGCGCGCGGTGGAAGGGTGTGACCGCGAAAAGCGGGGTGCGGCCTAGGGCGCGCCCCGACAGGTCGGGGCGCGTAGGCAGGGGGCAAGGCATGCCTTGCCCCTACGCGGTCACGCCCGGTGCCTCTCCCAACCATCCCCACTAGAATCGGTCATACCCCGGGCCGCAGGCACGGGCGGTTGGGCGCACCGCCGAAGGCCGGCTACTCCAGGCGCCGGCGCAGCAGCGCGCCGACCGCTTGCGCATCGGCGCGGCCGCGGGTCGCCTTCATCACCTGCCCCACCAGGAACTTGAGCGCCTGTTCCTTGCCCCCGCGCAAGTCGCCCGCCGCCGCCGGGTTGTCGGCGATCACGCGCTCGACAACCGCCGCCAGCTCGTCCTGGCCCCGGATTTGCCCCAGGCCGCGCTCGGCGACAATCTCCGCCGCCGCCCGCCCCGACGCGAACATCTCGGCGAAGACCTCTTTGGCGGCTTTGGTGGTAACCCCGCCCTGCTCCACCAGCTTAATCAGCTCCGCCAGGCGTTCGGGGGTCACGGGCGCCGCGGCGACGGCGACCCCGCGCTCGTTCAGATGACGCAGCAGCTCACCCGCAACCCAGTTGGCGGCCGCCTTGGCCTCGACGCCGGCGGCCACCACGCCCTCGAAGTAGTCCGCGACTTCGCGCTGCCCGGCCAGGATCCCCGCATCGTACGGCGACAGTCCCAGTTCCACCACGAAGCGCCGCCGCCGCGCCCCGGGCAGCTCCGGCAGCGCCGCGCGCGCCCGCTCCAGCCACCGCGCGTCAATCATCAGCGGCACCAGGTCCGGCTCCGGGAAATAGCGGTAATCCTGCGCCTCTTCTTTCGAGCGCATGGCCGCGCTGGCGCACGCGGCCTCGTTCCACAGCCGCGTCTCGCGCGCGACCTCGGCGCCCGCGCGCAGCGCCTGCTGCTGACGCTCGATCTCGTGCTCCAGGCACCTTAGCACGGTGCGGAAGGAGTTCAAGTTCTTGATCTCGACCCGCGCGCCGTATTCCTCGGCGCCCGCCGGCCGCAGCGAGATGTTGGCCTCGAAGCGCAGCTTGCCTTCCTCCATGCGGCAGTCGGACACGCCGAGACACAGCAGCAGGTCGCGGATCGCCGTCATGTAGGCGGACACTTCCTTTAGGCTGCGCAGGTCCGGCGCGCCCACGATCTCCAGCAGCGGCACCCCGCTGCGGTTGTAATCCACCAGAGAGTAGTGGTTGCCCGCGCCCTCCGGGTGCAGCAGCTTGCCGGTGTCCTCCTCCAGGTGCACGTCATCAATGCCGACCAGCTTCGAGCTACCCTCGACCTCGATCTCCAATCGTCCGCTGCGGCCCAGGGGGCGGCGCTTCTGGCTGATCTGGTAGTTCTTGGGCAAGTCGGGGTAGTAGTAGTTCTTGCGCTCGAAGAGGCAAGGGTTCAGGATCTCGCAGCCGAGGGCGAGCGCCGCGCGCAGGCCGTAGTCCACCGCCTTGTGATTGACTACCGGCAGCGACCCCGGCAACCCCAGGCACACCGGGCAGGTCTGGCTGTTGGAGGGCGCGCCGAAGCGCGTCGAGCAGCCGCAGAACATCTTTGCGTCCGTGGCCAGCTCGGCGTGCACCTCCAGCCCCATCACCGGCTCGTAGGCGGTGTCGGACGGTAGCGACTGGGTCATGTCAGCGTCTCTTGGCCGCGGCTCAACGCGGATGGAACGCGGGTCATGTCATTGCGAGTGGCTAAGCCCGCAGGGCCGCCACCCCGGCCACTGTAGCTGGCCTAGGGGCTCCTGGCCTACGGGTGCTCCATCCGAGAATCTGCGCAATCTGTGTTAATCCGCGGATTAAGGAAGGTTCTTCTGCCGCTTGGCCGCCTCCACCGTGTTCTTCATCAGCATGGTCACCGTCAGCGGACCGACGCCGCCGGGCACGGGTGTGATGTAGGCGGCGCGCTCGGCGGCGGGCTCGAACTCGACGTCCCCTACCAGCTTGTCGCCGACGCGGTTGATACCGACGTCCACGACGATGGCGCCTTCCTTGATCCACTCGCCCTTGACCAGGCCCGCCTTGCCCACCGCCACCACCAGGATCTCGGCGCGGCGGACATGGTCGGGCAGTACCCCGCGCTCGCCGGTGCCGATGTGGCACACGGTGGTGGTGGCGAACTTGTCGAGCAGCAGCAGCGCCACCGGCTTGCCGACGATGTCGCTGTGGCCGACGACGACGACCTCCTTGCCGTAGAGGTCAACACCGGTGGAACTGATGAGCTCGACCACCCCCAGGGCGGTGCACGGCCCCAGCGTCGGGCGCCCAAAGACGACCCAGCCCATGTTGGCGGGTGATACTCCCTCGACGTCCTTGAGCGGGTCAATCAGCGCCTGCAGCTCGCGGGCGTTGAGGCCTTCGGGCACGGGCATTTGCAGGATGATGCCGGTAGCGTTGGGGTCCTGGTTGAGCTTGCCGATGAAATCGGCGACGAATTTCTGCGACGAATTGGCGGGCAACTCCTCCAGGCGATAGGCGATGCCCAGCTTATCGGCGGTCTTCTTCTGCTGGCCGACGTAGACGGCGCTGGCGGGGTTCTCCCCCACCTGCAGCGCCACCAGCGACGGGGTGACTCCCTGGTCCTTGAGCTCGGCGACCTGCGCCGCCAGCCCTTCCCGGATGCGCTCCGCGATGGGCGCGCCCTTGAGCAATTCCGCTGCCATTCCCTGTCTCCTCCGATCATTGATGATCATCCGCAGATTACGCAGATTAAGAGAAGGGGGAATCGCGAGCGACGTTCCTCCCACCTTCCCATCTGCGAAATGGCTGGGCGGCCTGGCTGCCGCCGCGGCGGCCCTGCGGGCCTAGCCGCCTGGGCAATCTGCGGACTGCCTGCGTCGGCCTACCCGCGCACGGCCTGCAGCACCCGCTTCCACACCTCGGCGCGCACCTGCGGCGCGCGCGCCGCCAGCGGCTCCAACTCGCGCCGTACCTGCTCGTTGTGCGCCACGTCCTTGATGCCGGCGAGGTTGATCTCGACGTTGAGGTAGGCCGCTTGCAGCGCCGCCTCGGCGAACACCACCGCCACCCCGACGTCGCTGATGAGGTTGGCGCTGCCTTTGGCCGCCAGCGCCGGGCACATCGCCAGCACCTGGTCGCACGCCGCCACCACCTTGCGCGGCACCTGCGCCGCCACCTTCAGCGCCGCCTGAATCGCCTCGCCGCGCGCCGCCTTCTGCTCCGCCGTCTCGCGCGGCAGCCCGTAGGCGCTGGAGACCTTGGAGTAAACGTCCATGTCCGCCTGCACCAGCTTGGTCAGCTCCGCCCGCAGCGTCTCCGAGCGCTCCCGCAGCCCCTTGACCTCCTCCTCGACCTCGCGGTAGGCTTCCTTGCCCACGGTGAAGTTGGCCACCATGCTCTCTAGCGCCGCCGCCAGCGCCCCCACCAGCGCCGCCGCGCTGCCCCCGCCGGGGGCTGGCAACTTCGCCGCCAGGTGGTCGAGGTACTCGCCCATCGGCTGGTGTGCCGCGGAGCTCATGTTAGCTTACCTCCCTGTGCCGCGTGATCTCGACCTCGACGTAGTCCATCACCCCCCCCACCGGCACCTCGCTCTTGCGCGCGCGCACCACCACCTCCTGCGCCGGAAACCGCTCCAGCAGCCGGCGCGCGATGTCCTCCGCCAACGCCTCCAGCAATGCGTATTGCTTGGCCGCCTCGATCTCGCGGATCAACGCGTAAACCTGCGCGTAGTCCACGGTCCGGCTCAGGTCGTCGGCGCGTCCCGCCGGGCCCAGGTCGAGCGCCAGTTCGACGTCAATGTAGAACTTGCGGCCCATCCGGCGCTCTTCGCTGTGCACGCCGTGATAGCCGTAGAAGCTCATGTTGACCAGGCGGATGCGGTCGGTGGTCATCGCTCGGCGCCCTTGCGCGCGGCCGCCTTGCCGGCGCAACCGGCGAGCAGGCGGTGGTCGGTGACGATCCAGTCCACCGGCCGGTCGCGCTCGGTGGCGGGCGCGAGCTGGATCATCTGCTCCTCGAAGGCCACTCCCACCGCTACCGCCTTCACCGCCGGGTCGCTCAGCAGGCGGTCGTAGAACCCGCCGCCGTAGCCCACCCGGTAACCCCGCGCATCAAAGGCCAGCCCCGGAACCAGGATCAGCTCCGCCGCCGCCGGCCCCAGCACGGGGGCGTCGGCGCCAGGCTCCGCGATGCCGAATGGCCCCGGCACCAGGCCCTCGGCTGGATCGAGCACGCGGCGGAATTCCAGCCGCCGCTGCGTCAGCAGCGTGCGCGGCGCCCCCATCGTCTTGCCCTGCGCGAGCGCCGCGGCAATGATGCCTGCGGTGTCAACCTCGCTGCGAGTGGACACGAAGGCGAAGACCGTCTGCGCCCGCGCGAAGACGTCCCAGTTGGACAAGCGCTGGACGATGGCCGCGCTTTTGGCCGCCCGCTCCGCCGTCGAGAGGGCATCGCGGATGGCGCCGATGCGCGCGCGCAGCGCCGACTTGCTCTCCAAATCCGCCCCCGGGCATGAATTATAGAGGCGCGATCACTCGCGCCCACAACCCCCGCCGCGCCGCCGCAGGCAGGGGCGAGTATACTACAAGCCCCTGCGGTTGTAAAGGAAGCGCGGGGCGGCTGGGGGTGACCGCGAAAAGTTGGGATGGGGCTCAACCCATGGAGCATAGGCGCCCTCGCCTGTGTCATCTGGCGACCCGCCTCGTCGGGTCGCCCACACGGCCGGGGCGGCCATGCTCCACGGGGGATGCACG
>Ga0307380_10003325_pt1 | contig 22250 bp, 19 predicted proteins | sample UN3MG_FD_202239 | JGI IMG/M metagenome (GOLD analysis project Ga0307380, IMG submission 202239) | Soil microbial communities from Risofladan, Vaasa, Finland - UN-3 | ecosystem: Environmental > Terrestrial > Soil > Coastal area > Acid sulfate soil | place: Finland: Risofladan, Vaasa | collected... | reverse complement strand
TTCTCCAAGAGCCACACGAGCTTGGCGATGGCGGCGGCCTTGGCAGGGGCCCAGCGAGTGCCTCCGACCCTGGTGTAGTACTTCGCTTCGCCGACGATCCCCCCACCCGGGGAGACGAAGCGGAACCGCTTGTGGACGGTGCCCACCCAACCGGGCGCAAGCTGGGTGTTGTAGTGCTCGCTCAGGGCGCTTCGCGCCAGGTCTTCAAACTGGCGCGGCGTGAGCCGGGAGGCGGGCTTGGGGGTGGAAAGCGCCTCCGGAAGTGTCTCCGATCCATCCAACCAGAAGAACCATTCACGCTCGTGCTTTGCGCCGTGGATCACACCCTCTTCCATCGACTCCTGCGTGAGGTCGTAGACCGGGCCAGGAGGTTCGATGCCCGTGGCCTCGGCGATGTCGCGGTTGGTGGCTGCCCGGGGCGAGACGGAACGAAGATAGGTGAGAACGAGCTCTCTGTTGGTCATAGCTGTCTCTGCCTGTGTGACGTCGTAATACCGGGCAGTGCGCGACACCCTCACGGTGAGATGGTCAGCCAGCGACGCCGGGCCCGCGCATGTTCTCAATACGGGCCACGTTGATCAGCCCGCCGCAGGTGGTGATGTGGGTGAGTGTTGTCATTGTGCGTGACATGGAGATTCGCCTAAAGGAGTCTGGCTTGTATAGGGGATGGTACAAAGGCGTCCGCCTGAGCTTGCAGCCATTCTCGCAGAACCAAGGAGGGCGTAAACAAGGAATCGGGGAAAGAAATCGCCCCTTTCTGCAACAGTTGACAATTCCCTTCCGGGACATTGGGGCCATCGAGGACAAAGAGTGGCAACCATTCGGCCTTGATCGCCTCCAGCGCCCCTGCCCAGGTGCCTCCCTTGCCTGCGTCACTGGCGATAACTAGTGCATAATCAGCCAAGGCATAAATCAACTTGTTACGGCCCATAGCTGCCCCTACGCTGAACCCAGCATTGGGTGAGTAAGGTGTAACCAAAGCCAAATCCCCACTCTCAAGCTTGGATCTCGCATCTGGAGCGCGAATCGCCTTTTCCAGGCTGTGCGCCAAGACGCCGACCGCGGTCCCACGTGCCTCCAACGCGGCTTGCGTAGATACTGCATCTACACCACGCGCCCCGCCGGAGTACAAGACGAATCCCTCGCGACCACATGCATTGCCGACCAAGTCTGCACACGTCTTTCCGTGGTCGTCCACATTTCGAGACCCTACAACAGCCAAGCCCGGCTGGCCTAGCAACGCCCGCTCGCCTGCGCCAAACAAGACAGCAGGAGCAACCCGTTTGAGGCGCTGCTTCAACCGTCGAGGGTAGTGGGCATCGGCCCGCGTCACTATCCATATTCCCAGGGATTCCAAGCGCTCCAACTCGACTGCAAGCCCGCCGCCGCGACTCAGAAGTCCAGCCAATCGCCCGGCCTCGTCATCTGACAGAGCTAGCTCAGTTCTGAGATCGTTCATTGATAACCCTAATAGATCCCCAGGAGCTCCCAAAGATGACTCCAACAACCTTCGAGCCAGGGAATTCCACTCGCGCAGAGCAAGGGGCATGGGGCCTGCTTCGTCGGACAAACTCAGGCGGGAGCACAGGAGCAGCATGACTTGAGAATCAGCGGTCAAATCCATCTTCATACCTTCCGAGCAGTGGCTCGTGCGAGAACAAACGGGTATACGATACCGCTGCCGTGTCGTCTGAGAAGCCAGCCAGCCAGCGTAAGCGTCCAACCAGAGTCAACAATGTCGTCAACCAGCAATGCGGGCCGTGATAGAGCATCTGTAGACATGGTCAGAGTGTCCTGAACATTGCGTGCCTGCATAATGCTGTTGGCCATCGTCTTCTGTGCAGGCGCATCTTTCCCACGAACTAGGGTGGGTACAAACGGCAATCCCAGGGCACTGGCTAGTCGTTCGGCAAAACCGGATACCAAGTGAGGATGGCGACGAGACGGGATTGCCGCTACCCATTCAGGCGGCGGATCTGGCTGCCAGCGGCTCAGGATCAGATCTGCAGAAGCACGAACCAGCTCATCGCAGAAATGGTTCTGAACGTACTTGCCCTCGCGGACGAGTTCACCCCAGCCTGCGTCGCCATAGTAACACAACGCTCGCCCCGGCGCGTTTCGGTCTTCCTCGGGAATCGTGACCTTGCGATCGGAAAATAGCCCCTTGGGCCAACGCTTGCGCGGCTCAATGACGACATCGTCGCGTCTTAGGAATTGGATCGCTTCGGAAACGAGCGCAGGCGAGACCTTTGCAGACAGACCACGTCCCCTACAGTTCGAGCAGATGCCACACGGTTTGGCTAAAGGATCATCGAGCGCACGTGCCAGGAATTCCATCAAGCATCCAGTGTGCGTTACGTAGGCCTGCATCTGTGCCAATTCCTCGCGTCGTCGTCTGGTTACCTGTTCAATGCGTTCAGCGTCAGGCTCCCAAGGGTTCAACGTGCGGAAGTATCGCCTGGACCCGGATTCAGTATCACATGCCACGGCTCTATCAATCTCCAACAGCTTCAGGGCTTTCCTGGCCATAGCATGCGAGACGTTCACTCGGCCCAGAATCTCGTCAAACGACAATTGGTGAGACTCCCCTATCGCAGCGAGAATCTCGGACATTGTTTGCGCGGGTGGAAAAGCGCTGCTGATGAAGTAATCTTGGATCTCGTCATCCTCGCGTCCACTCAAGAGAATACCGTAGGCTCTATTCAAAGCACGTCCTGCACGTCCTACCTGCTGATAGTATGCCACAACTGAGCCAGGACGCTGGAAATGAATCACAAAACCAAGATCAGGTTTGTCGAAGCCCATGCCAAGGGCTACAGTTGCTACCAGCGCTTTGATTTCGTTATTGAGCAAGGCCTCCTCAAGTCCCTCGCGGTCTATGCTTGCGTCGTATCCGGCATGGTAGGCTTTGACCTGAAAACCCTTGAGCCGCAACCACTTGGCTACTCGCTCCGTGTCTGCGACCGTCAGACAGTAAATGATGCCAGTCCCCGGCATCTTTGGCAAGTTCTCGGCCAACCACGCGAGGCGTTCGCTCTGACCACCGAGTTGGATGTTCTGCAAGCGAAGTGATACGCGCGCCAGGGGGCCACGTAGTACAGCGAGCCCAGGGCCCAGCTGCGCTTGAACGTCGGCAATAACACGATTATTTGCCGTCGCCGTAGTGCCAAGAACCGGGATGCCCGCTGGCAAGTTACGCAGAATGCGCACAATCCGACGATAATCTGGGCGAAAATCATGGCCCCAATCAGAGATACAGTGCGCCTCATCCACCACGAAGAGTCCCACGCGCCCCGCGATTCCCGATAGCAGAGACTGGAAGCGCGGATTGGTCAGTCTCTCAGGGGAAACGAGCAGCAAGTCACAGGAACCCGATGCAAGCGATTCCTCAACTGCATCCCACACTTCACGATTGGAGCTGTTAATTGTCTCTGCCCTCACACCGATACGATTAGCCATTTCAATCTGGTTCCGCATCAACGCAAGCAATGGACTTATCAACAGGGCAAGACCAGCACCTTGTTCGCGGAGTAGCTTGGTGGCCAAGAAATAGACGAGACTCTTCCCCCATCCTGTTCGCTGGACAACCAGCAAGCGCTGACGCTCAACAACCAGTCTCTCAATGGCTTCCCACTGTCCAGCTCGAAAGTCAGCGTCCGGTCCAAGCATCTGGCGGAGAAGGAAGAGTGTCCTCTGTCTCACGGGGTAGACCTCCTCGTCTATGGTATCAGGACGAATTGTAAGTATCATCAAATCCACCAGTCTGCCAATGACACCGTCGCCGTCAGAAGTTCCACACTCGCCGGTGTTGGCGTGAGTAGTATGACTGGTTGCGACCTATTGAGCCTCCCACCCGCAACGGTCGCCCACAGGCTTCCCTGTCACGGGGATTGTCCCTGGTCGAACACCGGCAGAAGGGGGCCAACGATAGTCCTTCGCGAGCGGCGGTGAACACCGCTATCTCTACGTCCCTGGCTCGCCTCTGCATGCTAGTCCTGTCGGTCAAGATTCCTGCGGTGTCTCTACACCACCGTACCCAATGGAGGTAGTTGTCGAAGTTATTGTATCGCAGAGAGGAGTAGTTGAGCTTGAACGGAGTCAGCCGGCTGCCTCGATTCAGGCTGAAATCGGAGTGATGCTCCTTCACCCACCGAGCGATGTTGCGATCCACCATTGGGAACGGATTGGATCGAGGAAGGCGGCAAATGTCAAAGCAACGGCCAGGACATCGGCCCGAACGCCTAGCACCACCCTGCCCAGTGCCAGCTCGGGGTCCATCACCTCGATGGATTCGAAGACACTGGAGGTGAGCGGGTCCTCCGCGTCGATGTAGCGAACACCTCCTGCCTGATAACCGTTCAGCTTGCCCTTCAGTTCGGCAACTACGGCCATTGTTCCTCCTCCTCAGGAACTCCCTCCAACTGCGGAGGGGTTGGACAGCTCTTCCAGTTCCCCATCGTCGCTCAAGAAGTAGAACGTAACGCGAGAGACCAGGTTACGGTATCGCTTCAGCCACATCTCGGGTGCGTGCCGGTCGTGGCCGAAGACCAGGAAGGTCTCGGGGGCGCCGGTCTTCTCCAAGAGCCACACGTGCTCCGCGATGGTCGCCGCCTTGGCGGGAGGCCACCTCGCCGCACCCACCCGCGTGTAGTAGATGGCATGGCCCACGATGCGCCCATACGGGGCCACGAAATGGAACCGCTTGTGCACCTCCCCCACCCAGCCGGGCTCCAGCCGTTCGCCGTAGTGCTCGCTCATCCTCTGCCGGGCCAGTTCCTCGAACTCGCGCCGCGTGAAGCGGGGGGCGGGCCTGGGGGCGGGAACAGGCTCGGGGAGCGTGTCTGGCTCGCCGATCCAGAAGAACCACTGGCGGTCGCGCTTCACGCCGTGGATTTGCGCTTCTGCCATCAGTTCCTGGGTGAGCTGGTAGACCAGGTGGCGGTTATCGATGCCCGTGGCCTCCAGGATCTCGCTGTTGGTAGCCCCCCGGGGCGAGACGGAGCGGAGAAAGGCGAGAACGCGTTCTCTGTCTGTCATGGCCATGTGGGCCTCCTAACGCTCGAGGTATCTGCCATTCTTGCGAGCGGTCTCGATCCTGGGCTTACGTTGGACACTAAGCATAGGCACTGCCCCGACTGACTACCGTGATCAATTCGACCCGAGTATTGTCAGAGTCCGGACGGTAGATCAGCCTGTAGTCGCCGATGCGATAGCGCCACAGGCCTTTATGCTCGCCCGACAATGGCTTCACGGTGTTGCCCTTGGGGACTGTCGGCTTGGAGCTTATGTAGTTCAGGGCCTGCAGAACACGGCCCTGCAGTTTGCGGTCAATACTCGCGATGGCCTTTGAGAACTCGCTAGTGAACCCTAGATCCCAAGTCAGCTGCACTGGAACCCCTCTGAAGCTGCGGTACTGAACGCCGTACTCCGGAGCATCCAGGGCTTCGCGAAAAATGCGTTCGGGCTGGTCCTCGATCACGGGCTCGCCGGGTTGCCAGAGCTCGAGCAGTGTCGCAGTGGCCACATGTGGATGTTGAAACACGACCTTGCCGCTGGCGAGCTCGGTCAGACCCGCCGCAATAGACTCTAGCTCGTGTTGTTGAAGTCGATCATGTGTAGCCATGCCGTGGCTCCTTCCGCATTGCGCTGCCGCACGGGGCAATTTGTGAGTACTGGTCGGCCAAGGAGGCTGGGTCACTTGAGGAAGCTGGCCAGTGCCCTCACCTGCTCAAGCCGCTGATGCCACCACCAAAGATCGGCCGCGATCTGCGATACTAAGCCCTCAAGCGTAGGAAGCTCCTCCACCTGCTCGGCCGTCACAACCCTGAAGGCCCGCACATATCCGCCAGTGCCCCACACATCCGGCGAGGCGTACGGATCCCCGGTGCCACGGTCGAGTGGCCACCCATGGCTGCCCAGGCCCACCCATCGGGCAGCGTTGAACACCTCGTCTGCCTCTTCCTCTTTGCCCCAGAAATGGATGCCCCACCACAGGACCCAACGATTCATGCGCATGGCGGGGAACAGGCCCTCTTTGCCAAGGTCCACCCGGTCGAGGAACTGTACTTGGGTTCCCTCTTGCGGAGGAGTGCCAGCACGAGCGGGCACCACGGCACCGTCGGATACGTTCTTCAGCCGATCCGCGACCGCCTCCCTGACGGGCGCGGTGACTTCCAAGGATTGTGCGTTTCGGACCCCGGCGCGGAGCACGCGCGCGAGATCGGCGGGGGACGGAAGGACTGAGGGCCCACTATTCGTCGACACAGGTTGGACTCCTTTCCGACTTAGGTCGTCTTTGGCGCAAGTGCCGCTTGCTGGGTGGCCCGTGCCACTCCACGGCCCCGTGCCGAGCGACAGAAGCAACCCCGCCGTCTCCCGGTACCCGTCTGCGAAGTGTGGGCCTCGCAGAACTGCGGGCGGGGTAGATTCACTTCAGACGGTGTCTTGGACAACCGATTCTTGTTGTGAGACGTCGTAGGCAAGCTCGTCGTTGGCATCCTCGTCGGCAGCGTCTGCGGTTTGCTGGTAGCGGTCCAGGATGCGTTCGAGCCAGGTAATTGCAGCCTCGCCTTCCGCGCGTTCGACATCTCCTGCTTCCCTGTTGTGCTGCACGGCATTTCTCACTGCCCGGTACGCTGCCATACGTCTCTGCAGCTCGTCCTTGCGTGCGAAGAACTCACCAAAGTGAGCCCAGTTCTTGAACAGGATCTTTTCGTAGTCAGAGACGTCGCAGAAGTCCAGTTTGTTGCGTCCTGATGCGAAGTACGACTCGTCTTCGTAAGGAAGACGCGATAGGCGGTCCGCCACTCGGCCCCTGACGGAGTCTATCACATCGCCGGGAATTGTCTGGCGCCAGTACGCAGGACCCACCACGGCAGCAAGTCGGTCGTCAATGAAGTCACGGAGTGCTATCTCTAGCGTGTCCACCCTGAGTGCGAGTGGGTCACCGAGCGGTGTCGGTGCCGCTTGGGCAAACTCGTCGGGCGTCCGATCTACGAGGCGGTTCAGCTCCTGCGCCAGCAGTTCAGATCTTTCTGCGATAAACTGTTCGAAATCGTTGGTCCACACGGCAGCATCCGAATGTACGGGGAGCAGGTGGGATTCGGCTGCACTCGTGAACGCTGGGTTGTCTTCACTATACTCTGAGAGGTACCCTGCTGGGGGGCGGCTCGCAATGTGTCTGTTCAGGTCGGCTGGCATGAAGCAGAAGTTGGGCAGCAGGTTCACCTGCGGACCCGTGATACCTCGCTGCCTGAGATACCCGACGGGGAAGATGTGATGGCGTTCGGGCTTCTTCAGGTCCGAGAAGAAGTCGTCTGCGAGGTTGACAGGGGGGCCATCCTTGAGATTCTTGGGCTGTCTGACTGCCAGCATGCAGATTGCACCGTTGCGCAAAGCCGAACGAGTCCAGGTCATGCGGGTACGGCGTACGTTTTGGGGGGTGATCTGGAAGCCGTATTCGAAAGACACGTCATTCCCATCCATGAGTCGACGCAGTCGCACAGCGTCCTCAGCCATCCTCGAGGGGCTGGTCGAGCCATATCGCTCGGAGAGTGTGACTCGCCAGAACCAATTCCAGAGCGTATCTCGCTCGTGTTTTGAGATTGCGCTGCTGGGCGCGTGATAGAAGTAGTAGGCAAGTACGGCGAGGATGCCTCTATAGGGCAAGTAGCTGGATCTCTTGACACCCAGGTTGGTCGCGACGAAGTTGACGGCGAGCTCCAGAGATCGGACGACGCGGTTCCAGTTGTTGCGTATGGCTTGGGTTTCAAGAGATAGTTCAGCGCCGGTCGTGCACCTGTCGAGCTGAACGAGAGCGAAAGTCTGCGTATAGATGGTCTCATCAAGAGCGCCAAAGCCCTGCGATTCGAAGGCCCGATTGACGTCAGCGACGCGCTTTCTGAAGTCGAAGTGGTCCGTCCACAGGTTGGCGCAGACTAAATCGTAGCGGCTCAACCGCTTTCCGGCCTGGTTTATGCGCTGGAAGATAAGGATGGCGTCCCCCAGGTTCTGCCCCTGGACCCACACGACCGAAAAAGGATACGTGTGAAATAGCTGATATGTCTTGTTAAAGACGGGCTTCCAGTCCTCGCGAATGGCGTTGTAGATTGGCAGGTGATCGCTGCTTATCAGATCGCGCACCGAGACATAGCGTTCGTTGTCGCCCCGCCTGTTCACGAATATGCTTTCGTCGAAACCTTCTTCCGTGTTCAGCTCGTACCTTGTAGCCGTCTCGAGGTCAATGGAGATGCGGCCATAGTCACGACCGTTGAGTTTGATACCATTCACAACTGCATACAGGGAGGCAAGTCGCTGCTGTCCATCGAGAATGTAGGTGACCTCCTGTCCAGGTCTAGGAATAGGGATTCCCAACTCCTGCAACGGTCGGAACAGGGGCGGCGTGTCGGCGGGCGCCCGCCAGAGGAAGAAAGTGCCTATGGGGAACTCCTTGAACATGCTGTCGAGGAGCTCGCGTGTCTTGGTCAACGGCCACACGAAATCGCGCTGAAACCGAGGGACCTGAAGTTTTCCAGTCTTCATTTCGTTAAGCAGTTCTGCAAGCCTTTTCTCTTCAACGTCGATCTTGGGTACTTCCATGATCCCCCCTTCGCTTCTGGACGTCTAGGTGCCGTGAAACGCCGCACCCACGATTCCTAGTTGCCAATGCCGTCTCGTGCTGTCACCGTGGCCGCCAGACATTCGATCTTGAGCGTGGCCAGCGACGCTCGGCGACCCTCGCTACAGGCAAAGCGCACACGTGTCGATGTCGCGCTTGCCGGTGCTGGTGGCGTAGGCCAGCGCCTGCTGGCGCGCAGAGAATTCTTGCGACCAATAGCCGCTCCTGGTCTTGTCACGGCGGCGATTGGTGTACTTCCCGCAAATTGTGTCATGTACCGTGGCGTAGTTATTGGGGTGGTTCACGTAGACGACGTATGCCATTCTGATCATCCTCCCATCAGCGTCTTTGGAGATACCTCACGGGGTGGGTCTGACGCCCTGCGACGTACCTCACGGTGCATAGGCCCGCGAATCTCGCTGTTGGTGGCTCCCTGGGGCGAGACGGAGCGGAGAAAGGCGAGGATGCGTTCTTTGTCGGTCATGGCCATGCGGGCCTCCTAGCGCTTCGGGGTGTCTGCTATTCGCCGACTGCGTTTCATGCTGGTTCAAGCCTGCACTGGGCGATCCTTGGATCATGTGTGCGCGAGTGCGCGAACCGGCTGGAGTGACCGCATTGGCAAGTGCCAGCAGCTCGGCCACCCATAGGGCGGGACCCGGGCCACTCGCAGAAGAAGAACCACCATTCAAACAGCGTGCCGGTTATCCTGCGATAGGTAGGTCAGGATCGGTCTGCTGAACGAAGGCCCGGACCTCTGCGCGCGCACCGAAGAAGTGGCATGCCGTGAACCCACTTGCCACAATCAAGGTGCCGAAAAGCCAGAAGGCAGAGCACCAGCTAGTTGGCCACCCGAGGTGCATACTGAGCAGCGCAATGGCTACAAACGCGACGAAGTGTGTGGCATTTAGCCAGTTGAGAGTTCGCGGCTTGCGCTTGTGGTAGGATGTCGGGAGTATCCGGCCGGGATCGTCCTGATAGAGAAACTGCTTTTCGATGTTGACGGCAAACATGAGATTCCTGTTAACCCACTTGCCGGCGTTGATGGCGACATTCATCCCCCAGAACGACACGATCAAGGCAAGGACTGTTCCGGCCGTGGCATCGAGGGTCCCGGTGGAGGCGCCAAGCACTAGGACCGCGACAACCGCGTAGAAAGCCACGAACTGCCACACGCCGCTTTCCGCTCGGTCTATACTATCCCAAATCTTGTCGTACAGGTGGAGCAAGAAGTGATTCCTCCAGTCCTCCGCATCTTCGGCCGAATGGTTCGTCATGCTGCTACACCTCCTCATTCTCTCTTGCGTCCCCAGGAAACCTGCCACGCAGGTGCGATTCCAACTTACGCCTGTGCCTCGCCGCCACCATGATAGCTCTTCCTGGGGCGAATCTGGACCATGGATACCTTCTCCTGCTCGTCGTCAACCAAGACAGCTTCTCCCTGACGACTTAGCTTCGTTATGAGCGTCTTGAGTTCGCTGGCCATGTAGTCCTGGCTTAGGCTATTGACGGCGGTAATGTCCTGGCTGTTTGTCAGTTTCTGACAGATGATTATGTCACACTGGCTGATGACCTCGCTGTCGATGGCAGAGGGCTGCTGAGAGCACACTGCAAGCGAGATACCCGGTTGACGCCCTTCCTTGGTCCAACGTATGAGAGCTTCCTTGGAGAGCGTGGTCCTCCCCGATGGGACGAACTGGTGAGCTTCGTCAATGAGCATCCAAACGCGAGGCAACTCGGCTATGAGGCCAAGTTCTTCCTTGCGGCGAGCAATGGTCCGTCGCTTGAAGATGTCGCGGGAAAGCACGTCCACTATGAGGTTGCGGCGACCGTACCTTCCAGGGTCCATGGTACTCAAATCCACGATGTTGACCGCCTGCTGGTCAAACACTTCCCACAGTTCCTCATAGCGAGTGCTGAATAGGTCCCAAGCCGATGCCATCTCCAATCGGTTGACTAGTGCTTCTCGCGTTCTATCCTGGACTCGCTCGTCCCCTTCTATCTGGTCGATGATATCTGGGATGAAGAAGTGTTCCTTCCGGCGACGGCTAAGGTTCTGTACCGCCCGGAAAAGAGCGATACCCATAACGTCGCTGATGCTCAGGTCGAAGAGTTCGCACCAAGCATCTGGTGACAGATCAGCGGGGTTGATCTTGAACTGCTTGAACCGAACGCCCCGCTGTTCCATCGCCAGTACGACTTCAGATCCGCCGTAGAGCCTCTCTGGTTCACCGGGCACAAGAAGGACAATAGGTATCCCCTTTGCACTCAGACCCCACTCCCACAGGAGTGCTTCTTGGATGTGATTGGGTTGAGCCATGGGGTAGAAAATCCCCATTGGATCGATCACAATGGTTAGGACATTGCCCATTCCGTGAAGCTCCTCGAGGATTACGCCCATAGTGTAGGACTTGCCAGAACCTCGCTTCCCGCACACTAGTACGGCGCGTGATCGTGAGTCATCTAGGTATACGTATTCGGCGGTCTTGATGTCTTTGCCGATATTAATCATCTGGTATGATCTCCATTGTCACGAACGGGACGATGGATTCCTGAAACGAGATCCCGCCGTGAATGCCCTGGTCGTCGATGTGCAAGGGGCGGCGGACCTTGGGGTAGTTAAGGCAATAGACTTCTTCTCCGTACAGGTTGAATCGCCTCCCGGGTTCGCGCTGACAGTAGAGAGCGCTCCATTCCGCACAACGCGGATTCACCTTGCCGGGGGCGGCGCCGATGACCTCCGGCTCGAACTCGTCGCGCCAGAGAATGCCGTGATCGGCAGACAGCCACAGGCGTGCAGCAACACCTACTTCCTCCAGGAGCTTGGCCAATCGCATAAACTCCTCAAGCACGTCGTCAACTATGTCATTCACTGGGGGCTTGCGCTTCTGGCCGTGCGCGTAGCCGTCCAGACCAGTCAGCAGTATCTGAACGTACCCTTTGGGCCGCTCTGTCGTGGTGAGCCACTCCTCCATCGTGGCGAGGACTTGGGAGAAGTGGCCGACTTTCTGCGTTTGCGCAATTCCACGAAACAGGTAGTCGGCAAGAACATTGTCCTCTCGGTACCAATGGGTCAAACCCAGGCGCCTGTGGAAGCCCATGTCGAAGAGGCGTGCGGCTAGCGGCGGATCGCCGACCAGATTGCGGAAGCCAGTGCTGGTCTTTGTCGGGCCGTTGACGAGACAAGGTTCAACTGTCCAGGGACGCAACCCTGTGCCCGGACGGCAGAGATCGCGGTAGGAAAGGCCATCTACCAGAAAGAGTACAACCACGTCGTAGTCACTCGCTGCACTCGCGATCACCCCGGCGATGTCGCGCTGGGTGAGCATATGCTGTTCGATGAAGTCAAACTGGGAATACAGAACATTGTTGAGCTCAGGGGTGAAGGGGTCATGCTCACACCGCACGAAAGGGAACCGGTGGTGGCGGGGAACGCCCGGATCGACCACGAGCATGCGGTGGGCGGAAGTACATTCGGGCGAGTCCAGTACCTGAAGGAGTTCTTCGAGGGAGGTGTAGATCATGATGTCTTCTGGCAGGAAACAGCGTGCGACAGGATGCATGTTGACCAGAACGGGGGTCTTGTCAAGCAGGTCGACCAGATGTTCGAGATTCAATCTTAGCCCCTCCTCCTGACTGTGATGATCACGCGATTCTTGCGGTAGAGTTGTTCCAGCACAGTCATGAGACTGTCGAGATCTATGTCCCGTCCCGCCTCTCGCAGCTGGACAAAGAGATCAGCAAGGTCAACATGATCTCGGGGCCCGAACGCTTCGAGAGTCTGCTCCTCCTCTTGAGTCAAATCATGATGAGCGAAGAGTACTGGCCCAATCGCCTGGCGCAGTTGCCCACCGGAAACAGCAACGCGTTCCACCTGTTCGCAATAGTCAGCTAGCTCGCGGCCAGCCCCTTGCATCAAGCGCAATGTCAAGGCGCGGTGCAGCCCCTGCAGTTGGCTCTCGGTTTGTGCCAGCGTTTCACCAACCTGCCTGACGATCTCCGCGCTCTCTTCGCTCAGGGCCTGAATGTATCTCGCTTTGAGCAGGTCCACCTTGATGCGGTCCAACTCTTGTTGCAGTTCGCCGAGTCTGTTGGCAAGCTTGCCTTTCACTTCCTCATATAGATCGCGGTAGGATTCCTGGTCTTCCCCGTAGGTGTAACGGGTCCGCGGGCGATAGTCTTCCACTTCGACGGTGCGGAGGAGTATCTCATACTCCTCCTTCGCTTCCCCGAAGGTCTCATTTCCGTGTCGACGACGTTTCTCCAATTCGGCTTCAATGGCACCCATCTTGGCAGCAAACTGCTCCCAGTCTTCCAACGCGTCCAGCTTGTGCTTCGTGAAATTGGCACGGATCTCGGGAACCAGTTGACCCGTCAGCTCATCTCGCAGGTCGGGGAGTCTGCCTAACGCATTGAACAGAGCATCGGTGTCCCGGAGCACTGTCCCCCATTTGCCCAAGAGTGCTACCTGGGAGTCAAGCCTCGCACGGTCACCTTCCAGTTGGGTGTACGTCGTTTGCCCGGCAAGTAGCTTTGCATGCAGAGACAGTGTGCTCTGAACTGGGTCCTGGTCTTGCTCCATCTGCGTGGACGACAACTCCTTCTTGGCTTGCAGGTACCGTTGTTTTAGCTTCTTGCGCGCGTCAACGAGGCTAAGCCGCAGTTCGTTGAGATGCCCCACGAAGTCCATCTGCCCTGTGATCTGTCGATCCAGCAGGTCGCTCTGTCCGAGATGGATCAACGCACGATCAATGTCCACAAGGAGGTTGTCGAGCGCATCGCGCCACTCGCCCCGGCCCGCATTGAGGGCCTCCGCGACTTCTCTATCCAAATCGGCGATCTGGGTCTGCAAATCATCTAGCTCCTCATCACTTGGCTCGGTGGGAGCTAGAGCCTGGGTGAGCCGCTTGCCTATCGCGCTGAGACTATCGCGGAAGCCCTGTAGCCGAGCAGGTTCAACCATGTCCGCAGGGAACGCGTCCAGTGTGTCACTCAGTCGATCGACCGCGGATTTCAGGTCCTCTGGCCTGGGACCCGTTGCGACCAGACAGATCGCCTTTGCTCGCTCGTCGAAGCGAGTGTAGCCACGAGCCGCCAGCAATTGGAGCGCGTAGACCGTTTCCTCATCTCGATAGCCTAGGGCACGTGCGAGCTGCGCTACCTCGTCCGCGGGCAGCGCGGGCACTCGCTCGCGCTCGTACACATGAGACTGTGTGCTAGCCTTCAGCCGAGCGAAGATTGATTCTTCAAGTGGGTGCTGCTTTAGTAATAAGGTACCCTGGCTGCCCTCCCACGCGACCACGTCCATGAAGTCGCGATAGTCGCTGCGGGCACGGTTTTCAAAGGTGGCGACACTGCTCACACCGAACCTACGTGCCAGATCGCTCTTGTCGCCCTCAACCGGCGCATTACCTCTCCTCTGTTTGAGGGTCATGTCGCGCATCGAGGTGATGTAGTCATCGAGCACAGCCTGGTAGTGAGCCTTCACATAGAACGTATGATAGTCGGGCCAAAGTTCGTGGCATTTCCGATTGAAGACCTCTTCGACCATCTGCCCACCGACCCGACGGAGCGGTGGATTGAGGGCATCGCACATCCCCTCGTTGAAAAGCAGTTCGATCGACTTGCCCACTAGGCGGTTCGTGAGGAGGTCCAGTTCAGCCTGGTCTTTGTCAGGGATGACATTGCCCTCGCCTTCTTCCCAGCGGTCAAAGTACTCCACCAGACCAAGCATGAGCAACGGGGTGACATATTCAGGGTTCACGAAGTCCTGAAGCTTCCTTATGTCCTCGGGCATCGAGGCACCGACCTTGCGGCGCATGGTCAGATAGAAGCGCACTGTGTGATCGCCCAACTCCTCAATCAGGCCGGCGCCATTATAGGCTTGCTCTTCGCCCCACTCGAAGAGGAAGTCAAACTGTATGTCAGCACGGGCGATGTCAGGCTGGAGTTGGTCCGCTTGATAGGCGACCTGGAGGGCCACATTCCGCTTAGGATACCGCACGCCGAAGTTGCCCTCGACGAGCGCTACCTGGCTGCCGGTTGGCGAGGGTGTGAACTCGAGGTCGTTCCAGCCCAAAGGGCTGGCAGCCCGCCGCGATGGGAACAGGCGCTCCAGTGCATGTGATACAAACGAGTTCCGCGCGGCTTCAACGTGCATTTCATCCACTTCATAGTCACGCCAGAAGTCGGTTGTCATGACATCCACCACATGCGTCGGACCCTCACCACGCTGGAGTCCAAGCAGGGTGTATCCTTCAATAAGGTGAACCATGAGCTCTCCATGGGCTAGCTTGGACAGTTCATTTGTCGCGTTGTACAGGCCATAGGCCTTCTGGACGTCGACCGGACAACCGCAAGGGAAGGCCGCCATAAGCTTGATTGCTTCCTGCTTCTGTGGGGCATCGACAGCCTGCGACGCTAAGGCCTGCCGTGTGACGGTCTTGAGCTTGCTAGCCTGGCCTTCGAATTGGATGTTGCTATGCAGGAAATCGTCAACCAGGTCAACGGGGGTGTACGAGTGCTGTGTGTCGTACCAGTGGACTATGGCGCACTTGAAAGCATCAATGACGGTGCGCGGACCTCGGCCCAAATCCTCTCTCTCGGCTATCTCGCCCACGGCCGCCAGGGCATGCTGGTCGATCACCTGCTCGGCAGCCTCCCCCAGCTCGAAGGCCTCCGCATACCGCCCCCACAGCCTGGCAGGAAAATCGCGAGTGTAGATGTCGCGCAGGTTGTAGTAGAACCCGTCTTCCCTAAGGCGATCAAGGATATCGCCGCCCTGAGACTGGATCCCGCCCTCCGTATACGATGGCACACTGAACACCACGCCCAGCTGCTCCCGCCGAGTCGCCAGCCCCCAAACAAACTCTCTGAACTCTTGGATTGACCGGCGAAGGTCGGCACCCTTGCTAACGTATTGCTGGAACTCGTCAGGGAGGAGGACCAACCCTTTGAAGTCTGCCTGCAAGGCGATGCTCAACGTCTCGTCCAAGAAAGACAGCAAGTTGGCAGGAGTCAGCTGAAGCAGCAGGGTTCCTTTAGCCAGGAGGTCATTCAGGACGTTGAGAGCCGTTATCTTGGCGAGGCCATGTTCCTCCGAGTACCGGTCAGCCATTTCCTCTACGGTCCCACCAGTGTACCTGTGGTGCACCTCGTCCAGTGCCTCAACGAGCCCCGGTTGGCGCTGCTGCAGCCGGTACTTGCTCCAGGCATAGGCAGCCTCAAGGATGTCCAGGAGCGAGGTGCAGAAAAAGGGTGGGACGGCGAGTACCTCGTGGTTCTCGCACGCGTGCCACAGGAAGATGAGAGTGCTCGTCTTGCCGTAGCCGTAGGGGGCAACCAGCATTCCCTTCGGGGTCTTGCCTTCCGCCACCTTCTTGGCAAAGCGGTCGACGTAGTCCGAGACGTCTCCTAGCGGAATGAATGTGGTGGCGTGGTGCTCGTACGTGCTGTCCACCTCATCAGGTGATCGTAAGAGATCATCGGGCCTCACGGTAGAGACTACAATACTCTTGTCGAGGATGTATTGGAGACCGTCCAGCATGGTTTGCCTCCTTCCGATCATGGGACCAGATGATGGTTGACCACACTCCACAAAGAGCACACATCGCTCACATCCGCATGAACGCCAATCCCTGCCAGGTTGCTCTGCACTTTCCCGAGATCCGCGCTGGTGAGGCCAAGTTGGCAGTAGTACGTGTAGTCCCGGATTAACGCAGGCGTAACGAGCACAGCCCGTCTCACCCCACGGAAGTCGAGGGCCTTGAGCACATCGCGGTGTGCATAGCGCCCCGGGGCGCAGTTGTCAATGATGACACTGTCATGATGCGCAGTTGGCCATACCTGGAAGAGTGAAAGGTTGGGGTAGTACTCAAAGGCGGATTCTCGAGACAAAGCCCAGGAGAGGAAGGTCTTCCCAACCCCATGCCGGCCAAACAGGTTAACCGTCCTTGGGGCCACCAGCAGTGACTGCAGTTCCCTCAAGCACTCGCGTTGCGAATCTGTCAGCCAAGAGGAGTCCCAGTGTCTCTTGATGGCGTTCAACGTGCGGACGAACTCACTCATCTCACAGGAAATCCTCGACCTTAGGCTTTCGCTTCAGTAGCAGATACCTACCCCACCCGCCACCGACACCTTGCTCCAGGTAGTCGAATTGGGCCACAGCATAGCCTGTCACGCGGTCAAATGCTTCCGGGTCAAGCAGGCAGACCTGGCAGATGCGGTCACGCGTCTCCTCGGTGATCAACAGATTGGTGCCGTACTCACTCACCTCGGAGCGAAACACTTCGTCGAGGGCTAGGACGAACAACTCAGGCGCGCAGAAACCACGGCGGATGAAAAGATGCTGGTCGTGGTCGAGCACAGCAGGCACCAACTCCGCCAACCACAGTAGAACTCCACCCACGGTCTTTGCACTGAGTGCGATGTCGTCCCGGTTGAAGACGGACCTGGCCGCTGCGTCCAGTTGCGCGGCGAGACTGCGACGATCCGAGATTGGATAGTGTCCGCTTCCCCAGAACAACTCACACAAGGTCCGGTACGTCCAAGAGAAGCAATGAGCTGTCGGTTGTGCCCGATCCCACAGTGTATACTGGAAGTAGTGCACCACGTCCGAAAACAGCTCGGGCTTGCGAAACGCCAGTTGGCTGATCCACTTCCCACGTCGAGTCACCCTGTTCTGCGCGGGGTGCACAAAGCCAAGGTCCCTAGCGGTCGCCAGAGCCTCCAAACGCTGGCGATCCCGAATCGCGAAACCCAGTTCCTCAGCCCTCTCGAGCACGCCGCCAACCGTCGGCAGGTTGGGGTGTGTATCAATGGTTGATAGGACCGCGACCATGTCACCGGGATGCGCGTTGCGCACATGAAAGACTGAATCTTCTGTCATGGAACCCCGACTCCCCTGTCAAGCGGAACCTCTGTTCTGTAGAGATGTTCGAACATCCTGTAGTACCGCTGGGATCTGTCAGCTATGACGTCACCGATTTGCGCGCGGCTCAACTTCGAGTCCCCACCCGCGGTCTCCATGACGCATGTGAGATTGTGCAACGCCCGGCACAATCTATTGTCCCTCAAATCATCGAAGCTCTCGCAGAACGGACACCGATGGTCGGTGCGTAGTTTCAATTCCTCGAACTCGGCTCTTTCCAAGGCGCTGTTGCGGGTGCTCCTATGAGACACATTATATGCGCGCGTATACGGTAGGAAGACTTTTCCATATGCAGCCGACCGCAACCAGGCCATGCTGTCGAAGCTGTGAATGCCCATACGCTTGAACGCATAGACAGCTGGCGGGGTTGAGATGCCAAAGGTATGCAGCCTGATCTGCTCCTCTCGGAGTTGCCCGGTGATGAAGGCTAGTGTCTGGGCCGAGCGTGGATCCGCCACGTTGATACTATTCGTCGCCCCACTTGTCCCAAAACTGCCAAATCCCATGTACTGCGCGCCCATTTCACGATAGGCTTCGACACAGTTTCTTACCTGAGCAAACGTGTGTCCTTGGATTACCGGCATCGACCGCTCCTGAACCAGCAGTGGCATCTCACCGTGGAAGAGCCTCGCGGCTGTGATGGTGTCTCGAACCTTCCGCTCCACAGTCTCGGCAGAGTCCTGTGATGTCGGAACGTTATCTGGCAGAACATACCAATCGGCCCATTGGTTCACGCCACTACGGTAGTAGTCACGCACTCGACAATACAATTCATCGAAGGAGACCTTCCCTTGTTGCGCATAATAGCCGCCCGAATCAAAATAGACCCTGCAGCCTCGCGTGTCTTTCATTTCCGTCCGCACGAGTGCCAGAGTGGATGGATCGGTGAAGAGCGGCGTGACCAGCACCGAGGCAAAAGGATTGCGTTGTTCGCCGGATTCATCCCACAGTCGCAGCAACTTCCGCAGCAGGCTAGCACTGATGGTCAATGAAGTGACCAGGATCATTCGAACACCTCTTCCGGCCATACAAGCCTAGTACCTGTAGTCATGTTTCCACCATCTTGGCTGCCGTCGTCCCCTAGCTGTCTTTCCCAGCAAGTCAACGGGCGTATCTTGCCCGGTTGCTGGCTCGACTGCACAAAACCGACACGTCGGTAGAAACTGTTCGCTTCGCTGTCCATGGGACACTTCAGGCGGATGACCGTCTTGCCCACGTTTCGGCTCTCCTTGATCAATGCGCGCAGCAAGGCGCGCCCGATTCCACCGCGTCTATGTCCTTCGGCGACGCAGATCTCGTACAGGGTTGTCTGTTGATCCTGTCGATGCCGGTAGTTGGCGAAGCCGATCACCTCCTGTCTGCTCTGGGCTACAAGCATCCAGCCACATTCTATGCCCCGTGCAAGGGCGGGTCGCGGTACAAAGCCAATCGCGCTCCTGCTCGCATCAGCGATAGCCTTGATGATGTCCAGATCGCTCGGCCTACCCTTGCGTATGGTACCCCCGTCGCCCACATCCATCTCGTCTTCCTGCTTTACTCAAAGAGACCGGAACCCAGTCTCCTGATTTTCTCTACTTCGTCGCGTGCATCGACAGATTCATGCTCTGCCCATGCCTCAAGCCTCTCCTGGCCCTCAAGCAAGAAGCCGCCGTAGAGATCACTGAAGCTGCGAAGACTTTTCCCCTCGTCCGTGGCTTCGCGGCCCAGGTCTCTGAGCCAATAGAATCCGTTGCCGAGTCGGTAGAATCGTTCATCACTCTGGAGGGCCATATAGACCGATCCTCGCCCGACTCGCCAGGTTCGTAACACCTGGTCTGTGATTCGCTCGAAGTGCAGCGGCCTCGCTGCCTCCGCGAGAACCCGATACACCGCCTCAGCCAAGGATCTATCATCGTGCAATCCCCATTCGCTCAGCCCGAAAACACCGTGCCCGCATCGAACAAACAAATCTCCTAGCCGCCCCAACAGCGCGTGAGCGGTCCTTGGACTAATCGACTCCCCGTCTGGCAGTAAGCAATTCGCCTCTTCGGCTATCTGTGTGTAGTGGAGGGGCGTGCCGGTTCTCCGGAGGGATTGCACTATTGCGTACAGCTGTCTGGGCCTGCGCTTGGCCAGGACGTAGTGACCCTCTGGCATCAGGTCGATGGCGTCGTGGGCACCCATGTATGCCAACAAGCACTCATCTGTCACGCGTGAACCCAATTCCCCGTACACCGGACTGCTCTCGAGCGCCCCGAACAGCTGTTCATGCGAGGCGAAACCGTGATTCTCCCTCAAGGTTCCGAATATCACCCCGAAGATGCGTTGCACTTCGTCGAGTGGATACGACTGCAGCGCCCACACATCTCGGCGCACGCGCCTGACTTCTGGGTGGAGCGTGCAGAACAACCGAATTGCGCTCGCGAGGTGCACACCAGTGCTTCTCGCGGCACGCCTTGTGGCCTGTGAAATTTGCCGCGTCGACGCCACCCCCCCCGCATTGTCAAGGGTGTCCCTGATGTATCCTAGCAGTAGTCCAGGGTTTCCTTTCCTGCACTCCCTTCGCAAGCGTCGCATTGCTTCTGCTTCGACCTGCCTCACTCTCTCCCTGGTCAGCCTCATTCCATCACCAACGTCTTGGAGTGTCCGGGGCTCGCCGTCTGCAAGCCCACGGCGTAGCGCGACGATAGTCCGGTCTCGATCACTCTTCAGGCAGGCGAGTAGTTCATCGAGCACTCCGCTGAGCGGTGTCGCGGCCAGTTCAATCTGATAAACCGGACTAACCCCCTGACCCGTCGTCTCCGCGTCCCATGACTCCTGCTCGGTGAGCCAAGACAGATACGCGTTAAGTCGCTGCACCGTCTCATCTATGACGTCTCCTGTTCCCCGGACACGAGCCCGGAGTACGACCCGACTGGCTTCACACAGTTGCGCAACGGTGCTTATTCTCGCAGCTCTCAGAGACCTGTACACTTCAATGGGCAGTACCAGCCTCCGCACGTCGATGCGGTCGAGTGGTACCGCTTTCTGCTGTGCACAGCGCAGCAACCCTTCATCCCCCATCGGGTAGGTCGCCCTCCCCGCGGCAAAGGATTGACCTCTGCGGGCCAGTGCGCTGGCTATCTCGCCCACGTCCTGCCATCCAAACCCAAGTTCGGCGACAAGGTCCTCCTGCGAAAGGGCTGTCAGCTGGTGCACTCTGTGAAGCCCGCACCTCCGCAGTCTGGCATAGGCCGATTCGCGGAGGCGAAGCTGCTCGAGTGACTCCTCCGCTGGAGGGTGCCCGGCCCTCTCTTCAGCGTTGCGGGCCAATGCGTCTCTCCGCGGTTCGAGTACCCGATCGATGTCCCTCAGTGTCTTGCGCCCAATGCACCTGATGTCGAGTATCTCCTCTGGTGTCAGCGCGAGAAGACCGCGGAGGGTGCGTATCCCCGCCCGTCTCAATGCATTGTAGGCCCTGGTGGACAAGCCGAGCGACGACAGCTGCTCGTCCAATGAGAAACTGGGTGCCGTCTGGGTTGAGGCGATAGCCTCCTCATCCCTCAGGTTGGTGGTCCGCCCATCCACCCCCGACCTCACGGACTGCCGTCTTTTCTTGAGCGGGGGTGGTGCGTCACCATCGGGTGTCGCCTCATCCTGTGGAAGCCCCAAGCCCCCTGTTTCCTGCGCCACCGGTGTCACCTCATGGTTCTGCTGCAGGCCCGCCTGAATCTCCGCCAGCAAGCGATTGAAGATCTTCGGCATTCTCCACCAGCAAGACCTTCTTGAGACCTCGGAGGTCATGAAGACCTCCGAGGTCTGGGAAGGACCAGAAACTCACAGCACTCGTCGCCCCGGCCGATGGCCTGGAGCAGCTCCACGTCCACTTCCTCCCCCAGGGCCTCCCCAAACACCGCCTTCACCCAGCCCCGGGAGCAGAGACAGAAAGTGGGACTACGATTGACGTACCCCTCCACCACCAGGGGGCACCCGCAGGCGGCGCACACGGTGCGGACCTTCCCATCCTCCCACACCCAGTCACCGCACCAGGGGATACGCTCGTTGATCAACTGGAGGAGGTGTTCCCTATCCCGGGCCTCCTCCTTGATCCTGGCTATCTCCTCGAAGTCGTGCTCTGCGCAGGAGCGGCCGCAGAACTCCAGGATCTTGGTCCGCTGTTCCTCGTCGGTGACCTGATCGAGGCCCTCGAGCATCGCCGGCAGCCAGCGCCGGACGATGTCCTCCGCCGTTTCCGCCAGATCGCTTTCCATTCCTCCTCCTTTGGGCTGGATAGCTCAGGGATAGCCGGATACGTAGAAACGTGTGCTCGAGCACGGAGAAGACAAACTCGATTTCCCTCGTCGATCAAACATCGAACACACCGGGAAAAGAGGCGTCTGGGGCCACGCAGGGCGGGCTTCTGCATAGAGGGGGCGACGTGGTGGCGCCGCCGTGCGGCCCAACTATCTATTATAGCACAACTCGTGCTAACTGTCAATAGAAGATGAGTACCCTGGGCGGGCTCAGGGCGGGGCTCAGGATGCTCCCCCTTGAGGTTCGGTTGGGGGCGACTCGGGGCGCACTGTTCAGGGCGGGACGGAGGGTGCAGTTGCAGCATGACTTCGTAGGGGCGGGTCTCAGACCCGCCCCCACGTGACGAGGTTCCCAGCCGGCTGAAGCCGGTTTCCCCTCCCCAGACGCAGAGCTTTCGCGCCCTTCGCGCCAGTCGCGTCATTCGCGGTCCGCACC
>Ga0307380_10003324_pt1 | contig 22254 bp, 28 predicted proteins | sample UN3MG_FD_202239 | JGI IMG/M metagenome (GOLD analysis project Ga0307380, IMG submission 202239) | Soil microbial communities from Risofladan, Vaasa, Finland - UN-3 | ecosystem: Environmental > Terrestrial > Soil > Coastal area > Acid sulfate soil | place: Finland: Risofladan, Vaasa | collected... | reverse complement strand
GTATCATTCACATCCACGCTGACGAGTTGTATTTCAAGCGTGACCGGGGCCATATCCGCCGCGCCCTTGAGCATCACGACAACGCTGTTGACTCCCGTCGTGCAGATCGCATCGGACAGGTCAAGCCGGTAGATACCCGGCATGTTCGTTGCATCGACTTCGACAAAGCCACCGTCAGAATGCGCACCGTCAACGGTCTGCGTTGCAAGGCTGAGCGCCGCCGCCGCCGCCAATGGACGGACGTAATAGCAGACCAGATCGGACGAGTTGTAGACCAGCCCAGTCAATCCTGCCCCGGTCGTCACCGATGAGTCTAGTATTTCTATGTAGACCGTCTGGTCGGTCGCGGCTTTCTTTATCAGTAGCTTTGCCATGATCTATCCTCTTATTCCGCCCTTCATCTGCCGGTTCATCCCGCCGTCCATGCCTCTGTGCCTGAGCAACGCGCCACCCGCCGCCGTGTATGTGCAGTAACCGTACACGATGGCCGCATTGGACGACGACAACGCCGGCCACGATAGCGGTGTGGCGTAGACTTCGGACGCATCGTATTTGTTGTAACCGCCGGTGAGTGTCGCCTTCAACTCAATGCCGCTCGAGGCATCTACGTACTCACCCCAAATGGCGATGTTGTAATCGGTCCCATTCACAACAGACGGCGTAGTTCCGAAATTGAACTGTTGCCAGTGGAAAACCGTGTAAGCAACATCACCATGAATGAACGTGACTTCGTTCGTCTCCTGATAGTATGACGACGGCGACCCGTCCGTATACAGGGCGCAAGTTGCGTGCGTGTCCGAACCGAACAGCCCTCCCGTCCCACGGCAATAGTACGTGATGCTGGTGGCCGTGCCGTTCGAGGATGGCGCTGCGCGGTTGCTGGCGATCGCGTCATCGAGACCGTAGTCATACGTTCCAGGTGTCCCGCCCTCTCCAAACGTTGCATGATGCCAGACGTCGCCTGACGGCAGAACGTTCGCCGCGATCGGGTCGAACATTTCGATGAGCCACCACGTCCCGTCACGTTTGCCGATGAACTTGCGGACGGGGATGGTTGCACCGAACGGATCGAACGCGGTGTGCTGCAACACAGACGGCGGAAGCGCGAAAACACATGCGCCGCCTGCCGCCACGTCGATCCAAGTAGCGTGGAACACGTCGGCCAGGGCCGGGTTGATGCCGCCCGATTCATCGCGCCATTGCACATTCATCTGCGAGGGATCGAGTTCCGTGGCGATTCCGATCGCGTACCCCGCCCACGGTCCCGCCGATTTCAGCGCATCCCGCGCCGCTTGAGTGAATACCCACTCCATCGAAAACGAGTTGTTGAAATACTCTAGTTCGCAATGCACGTCCGGGAAGACGTTCGAGAGCTTCATGATCCCCGCTTCGATCGAGATCAATGGTGACGCCGCTTGTGCGAGTGTATCCCACGTTCGATTCGCAACGTCGAATTTCACCAGCCATCGCGGTTGCATTCCGAGCCGATGCCACGCACCGAGCACATCGCGCTTGGAGAACTGAATCCCAACCGTCGAATCGACGATGACGCGGTGATCGCCTTGCACCGCGCGCCAGCGTGTAGGATTCACCACGTCCCACCGCAACTCGATCGGCAACCACACGTCGCCATCGTCACGGAAATTGACCGGCATGTCGCCAGCACCGAGCACCCCCGCAGGGGTGCCCGTCTGGTCATTGAGGTACGTTCGGCGGCCGGTCGGGATCAGCACCTATCTGTCTCCATTCGTTACGCGATTGTATGCCGCATCCGCATCCTCCGCCGTCCAGAAATGCCCCCCTGGAGACGGTCCGGGAATCTCTTCACCCCGATAGTGTGCGGTGAATGTCTGGACCTCGATGCCGTCAGAATTGAATTCATGTCCGTTAATGCCAATGCCGGACTGCCTGTGAGTAGTTGCCGATGGCTCAGGAGCCGTGGGCAGGGGCCGATCGGCGGTACTACAGCCCGCCGCGCAAACCGAACACGCCGCCACAACGAGCCAACCCGTCCATCGCGGCGATCCCCACTCTCTTCCACAACCATGACAGTGATACATGATGCCTCCTGCTGGCGCTCAGCGCCTCAATTCAATAGGCCGCCAAGAATTCCATCCACCAGCTTGGCGGCACCCTTGACGATCTTCGCGATCTGTAATTCCGGCTCCATGATGAAGAGTCCCGGACCGAAACCGATGTTTTCGATGTATCCGGTTGTGGAGGGTGAACCTTTGGCCCCGAGCGTGATCTTGGCTTCGTCAGATGCATGGAAAACAAGACCGAGCCCCGTCCACGGTCCCCAGGCAAACGATTCGGACTCCGGGTCGTATCGCGCATGATCGATGTAGCTCATCGACCCGATGATCGAAACGGTCGGCTTGCCGTTGTACTTGAAACACTCAACGTCGGCCACAACGATCAATGATGGACCGACGCCGCCTTGCGATTGCGGTTCCTGCTGATCGGCCATTTCCGCCCCGACATACCATCGCGTCGATGAGCCCCGACCCGCGACACATAACCCAGCGAGAACGCTCGCAGTATTGTGTCCCTTGTCGTTACCGCTGACGATGTTGTAATACTGGGTGCCCGCGAACGTGTTGGCCGAATCCGCTTGCTGTGCGACTGCCGTCTGCGAACCAGCACCGACCAGCAACAACACCGCGACCACTGCGATTAGCATCCTCTTCATGCAATACCTCACTTTCGTTTCTTGCTCACCACGCGCCAGTCGCGCGTGTTCGCCAGAAAGCACGCCGGATCGATCTGGTTGTCCGGCAGGGTGAACGTCGCTCCGCCAGCCCGGAGCACTTGCGCTGCCGCCGTCGAACACACCCGGTATTTCTTCATTCGGTCGCCGAAGATTCTGAATTGCGGAATGTGCGCGATCGCCGCGATTCCCATGTCCAGAAGGTCGCCCCAGTCGTAAGGCGTCCCGATCATCGTCGCGGCCTCCTCAATCATCTTCTTGACATCGAGATCATCTCCGGTCCAGCGCACGACGTCGTATCTCTTTTTGCCAAGACGGACTTCATCGAGCCGGGTCCATTTCGCGACCGGCCAGGTCGCCTCGAAGAACATGCCGCCCAGCCAAACGCGAACGTGGGTCGGCCACTTCTTTCGATTGGGGCATTGCTTTTGCCACTTGGCCCGCTCATATTCTTCGATTGCTTTGTAGACGACCCCTAGCACCCATCTGCGCGGGGGCCACCATCCCCATGACCCGTATGTCAGCAGGACATCGCCGGGAACGAACTTGTGCGGCATCATGGTGTGAACCCCTTCTTTTCGAGCGCGTCGCGAATCCATTCCACGTTTGCATCCAAGCGCTCAATTACTTTCTCGTTCGTCCGAACGCGGTTTTCCAGATCACTGAATCCGTAGCGACCAGCCAGAAACCCCACAATCAACGCAAGCACGAATGATGCGAGAATCCTCGCAACTACTCCATTGCCCTTCAGTTGTGTCGCCATGCCACCCCTCAAGTCTTCTGCAGGTCCAAGTGAGACGTTACCCGGTCGCTCGAATGACGCACCAAGACGAGTTTAAATTTGTCCGAGCCGGTAAAGCCCAGCCTATCGTCATCGATCTCGGCGATCGCGAGAGGCAGATACGCCGGATCGTAAACCGCCGCGAGGCGCACAATCGGATGAGGATTTTCAGCCCAGTCGAGATATGCCTCAACAAAATCGGGCGCCTCTTCCTTGGTCAGGTACCGGCTTGACAGTTCGGCGCGTCGCCGCTGCCAGGCTGCCTCTGCGACTGTACGGCGACCGAATACCGCGTCACGCTGATCGAGCTGCTGCAGGCCCACTTCCGCCGGTAAGACCCAGAAGCGGAATGAGTCCGACTTGTAGAACGTCCCCGAGAAGTTGTCCGGGGAGAAGGACAGATATGGCCCATCGAAAATATCTCGCAGATTGCTGTTGATATCCGATGATGCCTTCGCCGTTGATGATGCACCGGAACCGCTGAGTTTGAACACGTCGAATGCAGTTGTCGACGTGAACACGACTTGCCACTCGGAGCGTTCGTAAGGATCGAGCGCGACTGACACATGATCGAGGACGCCGGTCGATTCCGACTGACCCTTGATGATATCTCCCAAGACGGCCTCGATGACAATCCCATACGGAAGCATGTTGGCTTCCGTGCGAATCTGCTCCCAGCCCTGACTGACGATCTTCGGTCGCGGCTCGTTCTGTACGTTGCCGTTGGCTGCGCTAAAGACAAAGGCCGTCGCCCCGACGGCGCCGTTGCGCTCCTTGAAGGTGAACGTCCCGTCCGGTGCGTAGAAGTGGACCGCGCCCATCTTCTCGGCCAGCAGAGATCGCAGATTAAAGAACGAGAGTCCGCTGACATCCATGAGCGGGAGAAAGCCCGCGTGAAAATTGCAGTATTGCACAAGGCCGTAGAAGCCCGCCGGATGCTGCGTGCCGTGCTCGAAGTCATTGCACGTGATGAGGAACTGGATACCCTTCGGCGTGTTGGTATCGGGATAGTTGACGCGCGTGTGCGCCATGCAAGTGACACCCATATCAGATGAGATCACATCGCCGGGGATGGTCGTGTCCGAATCCGCCGGCGTCTTGTTCTCGGCCCGGAGCGTTGTCCCGTCCCATGACCATAGGAGCGCGCCGCCCTCAGAGTCGCCCGATCCCATTTCGACCCAGAAGACACGGTCGGGGGAGTAGTTCTCATTGGTGTGGAGATTCATCAGCTTGTTTGGCTGGTTTTTGACGCCATTGAAGGTGAGAGTGTTTGCGTCGGTTGCTGCCCAGTTCGCGCAGTTACGAAAATCTGTGACGATCCGATACATCTGCAAGTTGGTGTTGTAGAGGATCGCAACAACCTGAATCGTTCCCCAATTAACGACAGCCGCTTCCATTAGGAGCCAGCCATAGTTCGGCTGTCCGACAAGAGCTCCGTTATTCAGATTGTCGATCCAGGTCCAGGCCGGTGTGGATGTATTATAGACCCAGTAGCGTCCTATAATTCTCGAATGGTCGGACACTATCGCCCCCACGTGAATTTCAACGTCACCGGATTCCGTCCCGTTGACAGCAATGCCGGTTGGAGTCCGCACTTCAGCAGTGGGCAGCGCGATATATGCCTCAAGTGCGTAGGAGAAGAGATTGTATGTTCTCATCTGGAAGTCGTTCGTCGAATCCCAGGTGAAAAAGTACAGCTTACCACCTGCTGGTGTCAGATGGATCGCGCATTGGACCTTCTGGCCCCAGGACCAGCGCGCGTATAGGGGACCGGGATCGGTTGATGGCGAATTGAACAGATTCATGAAACCAGTGCCGAATACTTCTCCGCCAGCAGTCAGAACTTCATTGTTAGTTGCGTCTCCGGATATACTATCAAGACCGGTGGATGGGGCAGTACCGGCCTCAGAAGGATTTTGCGAATGCCCCAAATGTGGACCTGACCCAGAACCTTCATACTGATAGACCCTCTGCTCGAATGGAAGCCAGACATTATCAGTCGCATCGACATCTATCGGTATTCCGATGACGTCGGGATTGTCGATGTGACCTATGGCCCGCGCGAAGTTTGGATCGCCAAACCAAAAACCATAATGCGTTGCATGCGTGCATGGGAAGAAATCCGCTCCCAGTGATTCTATGTTCGGCCCGCCGGGCGGAGTGTAGTAGGCTCCCGATCCACTGGCATTATAAACGCCAATATACGCAGGAGCATTCAGCAAGCCCGCTCCCGTCTCCAATGTCGATGGCGTAGTAATAACCGAAGTATCCAGCGCCACAATCACGATCCGGTCGACTACGCCGTTCGTATCCGCCTTCTCGATGTACTGCATGAAGACGATCTGCCATTGCGATCCCAGCGTGTTGCGGTGCGCGTAGACGTTCGTAATGACGTTGTAATCGTAAATCCTATTGCCCACGCCAAAGACCATGCAACCACGATTGTCATTCCAGCACGACACCCGCGTCCGCATGTCTCCGGTGCCGTCGGAGATCGACTCATTGTCCGGCGGGATGTTGCGGGACGAACAGATGTCCCGGCTGTCTTCGGTATAGATGATGATATTCTCGATGTCCGTCCCGATGTCATCGAGCGCCCAGGCCGTGCGGATCAGGATATCATAGACGCGTTTGTTCGTGAACCATCCCATGCTGACGGTCTGCAGATCGGCTTCGAGGTGGCGGAAGCGATACATGGCGACTTGGCCGGCGTACGCCGGCGCCGATGCTGTCCACGGCGAAGGGTCCGTCGAATCATTGCTTCCGAGAGGATGCCGTTGCGCGACTTCCCCGTCGCATTTCTGATCCTTCGAAGCGACATCCATGCTCGCGACCTTGCAGGCGACTTCAACCCCGCCGCGTTCGAATTCGATGTCGATGACGCGCCCGGTGAAGATGACCGTTGTGGTCGTGCCGCCGGTACCTGTGTCGATCGAGGATATCCGCAGGGCCCGCTTGTAGAGATACTTCCCGTACGGCTCTGAAGCGTTCGCGAGCGCGCCGTCAAGCGTGTTGATCGCGACAAAGAAGTCGTCATCGTTGCGGAGCCGAAGCGAGTTGATGCTTGATGAGAATGCGTTCGGGATGGCCCGGCTCTCGATCTGAAAGGTGATGTCGCCGAAGCCCATGAGCCGGTCGGAATAGTCGGTCCAGGTGTAGGACGATCCGGTCCACGTCTGGAATTCCAGCTTGTAGGTCGTCTGGAGTTGTCCGAGCGCGATGTCGTCTTGCTTGGTCATATCTCACTCAGTTCCATGGAGCCGCGATAGATGTTGGAGCCGAAGGCCCCGCGTCCGGCTCCAAATTTGAAGCCGGTCATCCGCACATCGAGCGATGCCGGCATGTGCGGCTGGTTCGGAGTCCAGCGCATCGGCTTGGCCAGAAGTCGCAAAGAACGCAGCGCCTTGAACTGATCGAGTCCAATCAATCCGAAGTTGAGCATCTTCTGATGTTTGGCTGATCCCGCCGCCCCGCTTCCCATGACCAGGCTGCCGCCGGTCGTGCGCGTGTATTTCTCGGTTGGGTCAAAGATGTCCTGATCGTCCGGCATCGAAGGATTGGCGGCGAAGGTATAGGGGAAATAGAGTTGCGCGTCATCGAATTTCAAGTCAACCGTTCCAGCCGTAGCGTTTGTAATCTGTATGTAAAACCGTAGCGCGACACAGTCGGCATGGTCGATCGTGCCGGTCAATGTGGATTGCGCCCAAACGCCAGATAGGGGCAATCCCGCACTGTGAGTTGCCACTATGCCGCCGCTTGAGTTTAATTCCCAAACATTCAAAAGCCCGACCTCCATGGCGGACCCATCCGCCCGCGCCCAAGTCGATGCGGTAAAAGACATTCCCGCATGACCGCGCGCATCCAAACTGTCACTCCCGTTTAGTGTGACGTTTTGAAAAATGTCGTTCACTTCCAATTGTAGGCCAGTCGAGTCAGTGAGATTCGCATAATAAAGCCCGTCTCCCCCGGTCCGTGTGCCGGACGCAATTCGGAAATATGGTGCCGGTCCAGATTTCGTCCAGCCCGTTGGCGCATAGCCCACTTGCGCGGGCTTCTCAAATGTCCCATTGTTCAAGAGAGATTCATCTAGGGTGCCATAGATCGTCTTCAACACCATCGGATCGCCGTCGGCCATTACGCTCTCCTCAGTTCGTCGGATTGGACCCCGGCGGCCCGTAGCAAGTCAGCATTCCACTCCAGCCACATTTCCCTGACGTCCGAGATGGCCATGACGTTCCCGACAATAGTCATGCTCGCCCGGTAGTTCAACGTCAGCGGACCTTGCTGGACAAGAGTGCGGCCAGATGTACTGCCGTGCCCCTCTGTGCCCGCTAGGCCGGCTAGGCCGGCTTGTTCTTCGGCGGTAGGGGCACCCCCATCTCGTGGCGCAAAGGCCGTTCCGATAGCCCCGAGGGCGATGGCTCCCGCACCTTGGGCCATTGCCGCTGCCGCCCATTTTGATGCAGCCGCCGCCGGGTTGGTGATGGAATAGAAAACACCTTCTATCAGCGCAACGACAGCAAGCGCCGCGAGCCGGGCTTGCTGCTCTGCGATGATGGACGCAATAGTCTCCCGAAGCGATGCTTTCTGCAGGAGGAGCATGTTGGCCGCAGTGCTGGCAGCCGACCGCAATTGAAGTTGCGCAGCCGTCAACTGGACTTTGGTTATTTCGGCTGCGTCCTTTTTGTTGCCTTTCGCGTTCAAATCCCGGTATTTCTCTTCTGTGAGGTGAATCTTGCTTGCGGCATCCTCACTGGCAACGACGATGTCCTCCAGTTGAATCGGATAGTTACTCGTATATTGGAGCAGAAGTTCCTGCAATTTCAGGAACTTGGCCTCTTCGATCAGCACAATGGCGTCGCGATTGCCCTCTGCAGCCGCGATCTCTTCCGCGGCCTGATCCCCGATGAGTTGCATTCGCGCTTGATAAAATGCTTGTGCCTCTGCTAGGGATGCGCCGCCGCTGGATTTGGCCAACGCCTCCTGCAATTCAAGCACGCGAGATCGAAGAGATAGCACGTCCGCCGCTGCATCCTTTGCGGACTTCCCATGTAGCCCCTGGGCTTTTTCGTTCTCGATCAGCTGGCCGTAGAGCGCCGCCAGTTCCGTATCGAGGCCCGCCGTGCTCTGAGTCAGATCAATGAGTGCAGTTCTCCAGAAACCGAGAGAAATAAAAAACGCTTGCGACTGTAAGAGTTTGAGATTGCGCGCATTGATCGACGCGACGTCTGCCTCCGCCTGCAATATCTCCGACCGGATCAAGGCATTCTGCTTAACGAGCAGGTCTTGATATTTGTCGATTAACCGTTGTGCCGATGCACTCAGCTCATCATGCCGCTCCGCTGCTAGGCTCAGGCCCTCCCGGTACTTTCCGATAGCGGCAACCACATCATCAACCGTTTCGCGCTCCTTGAAGAATGCGGTCGCCAAAATCGTTGCGGCAGCCGCTCCCGCCAGCATCAGTGGATTTAACCCGCCCAACCCCTGGCCGAGCAGATTGAGAGCTGTTGATAGTGGACCTGCTCGTATGCCTAATGCTTGTGCTGCTTCGCTGGACGCCATCACTTGGCTGGCGAAAACTCTCATGCTACCCGCACCAATGCCCGTGCGCGCCGTCAGTTCATTTGTTGCCTCCGACGCCGCCCCCATCTGCGTCGCCAGCCTGTTCACTCCGGTTTGGGCGAGCGTCGTCATCGCGTATTGCATGCGCCGTACTTCAGCCATGGCGGCGTTCGCATCCATGTCGATGCGCATCATTGTTGTCAGCGCGGTGTCAGCCATAGCTACATCCCGATCTTCGGGCGCTCCTTCCGCCGTGAGTTAATCAGCGTCCTTTGAGCAACCTGGATCATCTGCCATTCCTTGTAGGGGATGTTCTCCCAGCGGTCCGCCCAGACCGGCTGGTGAAGTGCATCGGCTAAGTTGAACTTCTGCAAGAACCGCGACACCGATGGCCATGTCTTCGGATAGGGATGTATCTCGCAAATGGGATACCGGAGGCATCCCTCGCAGAAGAACAAGGGAATGATGCACGCCCTGCAGGCTTCCAGGCTCGGCGGTTGATCAAACCAAAATTCGCATCCCTCATCGGTCAGTTCATCCTTCGGGTGACACCAGTTCTCGGTCTGCTTCATATAGGTCCACCGGATCGCCCTTTCCAGGTTCCGGATCATCGCCGGACTCGCGACGAAAGGAGTCTTGGTGGCCCTCGTAGAGCTGGCCGATGATTTCCTTGCGGAGCAGGCGGACGTTCTCCACCGTCACGGGCCGCGGCGCCGACCATCCCTCATCCCCGAATGTGCGATAGGCGCCGAGACTGGCCGCAACGGTGAGGATCATGAGGCAGTTGATGTCGGTCCGGTCACTCAAACGGTAACTGACGGCCGCTTTGCGTTCATCGTCAGTCAGCATATCGACCGTCTTGTCAACCGCTCCCGCGTATGCTTCCAGGAGGTCTTGCTCCGGGATCACATTGACGCGCTTCATTATCGACTCGGCGGAGATCCGCTCCTGTTCTCCCGCGGTCACGCCCCGTTGCGTGAAGGTAATATCCGCGATCGTGATTACGCGCCGGGATTTGTCCTCATCGACAAAGCAATTCGTGAACGTAGGTTCTGCTTTAGCCACTATATGCTCCTGTTGAGGTTGGCGGAGTCGTGAGGCCGTCTTCGAGGACAATGTTCGATGACGCCGAGTCCAGGTCCCTTGCGGTGAAGGCGATCTCTTCCGGAATCGACCCCTTGTCCGCAGCCTTGGGCCCCGCGTCCTTGATCTTGCACTGGTGGAACGTGAAGGCGAGATTGTAATCGGCGTAAAGGGTTGGATGGTTGATGAGCCATTCCAGCTTGGCGTATGTGCCCGCGAGATATTCATCGAGGAACTTGGACAGCAGCGAAGCGGCGCCGTCCTGCACATATCGCCTCCGGATCGTACCTGTTACGGCAAACCCTCCGCTGACCAGGCGCGCGCGGTTGACCGAACCGAGATCATAGGACTTCTCGGCATCCGCTTCGAGCATGCGATCGATCGTGAAGTCGATCCCGGAGATCCCGATCGGCGCATCGTCATATTCGCAGATGCCGTGATGGAAGAGATAGTATGGATACGCGGCCACGAGCGTGATCGCCGGCGGACTGATGAGCGCGAGTGGCCCTTGTGCTGCAAAGATGGCATTGATGACGCATTCGGTCTTGCCGCCTGCGGTTGACCGGAACTGCCAGGTGCTGATCTGCAGCCCATGACAGACAAACGAGGCGCCGCCCACGTTGTAAGCCATCGACAGGCCGATGTACTGGAGCTCGTTGAAACCGAATGTCTTGACGTTCGTCGAGGTCGTAACCTTGCCGATGGTGTGCTTGAGCAGGATCGCGATCGTGTTTGCGGTGGTCGAATTCGAGATGCATGCCGGCAGCGTGAACTCAAACGAAACGCTGCCCGAGTGGGCGCCATCCTGAAATTCCTCAGATTGCTCCCCGCCAGAATCCTTCATGTGCTCGGTTTCCAACTCCTCGATATCGAGCTTGACGGTGGGATTCCCCTTGACCAGGAGAGGATAGAGGACACCGGTTGACATGTCCTCTTCATTGGCATAGGCGGTTGTGGTTTCTTTGAACCAAATCGCCTGTTTGTATCCGAATGTCACGGGCATAGTGCGGCCTCCTCATCCTTGCTGGCAGCTTCATCGGTTGATCCGGCGGATGGCGCCGCTTCATCCGGTCCGGCGATCGTCGGCTCTGGCGTGAACTGTGGCGCGACCGTTGTCGTCACCATCTCGATGCCATTGAGCACGTGGTATTCCTTCAGGATCATAACTACCTCAACTGATCGTGTGCAACTTGGGGAGCGTCAGCGTCATGACCAGGCTCCCGCCGAATAGCTGCCGGCCCTCAGCCTTGGTCGGTAAAAGTCCGAGCTGGGGACCGATGCCGCCCGGTGACGCCAGCAGGTTTCCGTATTCATTCGGCCGGGGATTCTCCAACAGGTAGACGGCCATCAGTGATAGCACCCCGGTAACTTCACGGTGCGCAGTCCGGGCATCGAGGAAATTTGTGTAGTAGAACATCCGGATATCGACGCCCCAATCAAAGAGATGCTGGGCCCCCGTCTCGATTTCAAGCGGGCGAAACCCTCCATCGCCCAACTCAACCGTGATAGCCGGTCCCGATTTGCTGTAGTCATAGGCGGGATAGTCATAGATGCGCACCCCGTCGGCGATCGCCGCGCTCAGAAACGACGCGCGCCCCGCTTCCAGATGCGCGACCATATTGTCGATCGCATCGAGACCTACAACACCCGTGTCGATTACAGCCATTACGCACTACCTCTGCCGATGGTTTCCCGGATGATCTTCAGTCTGCCACCCCCGGCCGCTTTCTGATCGAGCGTGATGCGCCGGACGATCTGCGCTTGCAGAGCAATGAGATCGTCGGGGACTTTGAGCCCGAGCCATACGCGCTTGATTGGGGTGCCGTCCTTGCGGATTCTTTCGGTCTTCTGGTGAACGGCGGGATAGACCTCGCCCAGATCGACGCCGAACTCCATGTAGCGCATCTGCATGACGACGATCTGCCCGAACGCACCCTTTCCCGTAGCCGCAGTCTTTAGTTTTCCCGACAGAACAAGCAGGGGGCGGAATTGTTGCGCGACACCGCCGCCTCGCTTCTTTGTAATCTTGCCTGAGCGCCCCTTGCTTGCGGCGTATTCCTTGCTTAGGCGGGGCCAAGGCGCCCCCGTAAATGGACTGGCTTGCTGCCGAAACGTGACCGAGTGCCGCCGCCGGACGTTGGGCACGAACTTGTCCCACACCGGACGAAAGTCCGACAGGCCCCGCTCGGTAGTGAGCAAGGTCTGCTGCACCAGGCGCTGTTCCCCGATGCTCCATGTGAAGGCGATCGCGTCGGCCATTAGTCACTCGTTCCCCCTGCGGGCAGATACCGCGTGATCGCAACTCTCGGAGCCGTCGCCGGCGTCGCCGCCACAATCAAGGTCTCGCCTGCAAGAATCGGATCGGCCCCCATCGCCAGGCTGCTTTTCTTCGATGGGGCCCACATCTCCAGGCTGGCTTCGGCCTCTTTTTTCCATTCGAGAACCGCCGCCGGTAGTTCCGCGCTGATCGCCTGGGGGTGCACTTCCAGCCACACATCCCAGGCGGCGTAAAGAGTCGCAATGCGCGCGATCAGATCCCGCGTGTTGTCATCATTCAGAGAGAGGGGTATCTGATAGAAGCGCCCGAACCTTGATTCGATCGCGGCCTCACGTTCAAGACGCAACGAATCGATGCGCGCACGGGAGATCTCCCCCTGATTCGACTGCGACGGCTCATCGTCGGAGACGACTATGCGCCCCTTCGATGCGCCGATGCGCCGCATCACACTTTCGATGTCAGTATACTGGCTCGGCATTAGTCATCCTGGCCGGCATTGCCTTCATCCGGGGAATCGTCGCCCCCGCGTTCATCGGGCTCTGGTTCGGGCTTCGGTTCGAACTCCGCCGGGTCCCAGTCGTAAATCTGGTGTGCCGGGACCTCCTGGGGCTTTTTCTTCGCGATCCTAATCAGTAACGTCCCATGCCGCGGGGACTTTCCCCTGGTGAGGACTTCGAGGACCTCGCAGTCCACGAAGTCATTGTGATCTTTGTGCCATCGTGCCATACTCGGTCTCCCTTGACCTGGCCCCGCAAGGCCAGGTCATGGATTAGGTTGCAAATTCAGCCGCCGACTACGGGCCAACGCCGGTCGATCCGTACGCATCCGGGAACATCCCGTATCCGGGCGAGACTTCGGCCTGGACCTGGAAATGCACCGCATGGTTCCAGAAATCGCTCTGCCCCCCGATATCGTCGCTGGTCATGGCTGCGAGCTGCTCGGCCAGCACGACGGGCTTGGTGGCCCCGCCAGTGGCCAAGACGTGCCATTCCGGACCCGTCTTGAGACGGCTCGACTCGACCGGTTCGACCGCGTTGTAGAGGATGTTATCCCCTCCGCCCGGCAGAATCTGGACGCTGAAAAGTTTCTTCGCGGTGGCCCAGTTGTCCGGCCCGAAAACCAGCGCCGTGACAATCTTGCCCATCGGCTCACCCTGATCATCCTTGGCGGTCTGGATCGTCTTCCGCGCCGTGATGAAGTTAGTTTCGTTCAGCACACCGGTCGCGACGTTGTTGTGCGTCCCCGATTTGCCCCACGAATGGATCGCCGAGTAGAACGCCTTGCCGTCGAAGCAGAGATCGGTGAATCCGTCCGAGAACGCCTCCATGACCAGTTTGTCATAGAAGCCCGTCACGGCGTCTGTCATGTTGCGCACGACAAGACTGAAATCGACAAGTCCCTGGGTGCGCAGCGTCCGCAGCTTCACGCCCACGGCGACCGCGTATTCCTCGATGTTGATCGTGTAGTCGTGCGGGTAGACCGGCGCGACGTCGACTTCGCCCTTGAATTTCTTCATGATCGGGGAGCCGCCGACCCAGTTCATTTTGTAGATCGAGTGCATCGAATCGATCGGTGTCGCCACCTTCTGCCACTGAATACCCTCGCGCGTCATCGATTGCTGCAAGAGGGCATCCACCGTCACCCGTGCGGACTCGATCAGTTCAGAGATGTCAAACATTGCAGTTGTCCCCCTCTTTTCGGGTTATCCAACGGTTGATTGTTTAGGTGGACGCGAGACCGGCTACGCCCTCCAGGACCGACACGTAGCAAAAACTGGCCGATTCCAGCTCGACCAGCGTCCCGACCGGAATGTCGTTTGACGCCGCCGTGCCATCGGTCACAGTCGCATCGTCCAGGATGTAGACCAGCTTGCCGACATCGGCCTGTTCGAGCGATGAACAGGCGAACCTGAATACGCCCACGGCCGCCTCCACTTCCAGGGCGGCCGCAGCTCCTGCCGCGTTATTGCATTCCTTGGTGGCAACGCCGACACACTTCTTATTGGCCGCGTCGGTTCCCGCCTCGGCGTATCCGGTCGTCGTATCGACGACAACGATACTGGCCTTGAAAGGATGCGCCCCCGCGCCAGCCGGGTATGGGCGAATGGTGATGGGACCCCGACGCTGGAAGTCCCCGTTTTTTGCTAACGCCGTCATGATCTTATCTCCTTATCGTTGTGCTCAGTTCACGATTTCTGTGCAGATGTCTGCACGCTTAGACTACCACGCGTTCGGCCAAGCGCTTCCGGACGTTCTCCCGCGCCTTCTCCAGATGCTCCTTGGTCAGACCATGACGGGTCACGACCTTGGCCATGTCGGCCCGCATCTCCGGACTCAGCTCGGTCGCGGGGTCGTCATTGCCCCCATCACCCTGCGGTCCGCCCGGCGTGCGCTTCAGGCTCTTGAAGTACGTGGTGCGCTTCTCTTCGGCCAGGGCCTTGCGCACGTCCGCATCGTCGGTCTTGAGAAGGATGACCCGCAGCGATGCGAATTCCTCCCTGGGCACGCCCGATGCCGCGATGAGGCCGTCAACCTCTTTCTCGCGCACCGCGAGCGTCGCCTGCTTGACTGTGTCGGCATCCTCTGCGACTTTCAACCGGAGCCGTTCCAGTTCTTCTTTGTCCCCCATAGTCAGTTCTCCTTCTGCTGTTGAACGACTCGCGGCCGCCCGGACACCCGTCCGGTCCATTGCCGCATTGTCCATGAAGTCAATGGCGTAGATCGCCGTGAATTTGCGGTAAATTTCTGCGGGCCGGCCGTCGACCTCACCGAACTCCCGTTCGACGTCGAAGACGAGGGAACTCTTGGTCTGCGGTTTATTCTCATCCTTCGAACGCTGCAGGATGGGCTTTATGTCCCGACCCGGCGTGTTGTCGTAGGTCTTGACATCGACCCAGTAATCGAGACCGCCGCTGGTATTCGCCTTGAGGATGTCGCTGCCCGGAATCGCGTATCCGAATGGCACGACCGGGCGGGTCTCCATCGCTTGGTTTTCCGAATGCTGCCAATAACAATTCGCATTGTTGAGCAGCTTGCGATCGAAGGCATCCTGGACGCCCGCCGGATCGATCCACCGCTTGGGCTGATTATCCTTGGGTATATCCCCGGTCCATCCGGAAGTCAGCGCCAGAAGCGGAAACGCCTCCGGATCGCTTGCCCAGGCTGGCGGTTTCTGATCGCCCAGCCGTCCGAGCGATCCATGTCCCCGCATGCGCGCCGCTTGCGCCGGGGCGGGTTCGGGTTGCGCTTCGGGCTTGGGCGCTCCCGCCGGTTCGAAGATCAGATCCGTCTCTTGGGGATCGGCGACCGTGATCGCATCGCCTTCGCCCGAGTATGAGACCGAGTAGTATTTCCCCGTGATGAAGTCGACCACGATGACGGCCTTCTGCTCTGGGAAGTGCGCCTCGATCATGAAATCGTATTCGAGGCTCTGCTCGCCCGAGATTTCCGACGCCCACGCCCAGCCGCGCTCCCGGAACTGTGCCATGATCGTCTCTTCGAGGGACGTCACGCTCTCCGAGTCTTTCATCTCGGCCGGCGGCGCACCCTCTTCCTGCAATCGCTTCTTGAATTCCGCGAATGAGCAGGAAAACCGTCTGGTCGGATGCGTTGCCGCGAATGAGAGTCTCTGCCGGTGGCCCCTCGACGCCAGCTTGAAGTCGTTCCCTTCGGCCCACGCCTGGGCGGCTTCGGCGTCGAACTTCTCCTTGTCGAAGATGAGAGACTGCACTTCGACCGAACCTTCGCCGCCTTCCTCTTTCGGCGCGAGCATGCAGACCACGCCCTTGACACCATCCGCGATTTCGGTAGTCGCAAACGTCTCGCCATTATCGAGGCCGCCGTCAACACACTGGGCGCTGTCGAACTGCGGGATGACCAGCGTGTTGTCTTTTTCCTCGGCCGCGAGTTTCTTCTTGAATAGCTTGTCGACCCACTCAAACATGACGAACTCCTTTGCTAATCGGGCGCATGTATGCGAGAATGCCAACGATGATAGCAACGAGGATGAACACCAGCAGCACACCTGCCACGTCGGAGCGATCTTGCATAAGCTCCCCAACGATGACCACAGTATCAACCGAGCCGCTCGAATCCGCAACGGTCACAGTATCAAGCGTATCGGCGTATACGACGCGATCTAGTAGGTGAAACAGCTGCACGTCATTGCACTCCGTAGCGGTATGCCTTCATCCGCACGTAGGTCCCCGCGCTGTCAACTATGATGCCGCGCATCACCAGCATCGCATACTTCGCCTTGGGCATCGTGAATTCCACGAGATTCCCCGTGGCGGTCGGTAGAGTATCTGTGATCGTCGCCGAGTCTGCGCGAATCCATGTCACCGCGTCATTCGAGGCCATTAAGTAGATGCGCACGTCATTCGAATCCGCGGACGCCGGAGCCATTCCCGTACCCCATGCTGGCTTGCTCCAGACCTGTAGGGTCAGATTGTCCCAGTTCGCAATCGGCGTCGATACGCCCCACGCATCGCTCGAATCGAAATCGGCCAGGCTGCCGATATGCCATGCGGTGTCACCCGAAGAGTCTTCGGCGACCCACCAGTCGACGGCCTCGATCCCGAAGTACGAGCCGATCTTCTCGGCCCTCGGTCCCTCGGAATGGAACCCCAGCGCGATTGTCAGCACGAAGAGTGCGACCAGTCCGATGCGTGCCCAGATGTGTTTCATGTTGCTCCTGCCTTTCTTCCCGCCTCAGGCGGGTACGAGTATAGTCGCCCCTCTCGGCGGTTTCAGTCGGTCGTAGTCAAACTGTTGCTTGGGTGGACGCGCGTTTACCTTGCGCTCTTCGGTGATCGAGATCGCATTCCGCGCCGCCTTCTCTGCGGCCTTTTGTGCCAATGCCGCGTCTCCGAATCGCATTAGGTTGTCATTAAAAGATGTCAGATAGGCCCACTGCACAAACTGGGGGAGACAGCGAATGCCCAGCGGCAGCGCCTCGATAGTCTTCTCCTTGGCGCGATGCGCATGCGCGTTCAGGCGCTGATGCCGGTCGTGTTCGACGCGGTGATGGTTGGCGCGGATGCTCACGGCTTGCCCCACGGCCCCAACGAGCACCGGCACCCGCCGTCACACTCTGTTGGCGCGTCTCCCGGTATTCCGATTCTGGTTAGCAAGTCTTCCATCGTGTATGGTCCGCCAGCGGCTCTGGCTATGCAGTCCGCGCAATGCTGCGCCCCCGGATCAAGGTTCCATCGAAACCCCTGGTCTGCTTCTGCGATCGCATCGACCCGGCCGATCTGATATCCCTGCCATCCCGCACTGTCCGCTCCCATCGATATGCGATGGCCGATGTCGTCTTCGGCGATCGAGAATTCCTCCTGGATGATCGTGGCGTCGCCGAGTTCGAATATCCGCAGGGTCTCGGTAATGACATCCTCCGCCATGCGCTTGATGTCGCGCTCGAAGCGGCCCCGTATGGTGACTGCGAATGCATCAGCTGCTGGCACTATGCCGCCTCCAGCTGTGCGACTTCCGCCGCCCCGTGCTCTTGTCCAATTTCACGCGTATCGTCGATCAGATCCGCCATCTCGGTCACGGCGCCCTGCCGCCATGCATCGGTGAGGACCTTCACGGTCTCCGGATCGCCATTCGATTTCTTGATGGCATCGAAGAGGCCCTTGACGGATTCCTGAATTCTCGCGCGTCCAATGCGCATCGGTGTAAATGTCTCTTCGTGCCGAGGATCAGACGCAAGCAATGCTGCCGTTCGCGTCAATCCCCCGCCAAATCCTCCGGACGGCACACCGCCGCCTGGGGGCAGGCCACTACCAAAGGTGCTGACTACCGGGGCAAAGCCGGCCTTCGCTTCCGCGTCTATCTGCTTAGACATCGCATCCCAGTCTAGCTCTGCGCCGAGCTTCTGATTGGCGAATTGCTTTGACCATATGCGCGCATTGACGAGGGCGAGGGCCACATAGCCCATCTCGCGCACGTTAGGAGCGAGGATGTCGGGGCCGGTGATCTCCACGTAGTCCACCGGATGCGTCATGTCCGGCTCTAGTGGGATGTCCATCAGCACGCCATGCTCCATCAGCCGGTCGAAGCACTTGCGGAGAATGAGCCGGTCAATCTTGATAATTTTCGCTTGGAATGCCATCATCAGCCGGAAGAACGGATTCGCCTGGGTCGCAGAGCTGGCGAGATTCGAATAGTCCCCATCCGACAAGAACACTTCGGGGGTGCCGCTTGCGACCGCCGCCATCAGCAGCAGGCGCCGGACTTCATCGGCAACCGACCCGGCATTGACCTGGGCGCCCAGTGGCGTGATCTTCGCCCCTTCACCCGTCACGATGAATTGTCCCGTGGGAACTGTCCGATATAGCTGGCCGTTCATGTCTGTCCGGTCGACAAGCTGCTCATCGATCTGATTACGCATCGCCTTGACGCGGTCATCCTCGGGATCGTCGCCTTCAAGCTCCACATGCATCGCGAGAAATGATTTCGCCGCCGAGAGCATGTAGATCGCTTCGAGGGACCGGCCATAAAGCGTCGACCATTTGATCATCGATTCAAGCGGGGAAACCCCCCGGACATCCTTCGCGCCCCGGTTGATCGCCTGATAGACGATCTCCTCGGCAAGGATATCCTCACACTTCTGCTGTGGCGTTGATGCCTTGGCCGTCGAACCCTGGTACGGTCCCTTCCTTGGGTCGGGATACTTCCGAGTTGTCCATTCGCGAGTGTAGTACCAGGGCTCGCCAGCTTCGGTGGTCGCGATGTCTCTGATCTGTGAGTCAGGAATAAGCTCTACATGGGGGATGTGGAGCGGTTGAACTTTGGGAACGCGCGCGCACGCCACACCCGATGTGAATAGCTCGACAACGATGCGAGAGGACAGATCGTCGAAATCATTCGCGGCCCATATCTCCCGCGTCGCTTCATGGACTGCCGGTTGCCTTGATGTCCATGTTAATCCGGCGCCAATGGACAGCTTGTCATGATAATCGACGGTGCGGAAAACGAGCGGGTCCCGAGCCCGGAGTGCGCCGATCAGGTCTGCGAGATGCCGCTTGCGCCCGGTGTTGCCATGATCGGTTCCGCGTGCGCGCGAATCGATCCTGCCGGTGAGCAAGAAATCCAGCACCGGGTCTTGCATGACCGTCGATCTGCGACTGGCTCGGCCTAGGTGGGCGCGCACCGCCGTGTCCCTCTTGATTAAAAGACCAGACTCGTACGCGGTCCATCCGGATGGTATCTTATCAGCCATCGGCTATCTCACTCCATGCGTCCCGCGCTAGATGAACAAGCTCAGCAAGATTGACGATGGAGCCACCCTGCCTGTTCAATTCGCACCACAGCGAACTGGCAAAGAGGCTCTTCCGCATGGCGATCCTAGTATCCGCCGAGCCAATGAGGTCGATTGATTCCAACAGAATCTCTCGCGCTTGGGCGGCCGTTACCCGAAAATCGGAGAGCGTGAATGTCACGTTAGCCATCACCAATCACCCAATCGATAACCATAGTCCCGATTGCCGCCGCGAGAAGGACCCCGGCCATTAGGCAGACGACGATGAGCGCTGCGATCTTCATAGCGTTTGCACCCATGCCCCGCGTTTTTTCATCACCGTTGTGAGCATGTAGAATGCTCCGGAGGCGGCGTCGATCTGATCAGAGCGGCATTTGTCCGATCCGTCAAAGTGATCTGCCTCTTTGAGAAACGCCTCGTTCCACAACCCGCGAACGAGCTTGACGTTGCCGCCTTCGACCTGGGCCGACAACGGCCGCGCGCGTATGCCCTTTCTTTCGTGGACGGGATTCGTCTTGACGGTGTATCCCGCAAGCTCACGGACATAGACTTGCGCATCGGCGACCCCAGCCTGTCCGGGGTCTTGCTCGATACCGACGTACACGCGCTTTCCGTCCTGACTGGCGTTGTTTTTGATCTTCTGTTTGACGCCTAGGGGCCTAGCCTGGAAATGCGACATGTCGAGGATGTAGTAGACGCCGTCGCGATCACGGCCCATGTGGCATCCCGCCGTCCATGATGCCTTCGGGTCATCCTCTGTTGCAGCCCGATCCCAATAGCGAATGGAGACCAGGCTGGCCGGCGCCACGTCGATGATCTCGAACCAGTCGCGCTGGAAGAACATCCCAGCTTGCTCGCGCGCATTCCAGTTGGCATCCCTGAGGCGCATCCGGTCAACGAGGGGAAGACTTGCGAGCCGCGCGCGATAGCGCGGATCTCTGTCGAGGAGTATCTTGTTGTCTTCGAGTTTTGCCGGGATGAACGTGAAGGACATTGGATCGCTATCAGGATAGCGTTTCGTTAGTTCTCCCCGTGTGTCGCCCCACTCAATTCCCATGTCCGTGCGGAGGAAATAGCGGATGACCCCCGATCGCTCCGGACGCGCCAGCCCCGAGACCGGATCGATCCATCCGCCATCCCGCAGGAGAATGTGAACCCATCCGCCGGGAGTGTCGTCATCGGGGACGGGATTGCATGTTGCACGCATGTATGGCTTCACGCCGCACATCGACCGATTCCGGGAGAGCATGTACCAGAATTGCTTTTCGGTGAAGTGCTCTACCTGGTCGAAACCGATCATGGCGATCTGCGAACCGTCCCACGCGAAACGGTCCTGCTCGTGCTCCATGTGCGCGAATGAGATCTTCGTGCCAGAGGGGAACTTCCATTCGAACCGGGTGTAGTTGCTGCGCGCCCCGCATATCGGATAGAGCTCGCCGGCCGCATCCCACAGCGAGCCCTCTTCCAAAAGCTGTTTGGTCGTGCGGCGGAAGATGACGGCGCCGAATCCCCTGACGTTCACGTACCGCAGAGGATCGAGCAAGAGACCGTAGGTTTTGGATGAACCCGCAGACCCGCCGAAGAATGCGATGTCGGCCCGGCATTGCAGCCATGCGGTCTGCGGGCCTTCCTGTGGACCGATGACGCGGGTTCCGCTAGGAACCTTCGCCCTCACCCCGTCCATTTGCTGGGAGAACGATGACGGCATTGTTTTGGAGGGGGTCCCCATCGGCGCCGGTGATCTCGGTACGATTGTTGCGCCAAGCGGCACGCTTAGCAGCCAGATAGCGAGCAAGGAGATAATCAGAGAAACGTAGGACCGTCGTGACCTTCCCGCGACCGGTGCTTTGGATTTTCCCCTGGTAGACGATGGGCTCTTCATAACCGAGCACCCCGCGCCGCTGTGCTTCGTCTTCGCATCCATCGAGGCCAATTTCAACGGCCTTGCGGACTTTCTCCGCGAACCTCTCGCTCCGGTCGATCCAGTCATAAAGCGTGCGCCTGGGGATTCCAGTGATCTGGCATGCATGCGAGATGTTGCCCCTCGACCCGTCTGCGACCTGCAAGAGGAACTCCCGCTTCTTTTTGGCTGTGCGGTTTGTGCGAATCCCCATTTCACTTCACGATTCCCCCGGAACCCTATGTAAATCACTACGTCACGATTCCGGGTTTCGGATGGTTCGCGCAAGCGCAATTCGGCGGATGGCTATCGGAAGTGATATTGGCGACCAGTGGTCGACCAGTGGTTAACCGTTGGTCGACCACGCACTATAGTATAGGGCTATGTGCGGAGTTTCAGGCTTGGGAGAATCTCGCCAAGCGACTTGGCGCCTTTGAGTTTGATGCTCTTTCGCGGTCGGCTCGCCCACGCGTCCCACGAATGGTGCCGATGCTCTCCATCTTCCAGATGCGGCGCGTTCTCCGCGCAATCGATCATGGCCTGGAAAAAGGCGACCGGGTCCTTCGCGTCGATCCGGATGCGGGCCAGCAGAAGCAATGGGCTCATGCCGAAGCCCTTGGCCTCCTCGATCACCTTCTGGGCCATGGGGTAGTCGATCGGGTGCCGGGGGAATCTGT
>Ga0307380_10003323_pt1 | contig 22263 bp, 20 predicted proteins | sample UN3MG_FD_202239 | JGI IMG/M metagenome (GOLD analysis project Ga0307380, IMG submission 202239) | Soil microbial communities from Risofladan, Vaasa, Finland - UN-3 | ecosystem: Environmental > Terrestrial > Soil > Coastal area > Acid sulfate soil | place: Finland: Risofladan, Vaasa | collected... | reverse complement strand
ATTAAACGAAAGGATTGCAGAAGAAATGTTTCTAAAAAGATTAGTAGTAGGAGCGTTAGAAACTAATTGTTATTTAATTAGTTGTAAAAAGACTAAAAAAGCAGCGGTAATTGATCCAGGAGGAGAAGACGAGGTAGATTTAATTTTAAATCTTTTACAAAAAAATAATTTTGATTTGAAATATATTATAAATACCCATGGACATATTGATCATATTGCAGGTAATAATTTGCTTAAAGCTAAGACCGAAGCTTTATTATTAATCCATAGGTTAGATGCTGATATGTTGGTTGATGCCAATAAAAATTTTTCTTCCTTTATGGGTAAAGAAATATGCTCACCTCCCGCAGATAAGCTTTTAGAAGAGGGAGACGAGATATCTTTAGGCACATTAAATTTAATAGTAATTCACACACCGGGTCATACCCTGGGAGGAATTTCTCTTGTTTCAAATAATATTGTCTTTACTGGTGATACTTTATTTGCGGGGGGTATTGGTCGAACCGACCTATCCGGTGGTTCTTACCAAGATTTAATAAAATCAATTAAAGAAAAATTATTGATTTTGGGTGATGATAAGATAATTTATCCTGGGCATGGCCCGGATTCGACTATAGGTGAGGAGAGAAGAACAAATCCATATTTGAAAAATTGACCGATTAAATTAGTCGTTAGTGAATAGTCGTTAGCAGGACAAATATCTTGTCCGTCTATTAGCGAACTATATAAATATAATTAACAAATTTTAAAAAAGGAAAGGAGTGTAAAAAATGAATTATGGAATAAAGGATATTGGTTTGGCTAATAAAGGGAAGGATAAAATTGAATGGGCTGAAAAACAGATGCCCGTTCTCTCAAGTATAAGAATAAGATTTAGTAAAGAAAAACCTCTAAAGGGAATTAGAATCTCCGCTTGCCTGCATGTAACTACCGAGACAGCTAATCTGGTGAGAACTTTAAAAGAAGGAGGTGCAGAAGTGTCTCTATGTGCTTCTAATCCTCTAAGCACTCAGGATGATGTAGCAGCTTCCCTGGTAAAAGATTTCGGAATTTCTGTATTTGCTATCAAGGGAGAGGATAAGGATACTTATTATCTGCATATTGAAAAAGTACTAAATTGTAAGCCTAATATCACTATGGATGATGGGGCTGATCTGGTTTCAACTATTCATTCTCAAAAGAAAGATCTAATTAAAGACATTATTGCTGGTACTGAAGAAACCACTACCGGAGTTATTCGATTAAGAAGTATGGAAAAAGGTAAAGCTTTAAAGTATCCGATTATTGCGGTAAATGATGCTCAGACTAAATATCTCTTCGATAATAGATATGGTACCGGACAGAGCACCATCGATGGTCTGCTAAGAGCAACTAATATTTTAGTTGCCGGTAAAAAATTTGTTATTTGTGGATATGGCTGGTGTGCTCGAGGTTTAGCAATGAGAGCTAATGGTATGGGAGCTCAGGTGATAATTACTGAAGTCGATCCCATGAAAGCACTGGAAGCAGTAATGGACGGCTACCAGGTTATGCCCATAAAAGAGGCAGCCAAAGTCGGAGATATTTTTATAACCCTGACCGGTGATATAAACGTAATATCAACAGAAGAGTTTCCTTTAATGAAGGATGGAGCAATTTTGGCTAATTCAGGGCATTTTAATGTAGAGATTAACATAGACGCTTTAAAAAGTTTAGCAGTAAGTAGAAAGAAGATTAGAGAATGCATAGAGGAATATACTTTAAAAAATGGAAAGAAAATAAATCTTTTAACAGAAGGAAGACTGCTGAATTTATCTGCTGCCGAAGGACATCCGGCAAGTGTGATGGATATGAGTTTTGCGAACCAAGCTTTATCCGCTGAATATTTGGTAAAAGAAGGGGAAAATTTACAGAAAAAGGTTTATTGCGTTCCCGAGGTTATTGATAAGGAGATTGCCAGATTAAAATTAGAATCGATGGGAATAAAGATTGATAAACTTACCGAAGAACAAGAAAAATATCTTTCTTCCTGGCAGATGGGAACCTAATTCGTCGTTCGTATCTCGTATCTATTATCTCGTTAGAGAAATAATCTTAAGGTATAAAAATTTCTTAATTTCCATTTTAGTTATGTATTTTCTTCCGAGATACGATTCACGAGATACGAGATACAAGAAAAATTAACCAGTAAACCACGGCTAACTAAATAACCAGATAACTATTGAATTAGGATTAGTAGGAATAATCAAAGTATGATAGAATATATAACAGAAGGGATACTTAATTTTGTTTTTCCCTTAGATTGTAAGATATGTGAAAAGCCTATCCGAGAATCTAAGGGATATTCAATCTGTGAGGATTGTTTTAAAACTATTGAATTAATCGAACATCCATATTGTATAAAGTGTGGAAAACCTTTACTACTTACCGATTTTTTTGAACAAAACAGAGAAATCTTATGCCTTGATTGTAAAAGAAAAAAATATTCCTTTGAATTCTCTCGTTCTACGGGAATATACGATAAGGTGTTAAAAAAATGTATTCATCTCCTTAAATACTACGGAGAGAAAAAGTTGTCTAAACCATTAGGAAAGTTAATGGTGGATTATTTATTAAAGAATAATGAATTTGAAAATAAATTTGACTTAATTATTCCTGTTCCTTTACATAAGAATGATTTAAAGAAAAGGGGATTTAATCAGTGTGTTTTGCTGAGCAAAATCATAGGAGATTATTTTTCTATTCCGGTTGGAGAAAGTGTTTTAATAAAGAAAAAGATAACCCCTTTTCAGGTTAATTTATCCAAGAAAGAAAGGGAGAAAAATATACTTAAAGCTTTTTCGGTAGAAAAACCAGAAGAAATTAATGGGAAAAATATTCTGATTTTAGATGATGTGTTTACTACTGGAGCTACCGTAGAAGAATGTGCTAAAGAATTAATAAAATCTCGAGCTAATAATATATTTGTTTTAACTTTAGCCCGAACTGTATAAAGCTTATATACCGCCTCTCCTTAGAGCTGTGGTTGAAAGTCGAAGCCAGTCGCAGGCGAAACGACCCACGTAAGGTAACTTTGGTTACTGAGCATGGTGCGGCTTTGGAGTAAGCCCTGCCTTAACCCTAACAGGTTAGAACAATAAGAGAAGAGTAGTAGTGAAGGACAAATTTCCTGAGCAAACCTCTCAGCAGGCGAGTGTGGGGGCAAAGACCAGGTCAGTCTAAGGGAAGGCGGATAAAATATATTTAAATAGTTAATGAAGAGAAAATACTTAGAAGATAAAGGGATAAATTAAATTAATAATATTTAAAAAAAATTAAAAATAAAAAAGGGTTTTTTGTTTAGACGGAGAATATATATATTAAGTAAAATAAACTATTACTAAGGAGGAAAGAGATATGAAAATTACTTTCAAAGGAAAACATATTGAAGTGACAGACGCGATGCGTAGTTATATAGAAAAAAGGTTAAACAAGATCGAGAGACATTTTGATCATATCTTAGAAGTAATAGTAACTTTAAGCGTAGAGAAAAATAGACAAATTGTTGAAGCAACCTTGCAAGCAAGTAGAGCTTTGATTAGAGCAGAAGAAGAAACAGATGATATGTATGCTTCCATAGATAAAGTAGTAGATAAATTAGAAAGGCAGATACAGAAGTATAAAGAAAAATATTTTCAGAAACCTCACCCCGGCTCAGAAAGAAAAGGGTTGGTTAATGAAGGAGCTAATATTGAAGATAGTGAGCCGGATAGGATTGCTAAAATTGTAAAGACTAAAAGATTTGCTATTAAACCGATGTCAGTAGAAGAAGCGGCAATGCAAATGGATTTATTAGGACACAATTTTTTTGTTTTTGCTAATGATAATACAAATAAAGTAAATGTTCTGTATAAAAGAAAAGATGGGAATTTCGGACTGATTGAGCCGGAATTTTAAGGAGGGATTTATGGAGAAAAATAAATTACATACATTTCGTAATTTTATAATTCCCCGACGCTTTAATTACGAAGTAGGAGATATAGAGAAATCGTTAAAAGATCTGAACGATATTCTATTTGCGAAAATAGTATTATCAGAGGATGGAGACATAAAAGAGATTCATATAATTACTAAAGATTCTGCTAACCCCAAAAGAATTACCCGGGATATTGAATCGTTTTTATTAGCCAAATATAATATTCAAGTAGATTATAGAAAAATTAGTATAGCACAAGTAAAAGATAAAGAAATAAGAGATGAGCAAATAAAGGAAGAAGAATCAGAATCTTCTTTAAGAATTAAATTATCTGATATTAAAGTGGCAGCTATGGGTAATCAGTTTGAAGTTTGTGTAAAATTAGAAAATAACGGAAAAATATATGAAGGTAAAGTATCTGGAAAAAACTGGGAAGAAAATCGGGAATATTTAGTGGCTAAAGCTGCCTTAGAGGGGATAAGTTCTTATTTAGAGGGTTCAATTTTCTTTCAAGTAGATGAAATAAAAAAGATTGAGTTAGATAATAAAGAAATAATAGTAGTTTCTATTAATCTAATCGATTCAAAAAGAAAGGAAAATTTAGTAGGTTCTACGGTAATTAAAGATGACTTCAATAAGGCAGTAGTAAAAGCAATCCTTAAAGCTACTAATCGTAGAATTTTTACAAAAGAAAAATAAATAAAAAATTAGGTCGGTGAAGCCTTTGTTTTGAACTAAAAATATAATAACTAATGTAGCAGTTTCTTGAGCGAAGCGAAGCGGTTTTGAATGTTCGAAAGAAAAATAAAAACCGTGGAGGTGCTAAAGATGAAGATTAATAAGGCAAAACTAATCAGCCTGTTAATTAGTGTCATGGCTTTACTATTAGCCGGTGGCGCTAGATATAGGTGGTAGAAGTAAGTTAAAAATAGCAGGTTCACCGACCTAATTTTATTAATCTTTTAGGGGGAGATTATAACTTGCCATTAAAATTAAAAGTTTATATCGGAGCAGTAACCGGGTTAGCTATTGCTCTTTTTATTTATTTGGCGTCCTCTTTATCTTTGACCACTGATATGTGGTGGGTATTAACATTTTTCATTATTTTATGCACCATTGCGGAATTTACGCCAGTTAAGTTACCAGTAGGAGGGGATGTTACCATAGGTTTTCCTATAGATTTTGTAGTAATATTGGTCTATGGGCCGGCAACTGCAATAATTGTAACATCGTTTGGTGTATTTATCGGAGAAATAATTGAGGGTAAGACTCGGTGGTATAAAATTGTGTTTAATATGGCTCAATACACCTTATCTGCTGGGATAGCAGGTATGGTATACCAAGAATTAGGAGGAGTAGTTGGTGCAGTTAATCTAACTAATTATATAGTTCCGGCAGCAATTTGTGCTATTATTTATTTTTTGATTAATTCCAATTTATTTATGATAGTAGTTTCTCTTGCTGAAGAAATACCTATATTATCTGTTTGGAAAAAACGGATTAAAGGGACAATTGCTACCTATATAGCTTTAGTTCCAATGGGATTTGTAATGGCGATGGTATATGTAAGCATAGGAATTTGGGGAATTATCCTATTTTTCTTCCCCTTGATTTTAGCTCGTCGTTCTTTTGAACTATATACCAAAATGCGCAAAGTATATTTAGAAACCATTCGTGCTTTAGCAGCAGCCATTGATGCCAAAGACCCCTATACTAAAGGTCACTCAGAAAGAGTGGCAGCAACAGCTGTAGCTTTAGCTCAAGAATTGAATTTATCTGATCGGGACATTGAGAATATAGAATATACTGCTTTACTGCATGATATAGGGAAGATTGGCATAGCGGATAGTATTTTAGGTAAGAAAGACAGCCTAACCAGCCAAGAGTTTGATAAAATAAAAGAACATACAATTATGGGGGCAAACATTATAGAACCGGTAGATTTTTTAAAAAATTCCTGTAAGGCGATTTATCACCACCATGAAAAGTATAATGGCAAAGGTTATCCGGATGGAATAAAAAGTGAAGATATACCTATATTAGCTCGAATAATTGCTGTAGCAGATGCTTATGATGCCATGGGCTCTGACCGTCCTTATAGAAAAAAGTTAAATAAAGATAAAATATTAAAGGAACTAAAGGATCAATCCGGAGAACAGTTTGACCCCAAAGTAGTTAAAGCTCTTATTTCGGTTCTTGATAAAGAAAGAGAAGAATAAATGTTATATGTCTATATTATAATTATTTCTATTATAATAGGACTGCTTCGTAATGGTAAGTTAAGCAGTTTGAGCCAGATTTCGCTAAAGAGAATAGAATTGATAGTATTAGCCTGTTTAATTCAGGCTGGATTAATCTTTTTGGGGCCAAAAAAAGTAAAATTTGTTCTTGATTACAGTTCTTATATGATAATTTTCTCTTATATTGTGCTCCTATTAGCAGTTTGGAATAATAAAAAGTTAAAAGGAATGAAAATTATCTCCCTGGGAATAGTATTTAATTTTATAGTTATTGTAGTAAATGGCGGCCATATGCCAGTATTATTGAGTAGTTTATATAAAGCAGGATTAAATGATTTTGCCCTTGTATTAAAAGAAGGTACTTATGTTACCCATACTCTGATAACTGAAAAGACCTTATTTAGATTTTTAGCTGATGTTATTCCATTGTTTCCCCCTTTCCCTGACCCTTCAGTGGTAAGTGTGGGAGATTTTTTAATGTTTTATGGGGTGTTCAGTTTATTTCAAAATGCAATGTTGAAGAAAGAACTGAATCCAGAAACCTAATTAGTATCGAGTATCGAGTATATAGTATGTAGCAAAGAAATAAAAATCAGAAATCAAAATATATATATCGTATAGGGTTTATGTTTTAACTAACAACTAATTTACTATACGCTAAACGCTCCCCGCTATACGCTAAATAGGTTTTAAATTTTGAATGATGGTTTTGCGCTTTTTGCTATAAGTTTTTAGTTTGATAATGAGATTGCCACGGGTAGCACTCAATATTACTTGAATGCTATCCTCGCAATGACAAATTGGACAAATAGATATTTTAGCGGATGGCTCTAAAACCAAAATTATAGATTATTGAATAAAAAGGAAAAGATAATTATGTTTGATTGGACAAAAAAGATATTTGGTGACCCTGACGAAAAGGAATTAAAAAGACTGCAACCTATTGTGGAAAAGATAAACAGTTATGAACCAGATATTTTAAAATTAAATGATGAGGAATTAAAAAACAAGACTCCTGAATTTAGAGAGAGACTAGACAAAGGGGAAACTCTGGATGATATTCTCCCTGAAGTTTTCGCAGTCGTTCGGGAAGCAGCTAAACGAGTTACCAAGATGAGGCCTTTCGATGTTCAACTTATTGGAGGGATTGTTTTACATCAGGGAAAGATTGCCGAGATGGCTACCGGAGAAGGCAAAACTTTGGTGGCTACCATGCCCGCTTACCTAAATGCTTTAAGTGCCGGAAGTGTACATATCGTTACTGTAAATGATTACTTAGCTAAAAGAGATAGATATTGGATGGGTGGAATTTACGAGTTCTTAGGATTAAAAGTAGGTTTAATCCAGCATGACATGAGAATCGATGAACGGAAGGAAGCTTATGAAGCAGATATAACCTATGGGACTAATAATGAATTTGGTTTTGATTACTTAAGAGATAATATGGCAGTTCGTCTGGAAGATGTGGTTCAAAAAGGTTATCATTTTGCTATTGTTGACGAAGTGGATAGTATTTTAGTCGATGAAGCCAGGACTCCTTTGATTATTTCTGGCCCTTCTGAGGAGTCAACTAAAATGTACCAGCAGGTAAACAAGGTTGCTACTCGATTACAGAAAGAGGCAGATTACAAAGTATATGAAAAGGAAAAGACGATTACTATAACAGAAGAAGGGGTTAGCCGTATCGAAGGGTTGTTACAGATAAATAACCTATATGATGAGAAAAATATAAATGTACAACATCATATTATCCAAGCCCTAAAGGCACAAAAATTATTTAAAAGAGATGTTGATTATATAGTAAAAAATGGAGAGGTGATCATTGTAGATGAATTTACTGGAAGATTGATGTTTGGGAGAAGATACAGTGATGGACTTCATCAGGCTATTGAGGCAAAAGAAGGGGTAGTAATCGCTCGGGAAAATCAGACCTTGGCTACTATAACTTTCCAGAATTATTTTAGATTATACAAGAAACTTAGTGGTATGACCGGTACTTCCAAGACTGAAGAAGAGGAATTTGTCCATATCTACAATCTACCGGTAGTGGTTATACCTCCTAATAAAAAATTAAACAGACATCATTATACAGATGTTATCTATAGGACTGAAATAGAAAAGTTTAAAGCAGTTATTCAAGAGATAGTTGAAGTTCACAAGATGGGAAGGCCTATTTTAGTAGGAACAGTATCGATTGATAAATCAGAAACACTAAGTAGACTATTAAAAAAAGAGAATATTGGGCACAATGTCTTGAATGCAAAAAATCACGAAAGAGAAGCAGAAATTATAGCTCAAGCAGGGCAAGGAAGGAATGTAACTATTTCTACTAATATGGCTGGGCGAGGAACTGATATTGTATTGGGTGAAGGGATAGCTAAATTAGGAGGTTTGCATGTAGTTGGAACGGAAAGACATGAAAGCAGGCGTATTGATAATCAGTTAAGGGGCAGATCAGGAAGACAGGGTGATCCCGGCTCTTCTCGCTTTTTCCTTTCTTTGGAAGATGATCTCATGCGGCTTTTTGGTTCTGATAGAATATCGGGAATTATGGAAAAATTAGGCATGGAAGAGGATGTTCCCATCGAGCATCCTTTAGTTACCAAATCAATAGAGAGTGCTCAGAAAAAAGTAGAGGGAAGAAATTTTGAGATAAGAAAACAGCTTTTAGATTTTGATAATGAAATGGAATATCAAAGGAAGGTAATCTATGAGCAACGGAGAATGGTTTTAGAAAGTAAAGATGTTAAAGAGCATATTTTAGAGATGGTAAAAGATACAATTGAAAATATATTGCAAAACTACACTAATAAAGAAATATATCCGGAAGAATGGGATTGGTCAGGGCTTAAAGGTCATATTAACCAAATTTTCGCCATTTCATTGAGTATTCCCAAGGAAGAAATTCCTAAGTTATCTATTACTAAATTGAAAGATATTCTAACAGAAAAAACCTTTAATATATATGAATTACGGGAAAAAGAATTTACACTACCTTTGATGAGACAAATTGAAACGATGATTGTGCTCCGGGTGGTTGATCGGGAATGGAAAGACAATCTACGACGTTTAGATGAATTAAAACAGGGTATAGGACTTAGGGCTTATGGACAGAAAGACCCATTGATGGAATATCACTTTGAAGCTAATAATATGTTTCAAGATATGATCAACAGTATAAAAGAAGAAGTAGTAAAATTTATTTATAAAGTCAGACTTAAAAAAGAAGAGTCTCAAGGGGTTAGCCAAACAAGAAGAGAAACACCTGCTCCTATAGTTAGCAGTCAAACAAAAAAATCACCTTTTATTAAAAGGAAAGGATTAGAAGAGGAAGAAGGGCAAAAGAAGAAAAAGATAGGGAGAAATGACCCCTGCCCTTGTGGTAGTGGATTAAAGTATAAACATTGTTGTGGAAAAAATATATAATATAATTATATAAAAATCTTTTTATGATTGTTTTGCTTAATGGAAAAATTATAAATTAAATTACTTTTCAAGATTTTAATAACGAAGTAATCTAATTTTATTTTAAGTAAAAGTGAGAGAATTTTACCAGCATTAAAAGATTAAAATTAAGAGAAGATGGAAATAAAGAGGAAGGTAGATAAAATGATAGAGGAATTGAAAAATAAGCTGAAGCAACTTCATAAGAAAATTGACGAAATGGGGACTTATCTTTGACTTATCTGCAAAAGAGAGAGAAGTAAAAAAAATAGAAAAAGAAATGTCACATGGTTCTTTCTGGTCTGATCAAGAAAATGCCCAGGAGGTTACCAAAAAAGTTAAGGAATTAAAAGATACTATAGGCGAATTTAGGGAGTTAAAAGACAACTTAGAAGAATTAGTAATACTCTTAGAGCTCAATCTGGACGAAGACAGGAAAGAAATTTGGGAAGAGATAGAGCAAAAAGTAAAGGTTTTAGAAAAAGATATTGAAAAAAAAGAATTAATTGTTTTGTTTGATGGTAAATATGATACTAATAATGCTATAGTTACTATTCGATCAGGTGCTGGTGGCACAGAATCTCAGGATTGGGCTGAAATGTTACTGAGGATGTATCTGAGATGGTCAGAGAAAAATGGGTATATCACCAAGATAATAGAGATCTCACCCGGTGAGGAAGCCGGGATAAAGAATGTTACTTTCACTATTAATGGAAACCATGCTTTTGGATATTTAAAAGCAGAAAAAGGAATACATCGTCTGGTTAGAATTTCTCCGTTTGATGCTAATAGAAGAAGACACACTTCTTTTGCCTCGGTGGAGGTTATCCCTGAAATTGAACAAGAAGTAGAGATTGAGATTAAGGAATCAGATTTAAGGATAGATACTTATCGAGCCACAGGGGCAGGGGGTCAGCATGTTAACACCACTGATTCTGCGGTAAGAATAACCCATTTACCCACCAATATCGTAGTACAATGTCAAAATGAAAGATCTCAATACAGTAACAAAATGACTGCAATGAAAATTTTACGGGCAAGATTGTTTGAAAATTACCAGCAAGAAAAAGAAAAAGATTTAAAAGAGGTTAGAGGTAAAAAGAAAGACATTGCATGGGGAAGCCAGATACGTTCTTATGTATTTCACCCCTATCAAATGGTGAAAGACCATCGAACAGAAGTGGAAAGTGGAAACTTACAGGCAATTATGGATGGGGAAATAAATTGCTTTATTGAGGCTTACTTAAAGAATAAGAAAAAAGGTTAAATTATATAGCTAAGGTAGGACAGGTTCATCCGCAAGAAACAAATGCTGGTTCTTGAGCTATTGCTGATACGGGTTGGTTACCTCTTCTCATCCTTTTATTAATTACTCAACCAGTTAACAGGTAAACTGGCTACCGGCAAACCAGTGCATTAGCTTAAAGGAGGGGAGAATGATTAAAACTTATAATCCTAAAGAAACCAAGAAGTGGTTGGAATATTCTTCTTTATTGGTGGGAGGTATTATAATAATATGGGGGGTTATCAGTCACCAAACTATTTTGTTAGTTTTAGGTTTTTTCTTTATATTGGTTGTATCTAATAAAACTGAAATAATTATTGATAAAAAAGGGATATTAATAACTACAAAGACTTTGTTTTTAATGAAAAGAAAAGATAGACTTAATTTTAAAGAAATGAACTCTGTAGAGATTAGAGAGGGTGAAGAGAAATCTTTAGTATATTTTATGAGGGGATGGAAGGGCAGAAAGGTATTAATTAATACTGTCGATTTAACTAAATTAATAGAATATATAAAAAACGAAAATCCTGAATTAATAAAATAAAGCGTATATCGTATATAGTACAGCATAGAGCGGATAGCGTGTAGCGTATAGTAATTTTAGTATCGCGTGATGCGTATCATGTATCGCGAGTATAAAAATAAAAGCAAGGTATATAGAATTTAATGTAGGGGGCGGATTTATCCGCCCCGTGAAACGGACACCTACTTGCGGGTTCGATAAATCGAATCATACACTACTGATTACATAACGCAGATTGATATGGACTCAATACATAATAATATTATATTCTGGTTACTATGAACTTTGTGATTTTCGTTATTTTGTTTTACGCAATACTCGATACTAATTAGATTTCTGTCTTCTATTTTCTTTACTATATAACTAATAAATTAAGGAGGTAGATTAATGTTAATCGACAAAAAAATTAACAATTTTTTAGACGAATTAGCTTCTAATTCACCAACTCCTGGCGGTGGGAGTGTAGCTGCGTTAGCTGGCGCACTGGGGGCAGCTTTAGTTTCTATGGTCGGCAATTTAACTATGGGTAAGAAGAAATATGAAGATGTAGAAGAAGATATTAAGAAAATTATAAGCTCTTCGGAAAAATTGCGCTATGAATTAAGCCAATTAATAGAAGAGGATGTCAAAGCATTTAATAATTTTATGGCTACTTACAAGATGCCCAAGGAAACCGAAGATGAAAAAAAGATAAGGGCAGAGAAGATACAAGAATCACTAATTGAGGCAGCAAAAGTTCCTCTTAAAGTAGCTTACAAATGTCTGGACATACTGAGTCTTTCTAAAGAAGTTGCTGAAAAAGGTAATATTAATGTGGTAAGTGATGGTGGAGTTGCGGTCTTAATGGCAGAAGCAGCCTTGGAGAGCGCCATAATAAATGTGAAGATAAATTTGAGAATGATTAAAGATGAGAAAGTAAGAACAGAACTTTCCTCTTCTATAAAAGAAATATCATTAAAAGAAAAAGGACAGAAAGAAAAAGTGCTGGAAATAATAGATAGTAAAATTGGGTAAAAGTAAATATTTGAAAATAATATCTTATTAAAAATAAAAAGTAATAAGATTAGCAAATCGAATATGAGAAAAAGCAAAGGGTTAGGTGTATTTTAAAGACGCGTCTAACCCTTTGCTTTTTGCAAAAGTTATAAAAGAAGATTTTAATTTGTACAATACAATAAGTAGTATTTATTATATAATAAGACACAGTAGATAGAAAATATGCATTCAACATAAAAACAATACAATTCCTGCTTTTTTAAAGTTAATTGATATTAACCAAAAGATTTGCTAAAAAATACCATACGGTTTTTCCATCATGCCTTACAATATACAAAAATGAGATGAGCGCCAAAAAAGAAAACCAAAACAATAACTATTGCCGAAGGTGTGCTATTCCCCCAAGCTTAACTAGCCTAAATAAAACAGTTTACCGAGATGTGCACGATAAATAATTTTTCGGAGGAGAGGTGTAAAAATTAAAATGAATAAAAATTTAATCAAAGAATTATGGAGGGAAAATTCAGAAATTTATAAGATATTAAAAAAAAGTGAAGACTTAGAAGAAGCGAGGAAAAATCTTTTTGAATTTTCTAAAGACTTAGAATGGAAATACAGAGAAGGTGAGGAAGCTTTACATAAATTAGAATATGCTACCGCATTAGAAGCGATAAAGGTATTCAATAACCTTATTTCTCTTCGAAATGAGAAGATCGCTGGTTTTAGTACTTTAGATCATTTGAGAGGTCTAACTAAAGATAATCAAAAGATAACCGAAGAAGTGAGCGATGGTTTTTTGGAGGAATTTATTCACCTTTTTAAAGCTATGAAGGGCAAAGCAGGTATTTCTTCAGGATGGCTAAGGCCATTACTGGAAAAAGATGGTGTTAAAATAGTAGATTTTGCCAAAATTAAAGGGAGAGAAGCAGGAATAGCTCGTTCAAATTATTTGGATAAACTTTACGAAAAAGTTCATAATTTTATTAACCGCTATCCTTCCGGGTGTGATGCTTCAATGATTATAGAAAGAGAAGAAAATCGTCAGAAAATATTAGATTATTTTGGAGCAACCATAGATGATTGGAACGATTATCGCTGGCATTTAAAACATATCTTTCAGGATAAAGAAGACTTAAAGCATCTCCAGAAATTAATTCCTCTTGCTGACGATGATATTAAAGCTATAGAGATTGCTATAGAAAATAAGATACCTTTTGGTATTACCCCTTACTATCTTTCTTTATTCGATTTTTCCCGTAGTGATAGGAAAATTGATTACCAAGTAAGATCCCAGGTCATCCCTCCCATACATTATGTAACCTTAATGAAAGAACATCGTAAAGAAAGAGCATATTACTTTGATTTTATGGGTGAGCATGACACCTCACCGGAAGAATTAATTACTAGAAGATATCCAATGATATCTATCTTAAAGCCTTATGATACCTGCCCGCAAATTTGTGTCTACTGTCAAAGGAATTGGGAAATAACCGGACCAATGATGTCTGAAGCAATCTCTAGTAAGGAGTCATTAGATAGGGCTTTAGATTGGTTTGCTAAACATACTTCCATGAAAGATGTGTTAATTACCGGTGGAGACCCTTTAGCTTTAGGTGATGAACGAATAGAATACATCATGGATAGATTATGCCAGATGGAACATGTAATAAACATAAGATGGGCAAGTAGAATTCCCGTAACTCTTCCTATGAGGATAACCGATAAATTAACCAAATTAATCGGGAGTTATTTAAAACCGGAGAAGAGAAATATCTGCGTTGTTACCCATATTGAAGGAGCCTCTGAAGTTACTCCGAAATTAGCTGAAGCGGTGATGAAGTTTAGAAGACAGGGTATCTACGTTTACAATCAGTTAGTGTATACTCTAGAAACCAGCAGGAGGTTCCAGAATGTAGCGACGAGGATAGCGATGAAGAAGGCAGGAGTAGATCCTTATTATACTTTTTACCCTAAAGGAAAAGAAGAAACTGAAGATTATCTTGTTCCTGTTGCCCGTCTATGGCAGGAAAGAGAAGAGGAAGCTCGATTACTACCCGGTCAATTCAGGACTGATGAACCGGTCTTTAATGTCCCTCGATTGGGTAAAAATCACATTAGAGCCTGGCAAGATAGAGAATTAATAGGAATAAACAAAGAGGGAAGAAGAATTTATCTCTGGCACCCCTGGGAAAAGGGCATAGCTTCAGTTGAGCCATATATCTATAAAGATCTTCCTATTCATAAATATCTCCAGGAACTTGCCAAAAGAGGAGAAAACATTGAAGAATACAAGTCAATTTGGTATTACTATTAAACAAACTTCCAAGAAATAAAATTGACTACAGGAGGTGGTATAAAAAGTTATAAGTGAGTTAAGTCGATACTCTTAGCAGGTTCTTTTATGATAATACCAGCAAATTATATGTTAAATGTATTGGGGCTTGTTTTAATAGGTGTAACTTTAATGTTACAGATATTATTTAAGAAACAAGAAGTAGCGGTTTTAGAAGAATAACCGAATAATTTCGTATCGAGTATCGAGTATCGTGTATCGCGTTAGGAAAATAAAAGTTAGGAGCAAAAAAGGAAAATTACATAATACAAGAGGTTTGATTTTTCGAACACGTTAGGAAAATTACTAAAACAAAACAAGGCAGACAATCCGTCCCCTACATTAAATTCTATATACCATTCTTTCATTTTCATACTCGCAATATGTAATACACAATAAGCGATACGAATTACTGCACGCTATCCGCTATACGTTATATCCCCAAAAGCTACCCGCTCTGCACTTTTTTACTTACACATCACCCCAAAGGAAATATGAATTCATTCTGTCTTTTGGCTTCTGACTACTGGATACATAAATAATTACTATTATTTTTTAAAATCTATTGATTTTTTTAAAATATATGTTATTCTTTAAAAAGATTAATCAATCAGTCCATTAGTCCAATATTAGAATAAAGATTTATCGTTTTAAAGAGGAAATTTCTTATGAAAATTGAAATCGATAAGAAAAGCGGAATTCCTTTATATCTTCAGATAAAATACCAGATTAAGAAATTATTTAAAAATGGTAATTTAAAAGAAGGGGAACAACTTCCAACTGAAAGAGATTTATCAGAAAGCTTGCAAGTTAGCAGAAATACAGTAAGTATGGCTTATAAAGAATTAGCATTGGAGGATATAATACTATCTATCCCAGGGAGGGGAACCTTCCCTAATCCGAAAACCTCTAAATTTACTAAATCTAAAACGAATAATAATCTATCAAAAATAGAAGAGATTATTGATGTTACTATTAATGAAGCCCTCGAGTTAAATTTTGAGTTAGGGGAGTTCAAAAAATTAGTAAATAAGAAAATAGAAGAAAAAGAAAAATTATTAAAAAACATTAACATAGCTTTTATTGAATGTAATCAGGAGCAATTGTATTTTTTTTCCAAAGGGATAGAATTAGGAACCGGTATATCCATAATTCCTATATTAATAGACGAAATTTATCAAGAACCAGATATTTTTAGAGAAAAGATTAAATCTATAGATTTAGTAGTTACTACTTTTTTTCATTATGATGAAGTTAAAAAATTTCTTGTTGATCAAAAGCAGAGGGTCCTCGCCATCGCCCTGGATCCCTTAATGGAAACCATGGTAAACATTGCTCATTTATCTGACAAAGATAAAAGTATTGGTTTGGTATGTATCACCGATAAATTCGCTCAAAGAGTTTTCCAATCCATAAAACAAGCAGGAATAAAATTCTTAAGTTTTAAATTTGCTATATCTCATGATGAAGATGAAGTAAAGCAGTTCTTGATCAACACAGATATTGTAATAACTTCTCCTGGGAGAAAGAAGGAAGTAGAAAAATTAATTTCTCCTCAAATTCCCCTCATTGAGTTTGTTTATATTCCCGATAAAGGTTCTATGAGTATGTTAAAATTAGCCATTTTAGACATTAAAAGAGAAGGAGGCATGTTAGAAAAGAAATGAAGCAGGAAAAATTATTAGAAGTTTATCAAAATAATTCAGTAAAGATATCAGTTCGTAGGGAATGGTGTAAATCATGCGGTATCTGTGTTGAATTTTGTCCTAAGGATGTATTAGTCCCTGATGATCAAGGGAAGCCTGTCCCTGAAAATATTGATGCTTGCATAAAATGTGACCTTTGTGAATTGAGATGCCCGGATTTTGCTATTACAGTAGAAGGAGTGGAGGGAAAAGATGAATAAATTAAAAGGAAACATAAAATTACTACAGGGAAACGAAGCCTGTGCCGAAGGAGCATTATTAGCCGGAGTTAAATTTTTTGCCGGTTACCCCATAACTCCCTCTTCAGAGATAGCTGAAAATATGGCGCGTAAATTACCTAAAATTGGCGGGAAATTTATACAGATGGAGGATGAAATTGCCAGTATGGCAGCAGTAATTGGGGCTTCTATAGCTGGGCTAAAATCTCTGACTGCTACTTCGGGTCCTGGAATGTGCTTGAAACAAGAAAATTTAGGTTTTGCTATTATTAACGAAATACCCTGTGTAGTAGTTAACGCTCAAAGAGGAGGGCCGAGTACCGGATTACCCACTAAACCCTCTCAAGGTGATATGATGCAGGCAAGATGGGGAACTCATGGAGATCACCCCATCATAGCTCTTGCTCCTTCCACCGTTAATGAGATACTTACCTTAACTATCAAAGCATTTAATTTTAGTGAAAAATATAGAATACCAGTTATTTTACTCCTTGACGAAGTAATCGCCCATATGCGGGAAAAGGTAGAAATTCCTGCTCCAGAAGATATTGAAGTGATAAACCGAAAAAAACCTACTGTCCCCCCCGAAGAATACTTACCCTTTAAACCTGATGAAGACGGAGTTCCTCCTATGGCCAACTTTGGAGAAGGATACCGTTATCATATAACCGGTTTGATTCATAATTATAAAGGTTTACCCACTTCTAACTCCCAAGAAATAGATGCTTTTATAAGGCGTTTACATAATAAGATTCAGAAGAATATTAAAGATATAATAATTTACGAAAAATATTTTTTAGATGATGCTAAAATTGCTTTAATTGCTTATGGTTCAGTAGCAAGAGCTGCTGAGAGAACGGTAAAATTAGCTCGAGAAGAAGGGTTAAAAGTAGGTTTATTGAAATTATTAACTATTTGGCCTTTCTGTTTTGAAGAAGTAAACAAGCTGGCTCAGCAGGTAGATTTAATTATAGTTCCGGAAATGAATTTAGGTCAAATGGTCTTAGAAGTAGAAAGAGCTTCCCAGGGAAAATGTCGGGTTGTGCCTTATGGCCGGGTAGATGGTGAATTAATTAATCCTATAGAGATATTAGGGAAGATTCGGGAGGAGATAAAGAAATGAGGACAGTAATTGATAATTATATTAGAGAAGAGATGTTTCCTAATATATGGTGCCCAGGATGTGGAAACGGCATTGTATTAGGAGCTATAATACGAGCTATAGATGATTTAAATTGGGATAAAGATAAAATTGTAGCGGTTTCTGGTATAGGTTGCTCCAGTCGAATTACCGGATATGTAGATTTTTGTACCATGAATACTACCCACGGTAGAGCATTACCCTTTGCTACTGGTATAAAAATGGCTAATCCTGATTTAAAAGTAATAGTAGTTATGGGAGATGGTGATTGTGCAGCAATTGGTGGAAATCATTTTATCCACGCAGCACGGCGTAATATTGATTTAACCGCTATAATTATTAATAATATGATATATGGAATGACCGGAGGTCAATATTCGCCTCTTACTCCTACCGGTAAATTTGGTTCTACTGCACCTTATGGAAATATTGATCAATCTTTTGATTTGGCTGAACTGGCTATTGCAGCAGGTGCAAGTTATGTGGCTCGAGGAACAGTTTATAATCCTCGACAATCGACCTCTTTAATAAAAAAGGCTTTAGATAAAAAAGGGTTTTCAGTAGTAGAAATAATATCTGATTGCCCCGTATCTTACGGTAAAATGAATAAAATGAAATCACCGGTAGATATGTTAAAGTGGATAAAAGATATAACTGTTTCCAAAAAAGTATGGGAAGGGCTTTCCCCTGATGAAAAAAAGGAAAAATATGCTATAGGCGAGTTTTTAAGCAAAGATAGACCAGACTATACTGAACTATATGAAGAGATTATCAAAAAAGCTCAGGAAAGGGGAGGCAATAAGTAATGAAAGAAAGAATTGAAATATGTTTAAGCGGATCCGGAGGCCAGGGACTAATTTTAGCCGGTATAATTTTAGCCGAAGCAGCCGGTATATATGATGGAAAAGAAGCTGTTCAAAGCCAGTCTTACGGGCCAGAAGCCCGAGGAGGAGCTAGTAGATCAGAAGTGGTTATAAGTAATAATACGATAGATTATCCTAAAGTGATAAAATCGGATATTCTTTTAGCTCTAACTCAGACTGCTTGTGATAAATATGTCAAAAATTTAAATAAAGACGGTATCTTGGTTGCTGACTCTACATTAGTAACAGAGGTTCCTAATATCTCAAATAAAACATATTTATTTCCCATTGCTGAAACAGCTCAAAAAAAATTTGGAACAAAGTTGGTTACCAATATTATTTCATTAGGAATAATTGTAGGGTTAACTGAAGTGGTTTCCCAAGAAGCTATTCAAAAGGCAGTGTGTTTTAGGGTTCCAGTTAAGGCAAAGGAAGTAAACGAGAAAGCATTGCTCTTGGGGTTTGATATTGCTAAAGATTTAAAAACAAAAAAATAGGAAAGCAAGTAGTAAAAAATAATAATTTGCGAAAAGGGAGATTAAGAATAAAATGAAAGTTTTAGTGGTAAATAGCGGCAGTTCATCTATAAAATATCAGTTATTCGATATGACTGATGAGTCGGTACTGGCCAAGGGGTTAGTGGAGAGGATTGGAATTTCTGATTCAATTATTAATCATTATCCTTCTGACAGGGAACCGGTTATAACCCATCAGGATATTCCTAACCATAGGGTTGGGATTAAATTAATGATGGATGCCTTACTTCATTCAGAATATGGAGTAATTAAAGAAACCAGAGCGGAATCATGTGAAGGATTAGAATTTTTAGGAGTAAAAATTGACCCGGAGAAAAATAAAGTTCGTGCCAAGGAAGCCATTATAAGTAATAATAATTCAAGAGTAAAAGTTATGGCAATTCCTACTAATGAAGAGTTAATGATTGCTAAAGATACAGCAGAAATTTCAGCAAATCTATAGTAGTATTTTAGCAAAATTTAGGAGGCAAAATGTACAAAATAATTAATAAGGAAATATTACATGAAATTATCTATTCAATGTGGATAGAAGCCCCAGAAGTGGCCCAATCTGTTCAACCCGGACAGTTTATTATTCTAATGATTAAGGAGAAAGGAGAACGAATCCCTTTAACTGTTGCCGATTTTGACCGAGAGAAAGGATTGATTCGCATTGTCTTTCAGATAGTGGGCAAGACCAGTGAAGAGCTTTCTACTTTGGAAGAAGGAGATGAATTATATTCCTTTATCGGACCCTTAGGTAAAAAGACCGAGATTGAAAATTATGGAAAAGTAATAACTGTAGGCGGAGGTACAGGGATCGCCTGCATCCATCCGATTACTCGTGCCTTAAAAGAGGCTGGAAATGAAGTCATTTCCATAATCGGAGCCCGAAACAAGGAACTGATTATCATGGAAGAGGAGATTAAGAAAACCTCCTCAAAATTGATTGTTACCACTGATGATGGTAGTTATGGGCGAAAGGGCTTTGTTACTCAAGTTTTAAAAGAGCTCTTAGATAAGGATAAATCAATTAAGAAGGTATGGACTATCGGTCCGGCTATTATGATGAAGGTGACCTGTGAAACCACCAAACCTTATCCGGTAGAAACCATAGTCAGTCTCAATAGTATTATGGTAGACGGTACCGGAATGTGTGGTTCCTGTAGAGTTACCATCGGGGGAGAGACCAAATTTGTCTGTACCAATGGACCGGAATTTGATGGACAATTAGTAGACTGGGTAGAATTTATGAATCGTCTTTCCCGCTATAAAGATTCGGAGAAAAAATCCTGGGATCTCTACCACGAACATACTCACCTATGTAGCTGCGGAAGGGGAATAGATTAATGGCTGAAATGATACCACCCAAAGAAAGGGTAAAAAGAGAGCAGATTCCTATGCCCGAACAAGAGCCCAAAAAGAGAATTTATAATTTTAAAGAAGTACCCTTAGGCTACACTCGGGAACAGGCCATCTATGAGGCCCAAAGGTGTCTACAGTGTAAAAATCCCAAATGTGTTCCAGGCTGCCCGGCGGAGATTAATATCCCTCAGTTTATTAAAAAAATTGTGGAGGAAGATTTTGCCGGTGCTTATCTGGAAATATTAAAAACCGATGACCTTCCGGCTATGACCGGAAGAGTATGCCCTCAAGAAGAACAGTGTCAGCAGGTTTGCATCTTAGAAAAACAGGGAAAACCGATAGCTATCGGTCGATTAGAACGCTTTGTCGCTGATTGGGCTCGCGAAAATAATATTCACGGAAACCTACCGAAGATTAGTAAAAAAGAACAAAGAGTAGCAGTAGTAGGTTCTGGTCCTGCCGGACTTACCTGTGCTGCTGATTTAGCTAAATTAGGTTATGAAGTTACTATCTTTGAAGCCTTACACAAAACCGGGGGAGTCTTAGTCTATGGTATTCCTGAATTTCGACTCCCTAAATCGATAGTAGAATACGAAGTAAAAGAAATTGAAAAATTAGGAGTGAAAGTAATAACCGATTTTGTAGTAGGCACCACTAAGAGTGTGGATGAACTGACCCAGGAATTTGATGCCATTTTCTTAGCCAACGGAGCAGGAGCACCCCGTTTTATGAATATCCCCGGGGAGAACTTAAATGATGTTTATTCAGCAAATGAATTCCTTACCCGTTCCAATTTGATGAAAGCCTATCTCTTCCCCGAGTATGATACCCCGATTAAGATAGGCAAAAGGGCAGCTACTATCGGAGCAGGAAATGTAGCTATGGATTCAGCCCGTACGGCCTTAAGATTGGGAGCTGAAAAATCCTACATTGTCTATCGAAGGTCCCGAAAAGAAGTTCCAGCTCGGACAGAGGAAGTCCATCATGCTGAAGAAGAGGGGATTATCTTTAATTTTCTTACTCTTCCTATTAAAGTATTGGGTGATGATAAAGGTAATGTAATCGGAATGGAATGTCTAAAGATGGAATTAGGTGAGCCGGATGATTCAGGTCGAAGAAGACCTATCCCTATCCCCGGCTCTAATTTTGTAATCGAAGTAGATATGGTTATAGATGCCATTGGGGCCTCAGCTAATCCTATTGTAGCTCGAAGCGCCACTGGAGTTGAGGTTAACCAGTGGGGTTATTTTATTATAGATGATAACACCAAAATTACTACCAAAGAAGGGATATTCGCCGGAGGAGATATTGTCAGAGGTTCGGCTACAGTAATCTCGGCAGTAGGAGATGGTAAAGTAGCAGCTCGGGCAATTAATGAATTCTTATCTTCTGGTAAAAGCTTGAGAAAAAGGTTTTAAATTTTGAATTGTGGTTTTTAGCTTTTAGTTATAAATTTTCAGTTTAATTGTGGCTAAAGGTTCGATTAATCAAACTTATTAGAGAGGTTAATAATAGTTTAGATGATTAATATTTATAAAATAAATAATGCAAATTATTCTAAAAAAGGGAGGCAAGCAATAGACTAGAAAGAAAATTAAGAATTTTAAGTTTTTTTTAAATAATGTCTAAGTTAAATTAAAATTTTAAAAAATTATTTAGGAGGACTTTTAAAAATGTCTAAAGAAATGAACCCTTTTGAAT
>Ga0307380_10003322_pt1 | contig 22263 bp, 20 predicted proteins | sample UN3MG_FD_202239 | JGI IMG/M metagenome (GOLD analysis project Ga0307380, IMG submission 202239) | Soil microbial communities from Risofladan, Vaasa, Finland - UN-3 | ecosystem: Environmental > Terrestrial > Soil > Coastal area > Acid sulfate soil | place: Finland: Risofladan, Vaasa | collected... | reverse complement strand
GGCTCAAGGGATACGACGATATCAGCCCTCCCCCTGGGTATCTGAGGACTCCAGGCGGATTGTCTTGAAACCCTGATGTGACTCATCACTGATCCACCCCGTTGAGATGCCCCAAAGGTCTCTCCTATGGTAACATAGTAACTACTACGGACCAACATATTCGCCAAAACTCTGGATGCCATGACATTTCCCTGTCCCCCAACTCCGGTAATAACGATATTATAGGGATCCTTTGATAATGGTTTCGTTGCCATATCTTATGCCACCTCCTTCCTTTTTATTGCACCTGCTGGACAAATCAATGAGCAAGCCCCACAGCCCACACAAAGTGCCTCATCAATCCGGGCCTTCTTTTTATCATTATCCCAGACAAGACCGGGGCACTGGAATATTCGCGTGCACAAACGATTGCAGCCGCAGTCCTCGCCAAGACAAAGGTTTTCATCGATGTGCATTTCGTATTGTTTCGTGTGTCTCTTTTCTGGGCTCAAGGCGCATGCCTGTTGAAGGATCAAGACCTTGACTCCTTGTTTATCCTCAAGGAGGCGGTTGAGTGTTTGCTGAGTTTCTTCTAAATCAAAGGGATCCCTGATTTCCACCTTTGCGCCGATAGCATTACATACCTTTGAAATATCAACCTCTGGTACCTCATCACCCATTGCATTAACTGAAAGGCCAGGATGGGGCTGAAATCCTGTCATCGCCGTTCCACTATTATCCAATACGACAAGCGTGATGTTTGATTTATGATGCACGGCATTGACGAGGGCAGGCATAACTGCGTGGAAAAAGGTTGAATCCCCGCACACGGCTAACACTGGTTGATCCATGCCAAACTGTGCCAGTTTTCCAAATCCACTGGCAAGTCCTGCCCCAGATCCCATAGCATGTAAGGTTTTGGTTGTCTCAAAACCACAGGGGAATCGACCCATGGCATAACAGCCAATATCACCACACACAAACCCTTTACGGTTGTCCATCTGAAGGGCATTATGGATACTCCAGAAGGATGCTCGGTGAGGACAGCCCGGACAAAAGGTCCTTGCTCTATCAGGTATCTCGGCAGAAGATGGCATCTGGAATTTTTTCTCATACTCCGGATCCATGGCAAGGTAATCGATCTTCAGAATTTTACACAGAGCCGATACTACGATATCGGGGTTCAGCTCTCCGGTCTTAGGTATGGCGCCCTCGTTTTTTCCGTAGAAGGTCTTCACCCCTACCTCTCTGGCATTTTCTGCTGCCAGAACCTTCACGTTCTCCTCCAAAAATGGCAGGACTTCCTCTACGAACATGATCTTATCGGTTGTGGATAGGTATCTCTTGAGCAACCGAGGGGGCAACGGCCAGGTAGTGCCCAATTTCAACAGACCGACTCTGTCTTCAACCTCTAACACGCTAATGGCCTCTCTTGTGTAAAGGTTACCGGCGCTCGCAGTAATAATCAGCAGCTCCGGTTTCTCTGGCCCGTGATAGGTATTGAAAGGGCTCTGTTCGAAGAGTTTTGTGGCCGTTTTTAGCTTCTCCTGCTGCAGCCTATGTTTTTCGCCCACGGGTACGCTCTCCGCTGGGCCCTCATCTGCATCAGGGGAAGAGCCATCATACTTAAATTTTGCCCGGCTCTTTGTTTCCGGAAGCTTGCCAAGCCTGACATTGCCGCTTGCATGTGACACCCGGGTTACGCTCCGAACCATGACCACGTTCTTGAGCTCTTCAGAGAGCTCAAACGCCCATTTGGTCATATCTTTTGCCTCCTGGAAATCCCCTGGCTCCAGGAGTGGAATCTCGAACATACGGGCAAAATGGCGTGATTCGCCCTCGTTCGAACTGGATAATGCCCCTGGGTCATCACAGGTCACCAGCACCATACCCCCCCTTGTTCCAGAGAGACCAAGATGCAGCAGGAAGTCGGATGCCACATTGACACCAACCTGCTTCATGGCACACAGGGATCTGAGCTTCGCAAAAGACGCTGCCGCAGCAACCTCCAGCGCCACTTTTTCGTTTGCGGACCACTCCACATACAGGTTTCTTTCCTTAGCTACTTTCGCGAGACTCTCGATGATTTCTGAAGAAGGGGTGCCTGGATATCCGCTGGCAACGTTCACCCCCGCCTCCAGCGCCCCATGGGCAATGGCCTCGTTGCCCATCAGTAAATACTGGGTCCCCTCACGGTTATCGGTTAAATTCGACATTTCAACCTCCGGGTAGTTTAGGCTATAAGCTTTTCCAGAATTTCGGCACGCAACCTGAGAAAAGTGCCATTGCCCTCCTTATCCAGCATTTCCTCCTGTTTCGCCTTAATGAGGGCCCTTCTTTTCTTGTTCAATGATGCCCATATAAGGTGTTGGAGGTTTTCTTCAGGGATAGCAGAGGCCATTATATATCCCTCCTGTATTGCCTTATCCACTATCTCTTGGCCCCTCTCTGTTCTGACTATAAGTGTATTCATATCGGGATGACCCTCCAGTACCCCTATGGATATGTCGGAGAATTCTGCAGTCATATCAATACAGTAAGAGCAGCCCTCAAGTATTAGCGCCCTTACCTCATCCAGGGGAATTGTGATCTTTTTTCCCCTCTTCATGAATATCTCCATTACCTCAGCCGGGGGAGGAGGGATGTCGATCTTTTTGATCCCGCTTATATTTATGCGTGCTGAGAGAAATCCCCTGAACGCCCTGAAATCCATAGCCCACGTGCAGAATAGACCAATTACAAGACCGATGGGATAAATAAAATCATTATCTTTCAATGGATTAGAGCGCATGAGCGCGATAGCGAGTGCCTGACAAGGGGTCGCTACAATCCCTATCTTTCTGAATCCCTTGCTTATTGCGCGATTCAGTGCAGAGAGGGTAGGCGCTGCAGTATATTTGGAAGATGCACATTTGAGAACATCTTCAGGTTCTATGACGAATCGGGGGACCGGCAGAAGCTCATCTCGATCGGTGAGCACCGCCCCATCGACATACCCTTTTTTCAGGGCAAACAAGGTGAGGGACGATACGGTTCCCCCTGTCTGAAATCCTATATTATCGACATTCTCGCCCGCCTTTGATACCATAATTGTTTGGTAGGATCCAAGTGGGGAATCCCCGTAGGGTTTTCCGAAGGATCCCTGTGAGAGTTTATCCAAATCCACCTCAACCTTGGGACAGAAGGCAAAACACCTCCCCTGGGTAAGGGTGCAGGGGAACAGTATCGCTGTTTTGCCTCTATAAGATCTGAAATAGGGGCAAAGATCAATACAGGCACCGCACCCTGTGCAAAGACCCGTATTCAAAACCATCTCCTGAAGCTCATTTTGACCCTTGATCTTATCTCTCTCATCCATTCAAGCTAACCTTTCTTTTAGAATTATTGATAGATTTTTGCCACAGTAGATCTTCTCTTATCACCATCTGAAAATTCTCTCATGCGGTAGAATATCTTGCCTAGGCCTTCCTGCCCCACTTTTGCAGCCACACTTCTCTTATCTCCGGGTTGAGCCCATATGTTGGCCACTCTCCCTTCAAGGCCATGACTGCCTGCGTCACCGGCTTGAGAAAAAGCTCTCTGTCCGAGGACATCGAGTAGAATGCACTGTGCCCGGTAAGAATGACATTAGGAATTCTGATGAGCGGGTTATCGGCCCCTATTGGTTCCTCTGCCGTCACATCGATTCCCGCACCAGCGATGAGACCCTCCTCTAGGGCCTTGATCAGTGCTGGCGCATCCACACACCCTCCCCTTGCGGTATTGATGAAGTAGCAGGTAGGCTTCATCCTCTTAAACTCCTTATAGCCGATCATGTTGTGCGTCTCTGGGGTTAGGGGCGTATGGAGGCTAATGAAGTCCGACTCCCGCAGCAATGTGTCAAAATCTACCGGCTTCACCCCGCGGCTTTCCATGACCCCATCCAGGACATAGGGATCATAGGCGATTACCCTCATCCCCAGACCTCCGGCCTTGAGTGCCGTAGCCGTGCCGATCTTTCCCAGGCCCACAATTCCCAGGATCTGGTCACGCATCCTAAACATGGGATAACCAATCTCCTCCACGGCCTGTCTACCACCGGTAAAATTGATTTGCCTCTCCCTGACGGCTTTATCGATCTGAAGCATCTTATGGCCGAGGGCAAGCATGAAACCTATGGCCAAACCCGAGACCTCATCCAGACAGTAATCCGGCACATTGGTAACGGCGATTCCATATTCCGCTGCGGCCTTTAAGTCCACCGCTTCAAAGCCTATGGCAATACCCGCAAGGATACGACAGTTTGTAAGGGTTTGGAGAACTCGCCGGTTGAACGGTTGCCTGGCGACAGCACCAATTATCGCATCAGCACCGCTTGTGTTGCTGATAATCTCATCTTCTGTAGACCATACTCCCTTGACCAGCGTTGCATCCAGGGATTTGAGCAGTGCTTCTCCATGATCTACGCCAGGTAAAGCATACGTATGAACGACCTTGAAGCTCACTGTCTACCTCCTATTGATGATACTCTCACCTCCACGACATAAAAGGAAAACAATCAACTAACTGCACACTTTTGTCAATACCTTCCTAAAATGTATGGCAATAATTTAGCTGAAAACGGCATATGGCAGCCAGGTTGCAATCTTTGGGAAGATCATGACTATGGCGAGCCCTGTTGATTCAACGATGGTAAAGGGAATGACCGATCGGTAGATGTCTCCCATGGTTATCGAGGGTGGCACAATGCCCTTGAGGTAAAAAAGGTTAAAGCCGAATGGTGGAGTCATATAGCCGATTTCCATATTGATGGTAAACAAAATGCCAAACCACAGGGGGTCAAATCCATGGGCCTTAACAAAAGGTAAAAATATGGGAACGGTAATCATCATGATGCCTGCCGGGTCCAGAACCATGGCCAAAATGAATATGACCACCTGGATAAAAATAATGGTTCCCCAGGGGCCGCCAGGTATATATTGCATTAAATCCTCTATAAAGTGGGGAGCTCCCATCCCGTGATAGGCTGCACTAAAGCAGTAAGCTCCGAAGAGAATCCACATAATCATGCCGGTGAGCCTCAATGTGCGGATGCAGGCCTCCACCACGAGCTTCCATGTCAACTGCCGGTATATCAGTGCCGAGATAAGGGCCCCCAGAACGCCCATAGCGGCCGCCTCCGTAGGGGTGGTAATGCCTCCGATAATAGATCCTAAGACCAAAAGCACGATAATCATAGGCAAAAGCACCGCCCTGAATGCTGCCAGCTTCCTCTTCCAGTCTCCTCGTTCTTCGGGAGGCAGGGCCGGGCCTAGATGGGGCTGAAAGTAGCATCTAATCGCAATGTAGCCCGAAACGAGGACCAGGAGCAGCAGGCCGGGGAAAATTCCGCCTGCAAAAAGCTTTCCCACGGATTCCCCTGAGATGAGTGCATAGAGGATCATAATCACACTGGGGGGAATGAGGATCCCCCAACCCCCTCCGGAGTTAATACACCCTACGGCGAGCAGTTTGTCATAATTTCGTTTCAGCATGGAGGGAAGGGCAATGGTCCCCATGCTCACCACAGCCGCTCCGCTGATCCCACACATGGCCGCAAAAATGGCGCATATCACCACGGTACCAATGGCCAATCCTCCCCTTACAGGTCCAAACCAGAGATACATCATGTCATAGAGGTCATTGGCTACTCCAGATCTCTCCAGGATCATGGCCATGAAGATAAACAGGGGTATTGCTACCAGGGTAAATTTATTCATGGCCCCCCAGGTTTGGGCAGCGACCATATAGAAAGCTTCGGGACCCCAGGTAAAATAAATGAAAACAATGGAAACCCCACCAAGCACAAAAGAGAGCGGAAGACCGAGCGCGAGAAAGACAAAAAGGGCGAAGAAAAAAAGGAAGGTTAACAATTCAATACTCATAGTGTTTCCCTTTCTCCAGTTTCAGGAGTCGTAATCTTTTCAGCGGTAAGCAAGGTTAAGATGTCACGCACCAGTTTGGCAATTCCCTGGAGCAGAAGCAGGAAAGCCCCGCTTGGAATCATGAGTTTCACGGGGTAGAGGGGGGGATTCCAGGCAGATTGGGAATGCTCGAATCTTGAGAGAGATTCCCAGGCCAATGACCCTCCATAGGCCAACATCATACCGCAAAACATAATGAAAAGGGCAAAGGTAATAATATCGGTTATGGCCTTTCCCCTGGCTGAAAACCGGCCATACAAAATATCCACGTTTACATGGCCTCCCCACCTGAGGATATATCCCCCACAGAGCACAACGTAGACACCAAAGGTCAGCTGAGTCAGCTCATTGCCCCACACGGTGGGAGAGTTAAAGAAGTACCTCCGTATTACCTCGATCAAAACCAGGGCAAACATGAATAATACACCCAAGGAGAGAACCTTTCCCACCCAGTCATTGATGTTATCGACTGCTTTAAGAATTGCATTGATTGTATTCACCTTTTTTCCTCCGTTAACTGAACGGTCATCTGACCCGAACGTTAATGCGGGTCAAATGACCGTTGTCTTGCTTAGGCTAGCGGCCCATGGATTTGTTAAAATCTTTGAGTATTTGCACTGCTTTAGCGCATTGTGGACCTTTTTTGGCTACATCATCCCACATCTTCCTGGCTGCCACCTGCATTTTCGCATACTCTTCCGGAGGAAGTGTGATAAGCTCTACGCCCTTTTCTTTTTGGGCCTTGGCGAGGGTTGTGTCCTCCAGATAAATATACTGATTGGTACGCAGAAAGAACTGCTCATCGAGGGTTGTCAAAAGGGTTTTTTGAATATCCTCGGGGATTTTGCTGAGGGCCTTCTGATTGACCAGCCAGATGTCCGTGGCTGCAATGTTGAGCGCTGGCCTAAAATGGTACTTGTTGATCTCGTAAAATCCCATGCTGTCACTGCCTTGAACCGCACCCCAATGAACTCCCTCCACAACACCTGAGGCTAAGGCTGGATAAATCTCAGGTCCGGGAAGGTATGAAGCAGCAGCCCCGATGGAGGTCAGAAATACCTGCAGGATACCAGAGGAACGCAGCTTTAACCCCTTAAAATCGTCAAACTTCCTCACCGGTTTTTTAAGAGAAAGTTCCGTCGGATATACCTTATCAGTAGAGTAATACAAACCATGCTTCGCACACTCGTCCCTCATCATCTGCTCGAAACCCAGCCACTTATGAAAATAGACGGCCTCCCATACGTTTCCGAAATTGCAGGGAAGCCCGGAGGCAACATTCATCAAGGGTATCTGATCCCGAGGGTAGGCCGAGGAAGTAATAGCTATCGGGATCATGCCCCTTTTTACAGCATTGAAGATCTCCTTTGCGGGCACCAGGGCGCCAGCGGCATAAGGCTCTATGATAAGCCGGCCATTGGTCCGTTTCTTGAGTCTATCAATAACGACCAGCAGGCTGTCCTTGTAGGACGAACTTGCAGCCGGCCAGTGAACCTGGCATCTCCATTTGATTACCTTTTCTGCTGCCATTGCCGGTTGATTAAGAACAAGCACAATGCCGATTAGAAATAGAACCGTCATACATACCGAAGCAAAAGCAAAGATTTTATTAGATTTTTTCATGATACCCCTCCTCTTGGTTGTTAAAGAAATTGACAAAAAAACCCAGCCTACTTTCTTTAAAGAAGTTCTATCACCTCCCTTCTTCCATCCTTATTCAATATCCCAAACCACTGAAAAGTTCAATCCCTTTGTACCTGCCCTTTCAGATCTCGGCTGCGGCACTTGCCCGATACCTACACCTCATTCAGTAAGGTAATGCAATAACTATTTGCCTACAAATACCGGTTTCCGCTTTTCAATAAAGGCCCTGGCACCCTCCTTTTGATCCTCGGTTCCGCATAAATAGCTCCAGTGATAGGCCTCCAGTTCAAGGCCCTCCAAGAGCGTCATATTCAGACCCCTGTTAATGGCCTCTTTAGCCGCCCTGATTCCCAAAGGAGGTTTGCTGGCAATAAGCCTGGCCATTTCCATGGCCTCATCCATGAGTTTTTCCAGTTCCACGACCTTATTTACCAGACCTATTCGTGCTGCCTCTTCTGCACTGATGAATTCCCCAGTAAAGATTAACTCCTTGGCAATTCCCGCGCCTACCAATCGGGGAAGCCGCTGGGTTCCGCCACCGCCCGGAATGACACCCACATTGATCTCTGGCTGTCCTAACTGGGCTTTAGAGGAGGCAATTCTAATATCACAGCACATGGCCAATTCTAACCCTGCGCCGAGGCAATATCCATTGATGGCACAGAGAACAGGCCTCTCAAATTGTTCTACTTTCAGATACAACTGCTTACCTTTTTTCAATCTGGCTTTGGCCTTTTCCTGTGTGAGCTCTGGAAACGACTTAATGTCTGCACCAGCCATAAAGGCCTTCCCCTTTCCAGTAAGGATAACCACCTTTATTTCATCTTTTTTTGAATCCAGCTCATCTAAGATGGCCGAAAGTTGGTCCCTCAGTTCTGTAGTTAGAGGGTTCATGGGCGGATTATCGATCGTAATAATAGCAATAGATTCATCTATGGTATACGTTACCAGTTTGTCGCTCATCTGTCTTATTCCTCCCTGTCAATCGGCCGGGACGAGCTTGTTTCCCTTGTCATCGTATTTGTACCACCCTATGCCTGTTTTTTTGCCTAATTGTCCTATTTTCACCTTCCGCTGAAGTAACATGGGCGGGTGGAATTTTTCATCTTGGGTTTCCTTATAAACCGCGCTCATCGCATTAAAGCCAACATCCAGGCCAGCCAAATCAGCAGTTTCAAAAGGGCCCATGGGTCTGCCAAAACCCAGTCGCATGCCTTTATCTATATCTTCGACGCTTGCCACTCCTGCCTCCACAAGCTTGATAGCTTCGACGTTACAGGGAAAATTAATCCGATTAAGGGCAAACCCCGCTACATCACGATTGACCCGGATGGTTTCCTTTCCCAGGGTTTTACACAGGCTGTCAGCAGTTTGTACAGTTTCTTCCGATGTCAGTAATCCCTTTACAATCTCCACAATCCTCATCATAGGGACAGGACTAAAAAAATGGGTACCTACCACCTTGGAAACCCTTTGTGTTGACTCTGCTATATCAGTTATGGGGATCGCAGAGGTATTAGTAGCGAAAATGGTATGACTCGGACATATCTTATCCAATTCTAAAAATACTGCTCGCTTTGTCTCCAGATTTTCAATAACGGCCTCGAATACAAAATCCGCATCTTTAGCGCCAGAAAAATCTAAAGTCCCCTGAATCCTTCCCATAATTTCATCCACCGTGTCCTGTACCTTAGCCTTCTCCACGAGTTTGCCTACCGACCATTTAATTGCCTTTAAACCTTTCTCTATTATCTCATCAGTGAGATCTCTCATAACCACATCGTATCCTGCCTGAGCACAGACCTGGGAAATGCCTCCGCCCATCAGTCCTGCACCTGCGACAAATATTTTTTTAATCTCCATGTATCCCTACCTCCTTGTCTTTGTGCATATGATTCTAAATCTTATGGCGCAATAAACCATTTTGAAATCCCGCTTAGCGGGACACGGCAACATGTTACAGGGCATAACAAAAAAAGACACCCATACCCTGAACTTTGACATTATCATGACCTACGAAACTCTATCATGATACTTCAGATTTTGATACCTTAATCCTTTGTCATGCCTGTTATTTTTCGCACTATTTCTTTTCTGGCTTCAATATCATACTGTGAGGTTATCGCTATTTTTTCCATCCTTGGCGACCCGCCACCGTGCAGGGCTCCAAAACAGGAGATTCCTCCTTTAGTAGAGCAAGCAATATCACCAACGTGTCGCCACAATTGTGCCTGGTTTTCCGGTGACATGGTAACGGTTCTCGTCGTATATTTTTTGGCTAATTCCTTAACCTCTGGATTGACAAATTCACCTTCATAAGGGAATGTGGCCGGCATCCCTCCGGAAATATCCGCCAGGATTTCCATTTCGTGGTAAACGGCCTCACCGGTCAAACAACGACCAACATTACAGTAAATAGAGTCTGGGATATAGTTGCCTGCCCCATAGGGTCTAAAACCAACACCGGGAATATAGAGCTCCGGCTTGCCAAGTTCTGATGCAGTGAACCCTGCTGCATAACCCAGCTCGGTGACCATAATTATCTCTGCATACTTATCTGTGACATGCTTTGCTTTTGCAATGCCGTTAGCATCTGCTGCAAGGGCACAGGTGCCGAGCATAAGATCACCTAAAGCCGGTTTGCACCCAGAATAACTATGGCGGTGAAAAAGGGCAAACAGCAGTGCCAAAATTCCTCCATGTTTATATTCTCCGCAGAGAAATACCCTTTCCCAGGGGACAAATACATCATCAAAAATCACATAAGAATCACAGCTTCCCCCATTGAATCCCTTTGGAAAGTATTTTCGCTCACGATAGTTATGTATGGTTAAGAGGTGCTTTACACCGTCCCAATCTCCGGGTACGGCAAATGCAACAGCATAGTTCTTATCAGCCTCGCGGAGCGCTCGTGTGGGTACAACCAGTATCTCATCTGCAATAGCTGCTTCGGAAATATGCACTTTACACCCCCGCACCACAATCCCATCACTTTTTCGTTCAACCACATGAACATAGGAGTCCGGATCTGGTTGCTCACTTGGCCGTTTCATTCTATCCCCTTTTACATCTGTTTGCGCACAACATCCAACCAGGTCTTCTCTTTGAAAACGCTCCAGCCACTTTTTGAAGTTTTCGTGATATCCGCTCGCTCCATTATTCTCTTTGTCTGCCTCATAGGATACCGTGTAGATCGCATTTGCTGCATCGATTCCCATACACCTCTGGACACATCCTCCCACAACCCGGCAAATCATACGGGTCATGTCCTGTTTCTTGTGGAGATCATCAGTGTTTTGATGAATGTGACAGAATCTATTGATTTTCTCCCCGGTAAGGTGGGAGGTTGCTGTCATCAAGTCTTCGTATCCCGGCTTGGAGGCATACTCAAAGGTTGTTCCCATGATATTTAAAACAGGTATGAAACGCTCGTCATCGCGACCGATCTTCTCACCGCCCATATAAAGGTTCCTTTTCATCTTTTTAATGCCTTCAAGCCATTGGTCTTTGGTTCTCATTAACGCCTCCTATTTCTAATTTGAATGTTGTTCTTTACCCTTATCACCTCTCCAAAAGAGGCAATTCAAACGTGTCCTGTCAAAAAACCAGGAAGTTTTTGTCATAGTAAGCTCAGCATTTCCCTTGCCTCCTGGGGTGATGCAGGCTTTTTATCCAGTGTTCTTAGTATGCTAACCGCCTTTTCCACCAGTTGAGCATTGCTTTTGGCACGGTTTCCGCGGCTCAGGTAAAAATTATCCTCAAATCCGACCCGCACGTTACCCCCGAGAAGCGCGGATTGGGCAACCATGGGAAAACTGGTGGGGCCTATTCCAAATCCCGCCCAAATTGCCTCAGGTGGGAGGGCTTCTTTCATCATGAGCATGTTTTTGGGTGTTGCTGGTATTCCCCATTGAATGCCCAGGCATAATTGAAAGATGGGAGGTTTTTCAACAAGTGCTTTCTTCAGAAGGTGGTGGCCGATTGCGATATGGCCCATGTCAAAAACTTCAAGCTCAGGTTTAACGCCTGCCTCCTTTATCTGTTTCGCCATTTCTTCCACATGCGGCAAAACATTGGCGAAGAGGCGGGGCCCAAAATTCATTGAACCTATATCCAGTGAACACAATTCCGGTTTGAGTTTAACAATATGTTCAGTTCTTCTTTCAGGTGAAGCCCATGTGGTCCCAGGCCCCAGGCCAGGAGGATTAGAATCGTCAGGTATTATGCGTGCGCCTGCACCGGTGGTCAAATTTATCACCATGTCTGAGGCATCCCTTATCCGATCGAAGACCTCCAGGTACAACTCAAGAGCTATGGAAGGCTCTCCTGTTTCCGGGTCTCTCACGTGAATATGTGCTACGGTAGCGCCAACTGCATATGCCTCCAGCGCACTGTCAGCAATTTCCTTTGGGGTAACAGGCAGAGCAGGGTTTCTTGATTTATCTCCTATTGCTCCTGTGACTGCTACAGTAATGACAACCTTGTTATTCATGGTGCCCTCCTGAAGTTTTTGCCCTTCTGGTTTCATCCTGAAGATCAAAGGGGCATTCTCCTCGCTTACCAATCATAGTTCTCCCTTTCTATGATCGTAGCCACTCCCTGCCCACCCCCGCGAATCCGATGGAGTGAACGGTGGCCAGCGGGTTAATACCTTTTTCCCGTGCTTTATCCTTGGCCATTAAGAGGATCGACGAGGCAGCAGCATTTAAGGGCGAAGAGTTGCCTGCCGTTATAACACCATTCTCCTTAAAGGCGGGTTTTAGCTGTGCCAGTCCTTCAAGGGAAACATTTTCGTGCACAGCCTGGTCTTTTTGCACAGCCATCACAGATCCATCTGTCTGTTCAGCCTCAATGGGCAAGATTTCCCCATCGAAAAATCCTTCTCTTTGAGCCTTTACAGCAAGGTCATGGGATCTCTTTGCCCACCGATCCATTTCTTCTCTACTAAACGCTCGCTGCGAGAACAGTTTTTCAGCAGTCATGCCCATGTTCATGGCATTTCTCAGATCCCAGTGAGCATAGCGCTCCTCCACAAGTAACCTCATATTGACTTTCGCGTGCCCCTCTTTGCGAAATGCCTGTCCCATGGGACACGAGTCATATGTTCCATTCCCGCTGCTACCACAATATCGGCATACCCGAGCATTATTTCCATTGCCCCGATGTGCACGGCAGCCATCGAGGAGCCGCATTGTTGGTCGACATACTTAGCAGCAACCGTGTCGGGAAAGTTCGAAAGGTAAACCGGGAGTCTTCCGCCATAGGTATAATTTTCGCCCACCCCAAGCGCGGCTCCAGTGATGCAGTCCTCAACTTCCTCTGCTTTAACGCCGGTTCTCTTGAGGAGTTCGGGCAAAAGCTTGGACAGCAAATCATCACCTCGTAGCTTATGAAACCAGTCTCTTCCTGGATCATTGGGTCTGGATTGAGATTGAGCAGTTCTTAGGTATCCTGCAATAACGGCTTCTTGCATGGTAGACCCTTTCAATAAGTGTAGTTTTACTCTAAAGAGGGATAGTGTTTTTTAATCTCCTTTTTTAAAATCTTTCCTGAGCCAGTCTTGGGAAGAGGTTCTTTGACTATTTTGATAATTCGAGGATATTTGTAAGGTGCTAATCGCTCTTTTACGTACTCCTGAATCGTTTTGGTGTCGATTTTCGCTCCTTCCTTCAAGACAAGGACTGCGGCCACTTCTTCACCCAGATCCTCATGGGGGACCCCGAAAACAGCGGCCTCCAAAACTTCCGGGATCTGGTAGAGTACCTCTTCAATCTCTCGAGGATACACATTGTATCCTCCTCGAATAACAAGCTCTTTTTTCCGATCAACAATATAAATGTAGTTGTCTTCATCCATTCGGGCTATATCCCCGGTATAAAGCCAACCATCCTTAATCGCTTCTCTTGTTTCTTCGGGACGATTCAAATATCCTTTCATTACGGCAGGTCCCTTGATGAGCAGCTCTCCAACCTCACCCTGGCGTACGTCATCCCCGTTGTGGTCAACAATTCTTGCACTGAATTCGGGGATCGGGAGGCCAATGGATCCAGGCTTGGTACCCTCTGCATAAGGATTCTCGACGCACACAGGTGCTTCAGAAAGTCCATACCCTTCATGGATCTCTGTTTTGAAAAGCATTTCAAAGCGTTTTAGGAATTCTACCGGCAAAGAGGCCCCACCGGATATACAAAACCTCAAAGAGGCGCGCTTTGGAGGCTTTTCTGATGCGACCTGGATCAAACGATTGAGCATAGTGGGAACCCCAAAAAAAATGGTCTGCTCTTCTTCTTCTATAACCTCGATAACCCTTTCAGGCTCGAATTGAGGAAAAAGTGCTATGGTGAGCCCCAGATACATTGAGACATTCATTACGCTGGTTATTCCGTATACGTGATAAAGGGGAAGAGCACCGATGACCACCGTCTTTGGGTCCATGTGCCCACGCATTTCAGCGAGTATCTTGGCATTACGGGCCAAGTTTCTATGGGTCAACATGACGCCCTTGGGCACCCCTGTAGTCCCGGACGTGTAGATAATGTTCAGCGTATCGTTGTCATCTGCCGGATAGGTAAAAAACTCTTTCTTGTTAGAATAGACATTCTCCAGATCCATAAAATCTTGGTCTTGTTTTATTCCCAATGCAAGTCGAATTGAGGGTCCATTCCCTTTCTCCAAGACCTTGCGAATTTCCTCCAGGTGAGGCTCCGACCCAATAAAGGCCTTTGGTTTTGAATCAGTAAGGATATGTTCTAACTCGTGCATCCGGAAGAGAAAATTCACGAGTACCATGACAGCTCCCAGCTTGGCTAAGGCATAGTAAACCGTGATAGATTGTATACTGTTCGGCATCATAACCACACAGCGATCTCCTGAGCCCAATCCCACATCACTGAGACCTTGAGCCATATGATTACAAGCAATATCTAATTCTTGAAAGGTTATCCCTTGCCCTTCAAATCGAACAGCTATTTTATCGGGATAATTTCTGGCCGAATTCTCTAAATATTGAGCTAAGTTCATAGGAAATCTCCTTTATTGAAGTTAACATAAAAGACTTTCCCTAATTTTTACGCTCCATCTATTCGCTGAGCCTGACGGCTGTGCCGTAAACTAAAAGTTCAGCGGCACTCCCTATAACACTGGTAGTCATATAGCGAACATTAATTATTGCATCCGCCCCCATCTCTGCAGCCTGGGTGATCATCCTATTAGTAGCCGCTGCCCGAGCCTTTCCCATCATCTCTGTGTATTCAGTCAATTCGCCGCCAAGGATTAACCTGACTATGGCGGATAGATCTTTGCCAATCCATATAGCAAATACCGTATGACCCTGGGCGAGACCGAGAATCTCCGTGATCTCTCGGCCGGGTAATGCTGCAGAATTTAATAGCAAAACCGTGCGATCAGACTCAGCAGGCGGTGACCCCTCTGCTGATGTCCTGTGTTTCCTTTGCTCGAGAGCCACTGTCAGCAGAACCACAAGGATACCACCCAGAAGGCAGAAAACCGCTATCCTGAGCCAACAGGGAACGACCGGATCATCGGCAACGATCATGTACCATGGTATCCCAGCAAAAACTGCAGCGAAGAGCCCGAGCACGAAGGCCAGCGAGCCAATATGTCGAAGTATTTTCATAGTTTTTCCTTACATTACCAAAATCTCAGCTAAGATTAAAGATTGTAGATTCTATTTTTTTCATCAACCCATGGAAATAACAAACTTTATACCAAAATTTGGTAAATATCGCAATAAAATGAAATCTCAGTTAAATATTAGACAGATAGGACCAATAACATAAGAGATGGCATGAGCTTCTTACTACCGAGAGCATAATATTGTTTGCAATAACTGTATCTGATCACGGTAGAAAAGGGTTACGAGGTCTTTTCTTCAGTTTCCCGATCCAAGGATCGGGACTTGGTCATTTCAAGGAGTTAGGGACGGGGGAAGCCAATCCCCTCAATGTCATTGCGAGGGGAGTTATCAACGAAGCAATCTTATTTTGTTTTTAACCGAGAGTTGCTGATGTGTTAGTCTTCAGCTTGACATACAGGCGAAATTAATTTTATATTAAATTTATCATAAAGAAGGCCAATTGGGTTATAGGAGAGACTCTACAGGCGATATTTTTTCGCTTGACAGGGCGCCGAAGGTGAAACCCCGGAAGCCCTCGGGCTAAGGGTAATCTCTCAGGTAAAAGGACAGGGGAGTTTCGGAATCATCTCGAAGCTTCCCTGTTTCTTTGAGAAGATTTCATAATGTTTTAGGAGGTAAGAATGAGAAAAACAATCCTTCATGAGTGGCATAAGGAACACGGCGGAGACATGGTGGAATTCGGCGGATGGGAGATGCCAATGATGTACCTTACTTGTAAGGTTCAATTCATTATTAATTTAATACTCAATCCGCCCTGGAAGGCACACGATAACTATTTATAAATCGCCACTTCATAAACTATAAGGAACTTTCCAATTGTAGTTCTTATACACGACAAATGTCTCTGTAGACATAACGTCTTCTATCTTGGATACTTCCTGTGTGTAGAATTCATGCAAGCCGAACCTGTTATTCAACAAGACAGTCAGGATGAGGTCAAAACGGCCTGTAACAACGGCCACTGAAATCACGCCCTTCAATTTGCTAAACTCCTCACTTTTGTCCACCAACCTCATGCTTTTCAATCTAACACCGACAATTACCAAAAAGTGATTGTCGATTTTTTCAGGGTCTATTGAGCCGATTATTTCCAAGACACCCTTTTCCATGAGCTTTTTGACCCGCGCCCTGACTGTGTTTGTGGTAATGGACAGGCTTTTTCCGACCTCACCAAATGACTTGCGGCCGTCTCGGAGATGTTTAATGATCTGCAGGCTAATTTCGTCCATGTTCATAAAAAGTCACCTCTCCCCCGGATCCGGAATTGAATCTCTTATGTTTACCAGTAAAGGTTTTTTACCCAACCTTCACTTTTTTGTCAAAATTTTTTAGTTTTTTTAATAAGATCAAAAAACATGTTTTTTTGATTCAATGGTTAATCCTGAGCTTATTACTTAGCAGCCGGCTTACCGTGGTTCAACAATGCGCATTATGCTTAGATAAGACTATGTAAAAAATTACTGGTTTTTCAACAATACAAATTGCGTTAGAATAGCTACCCCAATTGGAAGGACTTCATCATTAATATTGAAGTGGTCATTGTGTAGTTTCATCTGCTCTTCTCCAGGATTAGTAACACCTAATCTGAAAAATGCGCCATGAGCTACATTATTTATAAATATGGAAAAATCTTCTGAACCCATAGCTGGTCGATCTAATTGCACTACATGCCCCTCTCCCAGAACATTATTTGCAGCTTCAGAAACCAGGTTAATGACTTTTGGGTCATTGACCAGCATCGGAACTTTATAAAGATACTCCAATTCGTATTTACATCCAAATGTAGATGTAATCCCCTTTATTATCCGATCCATTTTCTCCTCAATCGTCTTTTGTACACTTCCATCTAGACATCTTACAGTTCCACTAAAGCGAACTTCTTCTGGTATAACATTAAATGCCTTTCCGCCATCCAGAGTACAAACCGAAATGACCACACTGTCAAAAGCATCAATTTCTCTACTTACAATGTCTTGTAATGCTACAACTGCATGAGCGGCTGCCAGAACAGGATCAGCAGATGTATGGGGATATGCTCCGTGCCCTCCACTACCAACTATTTTGACAGTAAATTTATCGGCAGATGCCATATAAGGCCCAGAAAATACTCCTATTTTGCCAACCTCAAGCGAAGGCCATCCATGCAAAGCAATTATTGTATCTACCTTGGGATTTTCTAAAACCCCTGATTCAACCATGCTCTCTGCTCCACCCAAAACTTCTTCGGCAGGTTGAAAAATTAGTTTTACTGTACCAGAGAACTTATCCTTCATTGAGCTTAATAGTCTTGCGACTCCTAATAACCCTGCAGTATGGCCATCATGGCCACACGCATGCATCACACCTTCGTTCCGAGAAGCATAGGGTAGTCCTGTTTTTTCAACAACTGGCAGAGCATCCATATCTGCCCTTAATGCTGTAACTACATTCGATCCTTTCTTTTCTCCTCTTAAGATTCCCAAAACACCAGTTTCTGTTTTGAGTGGAACAACTTCAACCCCCATGCTTTCCAATTCTTCTTTAACAAGAGAAGTTGTTTCAAATTCCTTAAATCCCAGTTCTGGATGCTGATGAATATGCCTCCTTGTTTTTGTTAAGTATTCTTTGATTTCAATAGCTTCTTTCAATATTTCACTTTCCACTTTCTCTCCTCCTCATAACAATATTTTTCCTTCTCAACCCAAAATCACTCCTATCCGATTCTTATCGCTCATCAACAAAAACCAACAGTTTTAATTGCACCCAGTCCAACCCGATTTTATTTTTAAAGGTAAGGGCAGAGTTGGGTGATTCAACCTTGAGTGGTTCCAGAGTGACCCATCACACCTGATAGGCGGGAATACCGAGGGAATAGCCACCATCAACGACCAATAATGACCCCGTTAAATAATTAGAGTCTTCGGAAATTACGTGTAGCACCATGTTGGCAATATCTCGTGGTGTACCTTCGTGTCCCAGTGGGATCCGGGCCAATTTTGTTTGGTGTTCAACCATGGCACCATCATTCTCAAGTTGAGCTCGGACTCCCTGTGTTGCAATCAACCCTGGCAACACCGCGTTAACTCTTATGCCATGAGGTGCAAGCTCTACTGCCAGAACCTTTGTCAGCATATTCAATCCCGCCTTGGAGGAAGCATAGTGGGCCACTCCTGGGCGGGCAATCAAGCTGGCAGTGGAACTGATATTTACTATTTGGCCCTTTACCCCTTTGGCGATCATCACTTTGGCCACGGCCTTGCTACACAGGAAAGGACCTTTCAAATTTGTACCGACCACTTGGTCCCATTCTTCTTCGGATAAGTCCAAAAAAGGTGTACTGGGATACTGGCCTGCGTTATTGATAAGGCAGTGGATTTCCCCAAAGCGCTGCACTGCAGCGCTGACCATCCTTTTAACCTCGTCTGTTCGAGAGACATCACAGGAAATGGTCAAAATATCGCCCTCTGGTATGGCATGAGATTTTCTCATGCTTTCGAGCCTTTCTTCATTTCGAGAACAGGCAACAACCTTGGCCCCATTCTGAAGCAACGATAGGGTCACTTCTTTACCAATCCCTGATGAGGCGCCAGTAACAATGATCACTTTATTTTGAAATATATCAGTCATGGTGCGTCTCCAAATCTGGTCCGCTGGCTCTCGGCCAGATGCCGTTTATAGATCGGCTGCCCACATAGGTTCAGGTTCTGGGCGCATCGTACATCCTCACCGCGTTGCTGTGCCGTATGGCAGGTCATACAGTACCTGCAATGAACGATTTCTCCGTCCTGGCCCTTATCCACCTTCCGGGCCCAATATGGATCGCACAGGAGTTGGCGGGCCAGAGCGATCAAGTCACATTTCCCGTCGAGGAGCGCGCCTGCGGCAAGCACCGGATCGTCAAGTTTTCCGACCGCGATCACGGGCACATCTACAACCCGTCTGATGGCTGCCGCATACTCGAGGAACGGCCCCGGCGGCGTCTCCTTCATTGGTACGGCGCCGACAGGGATCCTTACCATGCTTTTGATTCTCTTGTTGATGGGAAGAGTATAGGCCGAAACGTGTATGGCATCAGCACCTCCCTCGGCAATGATGCTCACGACTTGTTGGCCTTCTTCCAAACTCAATCCAGGATCAAGCTCTTCGCACGCATTAATGCGAACCCAAACAGGAAACTCTGGGCCGAGCTCTGCTTTGATGTCTTCAACTGTTTCTCTGCTGAGTCGGGCTCGATTGACTATGCTCCCACCGTATTCGTCGGTCCTTGTGTTTGTGAAGGGTGAGATTGAGGCACTCAGCAGGTAGAAGTGAGCGGCATGGAGTTCCACTCCGTCAAATCCTGCCTTGCGAGCATGGCAGGAGGAGGCTACGAATTCCTGTCGCACCTTGCGCAGTTCGCCAGCCGTGAGCGAGCGCGGCACATCACCCTCGCGTATTCCCACGGGGGAAACAGACTCGGTCCGTAGTCCGGCGCCGGAAAAAATTTTCGGACCGCCATGGCAAAGCTGCAAGAGCGCGACAGCACCCTGTTCTTTGATGGCCTTCGCCAATCGGGCTAGTCCGGGGATAAAGCGATCATCATATGATCCAAGCTGCCGGGAACTTATGCGTGCATGGGGGTGAATGGCCGAGGCCTCAACAACGATCGTGCCCACGCCTCCGCGTGCACGTTCAGCGTAGTACATCACCTGACGGTCTGTAGCCTCATCATCGGGGCTGGCAAAATTAGTCACCATCGGCGCCATTACAACACGGTTTTTCGCAGTGACTGAGGCGAATTGCACAGGCCTGAACAATGCGTGCGTCACACGTTCTACCACAGACCCTCCGAGGAATGTGTTCGTATCCTTGTCTTCATGCACATAACTCTATTACCAACCCAGCAAAGACCTTTGTAGTCTCTACTAGTTCATCAATAGAAATAAATTCGTCCACGCTATGTGCCCTTTGGAAATCACCCCCGCCATACATAAGACCAGCCGCACCATTAATCCATGTCCAGTAGGCATTTCCTATCGAGGAATATCCTGCCATATTTCCCGTGGGTACTACGCTCTTCCCGGTTATTTCTTTAGCTACTTTCTGGACCATCTTTACGAATTCATGATCTGGACCAATCCCACCCGCCTGCCGATCGTTCAACAACCTTATGCTCTCTATCTCAAAATCTGGATCCTTATCCTTTAACTCCTGAATCGTGGTATTGACGAAATCCTTGACTACTTCGGTTTTTGTTGTTGGTCGTATATCAAAGGTAATCTTACACCAACTGGGAACAACATTTATCGCTTCCCCCCCTTGCAGTATTCCGAGATTGACCGTATCGCTGCCCATAAGCGGGTCCGTTTTAATCTCAAACTTATTCATCGCATTTGCAAGGGATATTGCCTTCTCGATAGCATTAACTCCCTCCTTAGGATTTCCGCCATGCGCTGCCCTTCCTTTAAAAATTATCTCATACCAAATCCGCCCTCTGGCCACACAACCTACCGTGTCTATCCCTGTAGGTTCTCCAGCTATATGGTAATCTGGTTTCTTAAAGCCATTCTGCTCAAATCCCTTTTCCATGAGATATCCCATTCCAGGCCATTGCCCGATTTCATCATCAACGGTGGAAGATAAGATCAAGTCTCCGCTTAATTCTATATTTGCCTCTTTAATGGCCCTGAGCGCTATCAGTTGAGAAGCGAGATGGCATTTTGTATCCTCTGCACCTCTTCCAAAGATCTTATCATCATGGATTTCTCCGCCAAACGGGGGATGCTTCCACGAGGATTCATCACCTGTTCCAACTACGTCCATGTGCGCATCTAGGCAGAAAACAGGAGAATGTTCTCTTCCTTCATAGACGGCAATTACATTGGGCCGAGGGTAGGATAGCCCTAGTTTTTCTACCTCCTCCCTAGGGGCACATGCCACAACTGGATCTAGGCCTTCGGCCCTGTAATACTCAGCCATCAAATCTGAAATCTTATCGTAGTTCCCAGGAGGGTTCACGGAAGGTATTCTAACTAATTCCTGGGTTATCCTAATCAAGTCATTTTTATTGTCTTCAACCTTCCGACAGACTTTTTCCCGTAATATTCTTTTGTCCGCTACCATGTTGCTACCTCCTTCTATTTACAGTTTGCCTTTAGCTCCTACTGATTGACGAGGTGGCACGCAACCCATCGTCCATGGACTCCAGCCCTGAGGTCAGGTTCCACCGATTCGCAAACCCCCTTTTTGTAGCCACATCGCGGCCAGAATCGGCAGCCCGAGGGGAAGTTCTCTGGGTTTGGTGGCTCTCCTGAAAGAGAAAGATCCTTCTCTCTGCCATGCTTTTTGCCGATCACTGGAATAGCGGCCAGGAGGACTTTCGTATAAGGGTGAATGGGATCGCTGAAGACGCCGTGGGTTTCTCCCATTTCAACGATCTTTCCGGCATACATCACCGCCACCCTCTGACACATCATTCGCACCACGCTGAGATTGTGGGAGATGAAGATATAGGTCAGGTCAAATTGACGCTTCAGTTCAATGAAAAGCTTGAGGATGGTGGCCTGCACTGACACATCCAGGCCGGAGGTGGGCTCATCCAGGATCACCAGACGTGGATTGAGACATAGGATGCGAGCCAATCCCAGACGCCTCTGTTGCCCGCCACTGAATTCGTGTGGATACAGGGAAAGGTGCTCCTGACTGAGGCCAACCTCATCGAGCATCTTATGAATTCGCTTCTCAATCGCTTTACGGCTGAGGGAAGTATGAATGACAAGGGGTTCGGAAAGTATCCTTTTGATCTTCCAGTAGGGATCCAGCGAAATCCCTGGATCCTGATAGACATACTGGATATCTTTTCTGATTTTCTTAGCCTCTTTTTTTGCAAGATGAGCGATCTCTCGACCTTTAAAGGTCACAGATCCTTCCGTAGGGCGATAAATCCCGAGGATTGTTTTCCCAAGTGTCGACTTGCCGCAGCCACTTTCCCCAACCAGGCCGAAGGTCTCCCCCCTAAGTACCTGAAATGAGACTCCATCCACGGCTTTCACCGACGGGGCCCTCCTGCCAAGAAGGCTGGCA
>Ga0307380_10003318_pt1 | contig 22276 bp, 14 predicted proteins | sample UN3MG_FD_202239 | JGI IMG/M metagenome (GOLD analysis project Ga0307380, IMG submission 202239) | Soil microbial communities from Risofladan, Vaasa, Finland - UN-3 | ecosystem: Environmental > Terrestrial > Soil > Coastal area > Acid sulfate soil | place: Finland: Risofladan, Vaasa | collected... | reverse complement strand
CGAGTTCCCTCCGCTGCGCTCCGGGAACTCGCCCTGACGGGTAATGGAAAGTGTTACCCATGTGCCCGGTCTAAAGTGTTACCTATGTGCCCGGTTGCACAGCAGAAGCCGTGCTTGTGTGCGAGACCCGTAGTCCCAAGCCGGCCTTGCGAGGCGCTTCCGGCATGGCCGATAATGCCACCTCGGGTTCGCCGGTCGACTTGAGGTCACGTGTTCCGTGCGGGGGCGACGGGAACGGTTTTTTCGGCCGGCAGCGAGAAAGGAGATGGCGATGTCCAAGCTGATCGGACGGACCGTGTCCTGCCTGCTGTTGTGGTTCGTCGCCTCCGCCGCGGTCGCCCAAGAGCCGAAGCTGCCCCCCGAGGCGGTCGCGGCCATCCAGGCCGAGAAATGGGATGAGGTGATCAAGCTGCTGGGCGGCGCCGCGGGGGATGCTTCCAGCGGCATACACGCCGTGGCCGTTCACTGGGTCGGTGCAGCCTACTACCACACGGGCGACCACGCCCGGGCCACCCAGCACCTGTCCAACGCCATGCGCGCCGATCCCGCGTGCCGAGCGACGGCCTTGATGCTGGCCAGCCTGGCCGAAGCCGGCCCGCCCCCGGGGCGCACACGCCTGGCCGACTGGGTCCAGGAGCTCCAGCAACTCTGGGGCCACGACGGCGACGTGATGTACTCCATCGGCCGGGGGTACATGGCAAACCACATGCGGTTCGTCTCGTCGCGCCTGGACGCGTACTCCTCGGCGGCCAACAGGTCGCTGCCTCTGGCGATCGAATGCTTCCGCCAGGCCGAACGGCTCGGCACCACCCGGGTGGCCAACGCGCGATGGCTGGCGTTCCTGCTGTATCACCACGGCCAGTTCGAGGAGGCTGTGGAGTACAGCCTGCAGGCCCTGAAGCGCGGCGCGGTCAGCTACGACACGTACCTCATCCTGGCCGGAGCGCTGACCAGCCTCCGGCGAGACGCCGAGGCCGAGGCGGCCTACGCCGAGGCGCTGCGCCTGGCGCCCGGCAAGTCCGACCTCGTCCAGTACGAACGGGGCAAGGCGCTCTGCCGGTCGGGGCGCTACAACGAGGCGATCGAGGCCTTCCGCGACGTGCTGTCCAAGTCGTGGGCGCAGGCCAACGTGCGGCATTGGATCGGCATCTCGGCCCTGGGCGCTAAGAAGCACCGCCTGGCGATGTGGGCCTTCATCGACAGCCACAGCGTCGATGACCGCGTGGACGCGTTGTACTACATGGGCCGGTGCGCCTATGCCGCAAGCCGCTACGACCTCGCCGAGAAGTACTTCCAGCAGGCGTGCGACACCTTCGTCAACAGAATACAAACCCGCCGTGTCGACAAGGCCCCCTCAGACTGGGTGCACTATCTCGGCCGCGCCCAGTGGGCGCAGAAGAAGTACGACGAGGCACTGAAGAAGCTCGCCGAGGCGTTCGACCGCCGGCGCTCCAGCCCGCTGTACGCCCGCTGGCTGTACCACGCCTACCTGGCCCGCGACGACGTCCACAGCGCGATCGACGTCTGCTACGAGTGGGGCCGCTACTCGGCGAACCGCCCCCGCGCCATCGAGGGAATCCAGAACATCCTCAAGAGGTGGCCGCAGCCTCGCATGCAGGACATGCTCGCCCGCAAGCTGCCGCACGTGAACAAAGCCCATCACCAGTTGGCCCGCCTCTATGAGCTGGACCGGCGCTACCGCACGGCGGCGGAGCACTACGCCCAGGCCAGGGAGACAAGCGGGCGCTTGGCGAGGGTACAGGCCGGATGGGTGCTCACACACGTGGGCCGCCTGAAAGAGGCCGAGCAGTGCTTCCGGGACTATATCCGCTACTACAAGAGCAAGGACTACGGCCGCCATGGGCTCGGCACGGTGCTGCTGATGACCGGGCGCCACGCGGAGGCCGTCAAGGAGCTTGGGCAAATCGAGAGGGAATCGATGCTGCCGTCGTGCGACACCGGCCGGCTGTATGCGGCCATGGCGGCGGGCGAGGCGACGGCACGCCAACTGGCCGACCCGTACACGCTGCTGGGGCAGATCGAAGGGAGCCGATTGGGCGCCGGCCGGGGCGAGAAGGTTCTCGCCATCCTGCCCGGCAGCGTGCTGGCGGCCGTCAAGCCATCTCTCCTGCCGGACGACGTGCTGCTGAGCGTCGACGGCAAGCCCCTGGGCACCCGGGAGCAGACGGCGATCCTGCGCAAGAGCGCAATCCCCGACAAACCCGTCGAGGCCCGCGTGCGCCGAGGCCAGACCGCGTTCTCGGTCATGCTGGACTATCGCCCGCAGGTCGCCAAGCTGCCCACCCCGGCCGCGACGCAGCCGGCCACGGAGGAGGTGACGCCATGAGAGCCACAGCCACGTCGCTGCCGTTGACGGTGCTCCTCCTGTTGGGCCTCGCTTCATCCGGCTGGGCCGGCGGCCTCGCCGGGAGACTGGGCGAGATCGCGGACCCGCCCAGGCCCGATCCGACCGATCGCCCCGAGCAGCCCGGGACCGGCGATCCCGCCGACGCCACGGGTGCCGCGCCCAAAGCGCCGCCCAGGCCCCGCACCGACGTGAAGGACCAGATCGCCAAGCTCAAGGCCGAGATCGCGCGCATGCGCAAGGTCACGCCGTCCGACGTCGAGCCGGTTGGCGTCGAGGAGGCCGAGAAGCGCGTCCGCAGGTTGCGCGAGGCGATGGAAAAGGCCCGCGCGGACCTGACCGGCGCCGACCGGCAGGAGGCCGCACGCCTGGCCAGGCTCAAGAGCGACTTCGACAAGAAGTGGGCCGAGCGCGCCGAGGCCATCGAGAAAGGCAAGAAGCCCGAAGGCATGTCCCCGCTCGAATGGGCGCGGCTCTGCGACGACTACTACTGGGGGCGGGCGAGCCTGGAAGCCGAGTTCGCCAAGGCGAAGGGCCGGTTGACCAAGAAGATGGACCGCAAGCTCGCGGCCCTGGAGAAGGCGGTCCGCGACGCCGAGGAACACCTCAGGCTCATCCGCGAGAAGCGCAAACTCATGTCGGACGGCACGCGGCGATTCATGGACCGCATGGCCGCTTGGAAGCTGCACAAGGCGCGCCTGGCCGCGGCCGAGCGGGCGCTCAAGGACCTGGCCGCCATCCAGAAGGACGTCGAGGGCGCCAAGGAGCGGCGCGGCGATCCCATCGAGGCCGAAGCCATCGAGAGCACCGGGTACCTTCTGGCCGACAAGCTGCGCCAACTGGTCCTGCGTGAGTTGCAGCTTGCCGACGCCACACCCTTCCCCAGCGACGAGCAGCTGGACAAGGGCCTGCCTCTGCCGAAATGGATGACGCTGTACGGCCACGACGAACGGCGCAGGGCACGGTACGAGTACGCCCGGGAGCAGCTCCGTCTGGCGAACAAGGCCCTCCACGATCTGAAGGAGGAGATGGACGCCGAGGACCGCGCGAAGCTGGAGTTCCTGAAGCAGTTGGGACTCAGCGAAGAGGAACTCACCGAGGAGGCCGCGAAGCTGAAGAAGACCCGCGCCAAGCGACAAATGGAGCGGGCCGAGGCGCTGGGCAAGAGCATCGAGCACTGGCGCAAGGAAGTGGCCGCCGAGGCGGCCGAGGCCGAGCGGATGGAGAAAGCGGCCAGCCGACCCGCGAGCGCGCCCACCGGAGGCTGACCGACGGCGCGCGCGAACATCGGTCAGAATATGGGCGTGGCCGTCCCTGAATCACAGCTATCGCCCCGAATCATCCCGTCCTCCCCCCAGGCTTCAGACCCGCCGAGGCAGATGAGACGGCTTGTCGCGCCAAGCTTGCCCAAAGGTCATTCCCCAGTGGATGGGTTCTGTACAGAGCAAGCCTGTCCCCGCCAATACACTTCAGCATCCAATAGCGGTGTGGCGGGGAGAGGAAACGGGCGATTCCGAAGACCCGGTCACGGTTCGTTGAAGTCGAAACGATTCTTGAGGTTGATCTGCTCGTTGGCCGTCATGATGTTGACGTGACCGTCGATGTAGAGGAAGCAGGCGGTCGCCTGGTCCTGGTAGAGGGCCTCATCGATGGGCAGCACGTGGCGGAAGGCAAACGCGCCCCCCCGGCCGGACCAGGCCGGCTGCGGAGGGGTGTAGTCGCCCAGGACAACCCGCCCGTCATGCGGCCACGATCCGTGCGAGTACTCCCATCCGGCCTCGGTCTCGATGACCAGGAACTGATAGTCGGGGTTGGTAAACTTACCCATGGGCGGCCCCAGGCCGTAGTAGTTCCAGCGCCCGGACGGGATGAAATCGTCCGCCATCGGGGGGCTCGGCGCAGGATCGACGTTGATGCCGTGTATCCCCCAGCTCGGGGCTGAACCCCAATTCGGCCCGCCGGCAACGTAAAGGTTGAGCTCCTGTGCCCGAGGGTAGAGGCTGCCCCAGAAGTACTCGGAGGGGCAGTACAGCCAGCCTTTGGTGGGTGTGGGGCCCATGCCCTGGATATAGCCCGATTGCGTGGTCTGCCAGTACTCCTTCTGGCCGAGGACCTCGACGTTGATGTACCCGCACCAGCTCCGGCCTCGGCTTTGGCCCCAATGGTCCGTCCCCGCGCAGTGGGCGGGCCCGCGGCCGTCGTGGCTTGCGGCGAAGGTATGGATCAGGCGGCCGAAGGTCTTGTAATTGCTCTGACAGATCGCGCGGAGGGCGATGGCCTTCGCCCTGGACAGCAGCGGCACCAGCAACGCGATCAGCAGCGCCAGGATGGCAATCACTACCAACAGCTCAATCAGGGTAAAGCCCCGAACGGCATGTCTTCTGCCGTACATTGGACGTACCTCCCAAGTGCTCTGCGACGAGGCCGGCCCGACTGCGCCCTGACATATGATGGACGCTTGGCCGTTTCCGCGGACAATGCGATATGGCCGACGGACCCACCCGTTCCCGGGTGGCCTTACTCATATTCTATCGACCACCGGCCTTAGGACAATCGCAAAACCTCCCTCCTCGCCCTCGCTGTCAGCGGCTGTCTCTGGCCGGGGGCGTGTTGCGCCGGGGTCGGCCCTTGCGGCCGGGGGTGCGGGGAGATAGAATCTCGGGCGACCTGGTGGTCTTGGTTCACGTCCGGGCTGTTCGTCGGTTCTTTAGGGAAAAGGAACTGGTCATGGGCGGTTTCTTCGGAGCGGCGTCAAGTGAGGACTGCGTTGAGGATCTGTTTTACGGCACGGATTACCACTCTCACCTCGGCACGAAGCGCGGCGGGCTGGCGGTACTGAACTCCGGAGGCTTTGCGCGGTCGATCCACAGCATCGAGAGCGCGCAGTTCCGTAGCAAGTTCGCCGACGACATCGGGCACATGCACGGCCGCCATGGCATCGGCGTCATCAGCGACACGGAGGACCAGCCGCTGCTGATCGGCTCGCACCTTGGGCTGTACGCGATCGTTACGGTCGGCAAGATCACCAACGTCGAGAAGCTCAAGGCCAGCGCGTTCGCGAACCGGACGCACTTCTCGGAGATGTCCGGCGGGCAGACGAACCCGACGGAGTTGGTGGCGACGCTCATCAACCGCGGCGCGACGTTCGAGGAAGGCATCCGCGGCGCGCAGGAGGCGATGGAGGGGTCGTGTTCGATGCTTCTGCTGACGGAGGAGGGCATCTACGCCGCCCGGGACATGCTCGGGCGCACGCCGGTGATACTGGGTCGCAAGGACGGCGCGTGGGCCGTGACGATGGAAACCTGCGCGTTTCCCAACCTGGGCTACGAGGTGGACCGCTACCTCGGGCCGGGCGAGGTGGTGCTCCTGACGCCGGACGGCGCCGAGCAGCGCGTGCCGCCGGGCAAGCGGATGCAGATCTGCGCGTTTCTGTGGGTGTACTACGGCTATCCGGCGTCCAGCTACGAGGGCATCAACGTGGAGGACGTGCGCAATCGCTGCGGGGCGGCCCTGGCGCGAAACGACGATGTCCGCCCCGACATCGTCGCCGGCATTCCCGATTCCGGCACGTCGCACGCCATCGGATACGCCAACGAGTCGCGGGTGCCGTACCAGCGTCCGTTCGTGAAGTACACGCCCACCTGGCCGCGAAGCTTCATGCCGCAGGACCAGACCACGCGCGACCTTGTGGCGCGGATGAAGCTGATCCCGGTGCGCGAGATGATCGCCGGCAAGAGCATGCTGTTCTGCGAGGACTCGATCGTCCGTGGCACGCAGTTGCAGGACACGATCCGGCGGCTGTTCGAGTGCGGCGCGAAGGAGGTTCACATGCGTCCGGCGTGCCCGCCGCTTCTGTACGGGTGCCGGTTCCTGAACTTCTCGCGGTCGCGGTCGGAGCTTGACCTGGCGGGGCGGCGGGCCATCGAGGAGCTCGAGGGCGCCGACGGCGCCAAGCTCTACAGGTACACCGACCAGCAGTCCGAGGAATACCGGGCGATGGTGGAGTGCATCCGCAAGCGGCTGGGCCTCACGTCGCTGAAGTACCAGAGGCTGGACGACCTGGTAGCGGCGATCGGCCTGCCGAGGGAGAAGCTCTGCACCTACTGCTGGACGGGCACGTGTAACCTGGGGACCTGGGTGCGGGACGGTGCGGAGGCCGTCGCCCGCCAGCCGGAGTGAGGCGCGCCGGCGCGGGATCGATCAACCGGGCGGCCGCGGTCGCCCCCCGGTAGCGGCGGGGCGAGGGGCTATATGGGGACTGTCACCAAGGCAGGTTTTCCATTGCGGCGACAGACGGCGCCGCCATCACCGCGCGCCCGTGCGGGCGGCTCGGCGGGCGGGGCGTCGGCCGTCGCGCTCCATCGCCAGCATCCGCGCCCGGCCTCGCTCGTACGCCGGCTCGCCGAGCATCCGCCGGGCGTAGGCGTCGATTTGGTCCGGCGTGGAGAACAGCTCCTCATAGTCCCAGCGGCCGTGAGTGAACTCGCAATCGTCGGGATCGAACCGGCGGCAGATCATGGGGCGGTTGGCGTAGTCCTTGCACCGGGCGCCGGCGGGCGTCTCCACCAGCATCTTGCAGAGGTTGTCGATCAGCAGGCACCAGTCGCCCTCGTCGTCGATGTGCGCGGTGACCTTCTCGTGCAGCATGTACCAGCGGATGTTCTCGAAGTCATCGAAGGTCTCCGGCTTGTCGATCTCAAGACAGAAGTACCGGCAGCACTTCGCATTGCACTCAAGGCATCTCTTACTCATCCAGCATCACTCCCTCGTCGGCGCGGGCGCCGCCGGTTGGCGGCTTGCACCCGTGTGCTTCGTTCACTTGATTGGGTCGATCAGGTAAATCGGGCAGGGGCCGATCTCGACGGTCACCTTGCCGTCGGCGACGGCGGCGTCCTTCTCGTGGCCGAGCATGTCCACGATCTTGACCTTGTCGGACCGTACGGGGATGGCCACGGTCTTTGGCCCCTCGACGTTCCAGGCCATGATCACCGCGTTTCGGTGCATGGACGCCAGGGCGTGGGGGAACATCCGATAGGCGTAGTAGCCGTCGGTGCCGTCGCTGATGGCCTGGGCCATATCGGGAAGCGGCAGCAGCTTGATCATGTTCTGCACAGCGTGGGCGCTGGGCCGCCAGGACTTGTCTCGCAGGAAGAAGCCCGCGTTGAAGTTGTCGGTGTCCGTGGCGAACATGATGTGGACGCGCCGGACGCCCAGGCGTATGGCCAGCGCGTACATGCGGCAGACGTAGGCCGCCTGGAGCGTCGGCGTGGTCAGGCCGCCGCCCTTCATGTCGAAGTGCCCGCCGTCGGCCTTCGAGACGGGCCAGCCCACCTCGGTGTACCAGATCGGCGTCTCGGCGATCTTGTGCGCGCCGAGCGTCTTGCGGATGGTGTCCAGGCTCTTGGCGACCGAGTAGCTGCCCCAGGATCGGACGCAGTCGGCCTCCGGCGGCACGCCGTGCACGTACGGGTGCGTCGAGAGGACGTCAAAGCTCTTGGCTACCTGCGGGTCCTTGGCCAGCACGTTCTTGATGAACCGCAGGTCGCCGCAACTCGACCCGCCGGCCGCGAAGCCGACCACCTGAACCGCGGGCCAGTCGGCCTTGATGGCCTTGTGGGCGGCCGGCATGACCTTGGCGTAAAGGGCCTCGCGCTTGGCCTCGTCGCTCTTGCGGTCGTTGCTGTCAGGGATCATGTACTGGAAGTTCGGCTCGTTCCACAGCTCGATGTACTTGATCGGCCGCTTGGGCAGCGTGGGGTTGTCCTTGAAGAAGGTCCCCTCCGGGCCGTAGCGCGTCAGGAACGCGCGAATGCCCTTGACGTAGTCGGCGATGAAGGCCTCGTCGTTGTCGTAGTCGGCGCGGTTCTTCTTGTTGCCGGCGGCGCCGGCCATGTCGCGCAGGCCGAGCGTCTTGAGGACCTCCACGTTGTCGGCGACGATCATCTTCATATCGTCGTCGGTGAACGGCCCGCCGACACGGAAGCTCTTCCAGCCGACCTTCTTGATGCTGTCGCGGTGGGTTCTGTACTCGCCCATCCAGGTGTACAGGCCGTACACGGGCCGGTACGGGAAGCGGGCGGTGCTCTCCTTCAGCGGCGGCAGGGGCTGGTCCGCGATCTTCCAGTTGCCGGGAATCTTCGTCGGCTGCTCGACTGCCGGCGGGCCGGCTGCGTCGGCCGACCAGGCCAGGCCGACGAAGCCGGCGAGCACTGCCAACGCCGCCGCGATCAATGTCGCCTTCTTCATGGGCATGTCTCCTTGATCCGCGTTGTCCTGAACCCGTCAGTGTATCGTGATGCGTGCGGGATCAACAGGGCAACTATGGGCAACCGTGGATGCCTGCGCCGCCGGGCCGGACCTCGGGCGATCCTTCATCGCGCTCCGGCCGGCCCCTCGCTACGAACCGGGCGCGGGCAAGACCGCGGGCTCGGCCGTCTGAACGCTCTGGCCGTGCTCGAAGGCTTCGAAGGCGCCGATGTCGGGCGCCTTGTCGGCGTGGGGCAGGCTGACGCCGTCGCCCTTCCTGAACGGGATCGCCTTTTCCAGGTGCAGGATGTTCTTCTCATAGTCGACCTTCGTGAGGCGGAAGGGCTTGTAGCCGCTGATCTGGACGAGGTCGCCGTCGATCAGTCCCCAGCCGTCGCAGAAGTACAGCGCGTCGGCCACGGGGATCTGTTTGCCCTTGCCGTCGGCCGTCGTGACGGTCAGGTGCGCCCCCGCGTCGATGCACGGCGAGCCGGCCTTCAGGCGGTAATCGCGCCTGGCCGGATCGGCGAACTTCGGATCGACCTCGATGTTGCCCTTGTACAGATCAGGCATCTTCTCGGCGGCCTCGGCGAGCGTGTACTTCTTGTGGCCCGTGCCGTAGTCCAGGAGCTTCTCGCCCGGCTTGGCGCCGACCATCACATTGTGGATGAAGTACGTGCGGTTCTTCGTGGCCCAGTCCGGCTGGCACAGCCACAGGGTCATCCGGTTGCCGAAGAAGATGTTGTTCTTGAAGACGTTGTCGTCGATGGGGTACTTGGCCCCGTAGGAGGTGATGGTCCGGTCGTTGTCTGTGAACGTGTTGTGGTAGATGCGGTTGTGCAGGAAGCGGTTCATCGGGTCGCCGGGATCGCCCGGGGTAGTGGCCACCCGCATCACGCCGCGGTAATCCACCTGGGGGTCGGACAGGCTGTTTCGCCACCCGTGGAAGACGCACCGGCGGAGGATCGTCTTGGCGGCCTCGAGCTGCACGAAGACCGCCGACTTGCCGCTGAATGTGCAGTCCTCGATCAGCGTGTGCTCGGCCGCCCCCAGGCCGATGCACTTCCAGCCGGGGTCGGCGAAGGCGCACCGGCGGATGATGTTGAATCGCGGCAGCTTGGGCTGGCGGAAGGCCGAGACGCTGACGGCGACGTGGCCGATCTCGCCGAAGGTGCAGCGTTCCACGAGGTTGTGGTGCGAGTCGCGGAAGATCTCGATGTAGTCGGCGGCGTGCTTGGCGTGCACTACGCCTTTGTCGTCGGTGACGTACGGCCGGGCGCGGAGGAAGCGGCAGTTGAGGATGCGGTTGTAGGCGCTGTTGTTGATGCGCAGGGCGTTGTAGATCCGCGCGCCGTCGAACGTGCAATCGCGGATGGTGCAGGAGTTGGAGTCCCACATGAGGACCCAGGCCTCGCAGTCCTTGAACGTGAGCCCCTCGACGACGAAGTGGCTGCGGGCCTTGAGGTTGAGGGTGAACTTGTCGTCCCACCTCTTGGGGTCCGGCGCGGAGCTGGTCCAGACGACCTTGGCCATCGGGCCGTGCCGCGCGATCGTGATCGGCTTGCCCGGCTCGCCGGAGTTGGCCGGGCGGACGCGCTCGTCGTACGTGCCGGCGGCGATGAGGATCTTCTCACCGGCCCTTGCGAGCGAGGCGGCCTTGGCGATCGTCTTGAGGGGCTTGTCCGACGCGGTGCCGGGGTTGGAGTCGTCGCCGGCGTTGGAGACGTAATAGTCCGCTCCTGCGGCGCCGCCGGCTGCGACGGCCAGCGCCGCCGCCAGGACGGCCGCCAGAATGGCCTGCGAGGTCGCTTTCATCATGCTCTCCCTTCACGTGGGTGCGGCCGGTACCATACCATGAAACCCCGGCCCGGGCATGCGGTCGCTGGTGACCTGCGGCCGGCCCGGCGCGACCTCAGGAGAACGACCGATGATCTCCGGCATACTCGAAGAGATGAACATGGACGACGTGCGGGCGCTGGACCCGCAGGTGGCGCTGCTGGGCGTGGCCTCCACCGAGCCGCACGGGCCGATACTGCCCTACGGAACGGACCACTTCCAGTGCGACGCGGTCTGCCGCCGGGCGGCCGTGCGCGCGAACGCTGAAGGCGGTCGCGTGCTGATGTATCCCACGCTGGCCATCGGCAACAACGTGAACTTCAAGGGCTTCCCGTTCGCCTGCCGCATCTCGGTACGCACGCTGATGCTCGTGCTGCTGGACATCATCCAGGCGTTGGAGGAAGACGGCATCCGTAAGATCGTGCTCATCGACGGGCACGGCGGCAACACCGATGCGATCCATGCCACTCTGCGCGAGCATTTCGACCGCACGCCGGCCGATCGCCGCGCGTTCGTCTGCGTCACCCGCCCGCCGGCCAGCCCCGAGGCCGTGGCGGCCGTCCGGATTCCCTCCGACCACGGCGGCGAGAGCGAGGTATCACGGATGATGTACCTTCACCCGGAACTGATCGACGAGGGCAAGCTTCGCGAGCTGCCCGTGGGCCGGCCGGTCGTGGAGTTCATCGCTGCCGGCGAGGTCGAGTACGTCAAGCCGTGGCACCGGCACGTGCCCGAAGGCGGCGGCGGCGAGACCCGCCACGCCACCGCCGACAAAGGCCGCGATATCATCGAGACCGCCGCCGACCGCCTCGCCGAGATGCTCGTCGAGCTGAGCAACGCGCCCTGGAACCCGGAGTTCCCCTATCCGCCGGTGAAGAGGTAGCACGGGCGTCTCGCCCGTGCATGGAGGGACGTCCCGTCCCGCCGGGATCGCGTCCGCTGGAGGGACGCGCTCTGTCGCGTCCGCGGTTCGGCCACGACGGAGCGTGGCCCTCCTACCTCACCATCAGCGCCAGAAGCGCCTTCTTGGAGTAGATGGCGTTGAGGGCCTCCTGACGGATGATCGACCTCGGCCCGTCCATGACCCTGTCCGTGGCGCAGACGCCCCGGTGCGCGGGGCCGGAGTGGCTGTAGAGAACGTCCTCCTTCGCGCAGTCCAGCACCTCGTCGGTGACAGTCCACTTCGGCACCTCGACGGCCTTCTCCTCGGGCGACTGCTCCCCGGCCAGCATACTCCTTATCAGCGTGGCGGCCTGGATGAAGTCGGCGTCGCGGACCGCTTCTTTCAGGTCGGTGCAGACCTCCAGCCGCGTGCCGGCCGACGCCGCGCGGTCCTTGCCCTCGGCGAGTATGTCATGGTTGATCGTGTCGGCGTAGGACTGCGGGACGGCCAGCACCAGGTTCACCCCCAGCACGGGCGAGACGCGGATGAACGAGTGCAGTATGCCCCTGGCCATCCCCGTGTAGACCAGGTTCAGGCCTTCGAGTCGGCCCTTGGCCTGCTTGATGGCCATCAGCTCGCCGATGACGTGCGTGGTGTGGTCCAGGGGCGTGCAGGCGTTCAGGACGGGCACGGTCATGTTGGCGCAGGCGGCCTCGATGTCCTCGTGCTTCCACAGGCGGGCCGACAGCACGTCGATGTACTGGTCCAGGGCCCGCGCGGTGTCCACGATGCCCTCGCCGCGGCCCATCTGCGTGTCACGGGCGGCCATGTACACGTTGGACCCGCCGAGCTGCGCCATGGCCGCCTCGAAGCCCAGTCGCGTCCGCGTGGACTCGTAGACGAACAGCAGTCCCTGGACGCGGCCCTTCAGCAGGTCGGCGTAGGTCGGGTCGTAGCGGTTCTCGCGGAACCACTCGCCCAGGGCGATGACTTCATCGAGCTCCTCGCGCGTCAGCAGCCCGATGTGGGCCAACTGCCTGCCGCGAATCGCCTCGCTCAGCTTCGGCGCCGGCGCGCCGGCCAGTGATCGTGCCATCATGGACTCCCTGTAGAACGGTCTGCGTCGAGCCGGCAAGTGTAGGGCAGGGCGGTCGCGGCGGTCAAGCCGACAGCCCTGCGACTCTTCCCCGGTTCGTGTCTCAAGCCGCTTGCGGCGAGACATGCCAGCCCACGGCGTGAGCCGTGGGTCGGTGACGACGCGTGGATGCACCAGCCCCTCGGGGCGGCACATCGCCGGGGCGTGCATCATGTGCCGCCCCTTGCGGGGCTCTGACGGAGGGTTGGTCCCAGCACCCACGGCTGGCGCCGTGGGCTGATATGTTCCGCCCTACCGGGCTTGCGCAGACCAGCGCATCCTAACCGGGGATGAGTCTGGACAGCCCCATACGGGAGGTAATGGCCACCGCGCCGCCCTATTCCCTCGGCGGGACGTACTCGAACGCGCCGCGGTCGAGGTGCTTGATCTTGCCCGTGCCGGTGTTCGCCGTATCGGCATGGTCGAAGGCGGCGTGGCCGTCCATGTCCTTCACTCGGTCCACGCCTCCGTCGGCCGAGTCAATCGCCGGCGAGCCCGGCCGCAGATGATAGTCCAGCTTGGCGCTGGTGGCTTCCCGGCCCCAGTTGTAGATGAGGACCATCTTGCCCTTCATGGTCACGTCGGTGGGCTTGTCCACCTCGATCATGCGGCCCTCGACCTTGACGACTTTGCGCAGCACGCCGTCGCGCGGCCGCCCGTCGGCGATCAGCAGCTCGACCTGGTCGCCCACGGCGATCTTACCGTCGATCGATCCGCCGACGACCACCTTGCGGTCGGTGAAGCTCTCCTTGGCGCCTTTGCCCCAGTAGTCGCACTTGCCGAAGAACTTCGGGGCGTTGACGAACTTCGCCTCCACGCCGGCGAGGTCGTGCGGCCCGAACTTCTGCTTGCGCGAGCCGCTGCCGCCGGAAGCCTGGATCCAGAGGTTGTGATCGGCCTCCTTGATGCACTCGCTCCGCAGCGTGCCGTCGCCGAAGATGTTGTTCTTCACCACGCCGCCGGTGCAGTTGGACAGGTTGACCGGGCCCTGGGGGAAGGTGTTGTTGACCACGATGATGCCGTCGGTTTCCACGACGGTGCAGTAGTGCGGCGTGTACACGTCGTAGATGAGGTTGCCCTCGATCCGCCAGTTCTTGCGGCGGCGGTCCTTGCAGCGGAACGCCCCGATGGCCTGCGAGGCGTTGTGGATCACGCAGTTGCGGATGGTGAGGTTGTCCGACCAGTAGACGACCTGGAGGGCGTCGACGTGGCCGGTCCTGCGGCCCTGGTTGCCTTCGTTGGAGATGTGGCAGTTCTCGATGAGCGTCGGGCCTTCGCACTCCATCACGCGGATGCCGTCCTCGTGGCTCCACGGCCCGATTGTCAGCCCGGAGGCCGTGCAGTTCGTGCTGCGGCTGAACGTCGGACCCATGTACACGTGGTGGATGCGGCAGTCGCGAATCGTGACGTGGTCGCTGTTGCTGACCGGGATCGAGAATCCGGCGTACACGTCCCGCTTGGGGTCGTCGGCGATCTCGCAGCCGACCACCTCGACGTGCTTGCTGTTGGTGATACCGATGAACGGGTCCTTGTCCTGCTTGGGGCGGGTGGCCGGCGTCCAGGCGAAGCGCAGGTCCTGGAGGCGCACGTTCTCGGCCTGGGCGATCACGACGCCGCCGACCATCATCGCGCCGAGCTTGTTGACCGCTCGGACCACAACCTCCCTGGCGTACTTCTTGCCGATGGCCACCGCCGGGTACTGCCCGTCGGCCAGCCAGATCGTCTCCCCGCCCTTAGCGAGCGACAGCGCCTTTGCGAGGGTCTTGAGCGGCTTGGCCTGCGAGCCGTCGGCCTCGTCGCTGCCCTTGGCGGAATCGACATACAGCGAGGCGCCCCGTTCCCCGGCGGCGAACGCGCCGGATGCCGCAAACATGGTCACGATGAGCGTTGTCAGAAGATGCCGTTCCATTGTCCTGCTCCCTGCAAAGCCTGGGTCGTGTCTGCGGGTAACCTTCCCTAACGGCCTTCGGGGATGACCGGCTCGGCGAGCGTGTTGGCGGTCTGGATGCCTTCGACCTTGACCTTGCTCTTGCCGGTCAGATCGACGGCGTGCTTGCGGACCACCGTCTCGAAGGCGTGCAGGCGCGGGTCGCCGCCGGACTTGATCGTGATACGCCTGGCGGCTGCGTTGTAGTCAAACTCAGTCCAGACCTTGCCGTCGCGCAGGAGCTTGACGGGCTTGGCGGCCAGGGGCGCCGACCAGCCGTCTGCCTCGCGCTTCCAGCCGGCCACCAGGTCGGCGCCGCTAACGACGACCTGCTCAACGACGCCGTTGTCGGCGGCGGCGCGGATCGTCACGCCCTCGTCCTTGGGCGCCACGAGCTCGCGGTACACGCCGCCGTGGACGATGATCGTCTCGCCCTTCCTGGCAACCTCGGCCGCGTGGGCCAGCGTCCTGAACGGTCGGCCGCTGTAGCCGAACCCCTCATCAGACGCCCCGGGATGCCGCGCGTCGACCACGTACACGTTGGGCCACGCCAGCGGCCCGATGGTCGAGCCGCCGGTGCCCGCGCCGATGGCCGGGCTGCCCTCGCGCAGCCGCCAGTTATCCTTGGCCGGGTCGACAAACATCGGGTCCTTCGCGATGTACGATCCGGCCGGCAGCTTCGTCTCGGCTGCCAACGAGATGTTGTGGTCCACGGCCAGGCCCTTGGGCCGGCTGCCGCGGTCCCACGCGCCGCACTTGTAGACGATGTTGTTCCGCAGGTGGCCACTGGTGGTCCCCGACGGGCTGAAACCGAACCACTGCACGTCGCCGATGAGGTTGTGCTCCACGACGATGCCGGGCACGTTCTGGAAGATGAGGCCCACGGCCGCTCCCTTCTCGTTCGGCAACAGGCCGTGGACGAAGATGTTGCGACGAATCGTGAACCGCCCCAGCCAGTCGCCTTCCTCGGTGGCCCGCGCGATGATCCCCTGGTGGAAGTTGTAGACCACGTTGTCCTCGAAGGTCATGTCGTGCGACTTCTCGCCGCGGCCCTTGAGGTGCCACGTCTGGAACCCGTCGACGTGGCTCTTGGCCACCTCGGCCTGGGCTGTGCCGTGGAAGTAGTTGCGGCGGAACACGTGGCCCCGGCCGAAGAACCGGCCGTAGTCGCACTCCACCGTCGTGTGGATCATCCGCTCCACCTCGTTGCCCACGACGACCCAGTTGGCCCCGCTGGCGCCGAACCCCGCCGATGGAGTCCAGGCCCGGTTGTAGGCCACGTACGTCCCCGTCGCCGTGCCCGCGACGGCCTGGTACCGGACCTTGTGGAAATAGTTGCCGACCACCTCCACGTGGTCGCTCGAGACGGTGACGCCGCGGTCCACGAAGCGGAAGCCCTCGATGCGGACGTAGGCGGCCTTGCCCGTCTGCACGCCCTTGATCTGGGCGGAGTGCTGCGGCATGCCTCTGAAGGTGATCTTCGCGTCGGGCCGGCCCGGGTTCTTCAGGGCGACCAGCTCGTCGTAGACGCCCTCCATGACGTACACCGTGTCGCCGGCCTGGGCCGTGTCGGCGGCGTGCTGCACGGTCTTCCACGGCCCCGCCTCGGTGCCGGGGTTCTCGTCCGAGGCCTTGGGGTGCTGGTTGTCAACCACGTACGTCGCCCCCACAGCAGCGGTCCCAAGAAGCATCAGCGCCGCGACCGCCCACAGCATGGTTCGTTGCATGGCTTGTCTCCTGAAACGACGGCCGCGCGGCGATCGACCGGCCCCGCCGGCCTGCACTATCCTGACTGGCTGACCTTCGGACCGTCAGGTCCTGTCACTTACCGGCGAGTTTGTGTGCTACCTCGCCGGCCAAGGCGTAGAGCTTCGCGCTGCGCTCCTGCCAGTTCGAGTTCAGGAACCACTTGTAGCAGGCCTCGTCCTGACTGTACCAGGCAAGCTTGGCGAATCCGTTCGCGGCCATGAACGCCTTGTCCTTGGTGTCCTCGCGCCAGGCGGCGCGATGGCGATCCTTGAGCAGCTCACGGCAGCGCCCGACCAGATCGGCGCCGAGCTTGGCCTCATTGTCCAGGATGGCCTGCTCGATCGCGATGCGGGCCTCGCACTCCTGCAGGCCTTCGCGGAAGTGCTCGTAGCGCGCGGTTGGCACGGCCCCCTCCGGGCCCGGGGCCAGGATACAGGCCTTGATGTCCAGGTTGCGCCACAGGCTCTGGGGGTAGCGGGCCGTCACCGTGCCGGCCCGCCGGCCGCGCTTGTCCTTGACGGCCCACCAGAAGTCGGCCCCGATACGTCCCAGGCCGCGCTGCATGCCGGTGATGTTCAGCTCGCATATGGCCCGCATCCGCGTCGGGTAGAAGCCGTTCATCCCCCGCATACGGTAGTGCGCGAGGATCAATCTCTCGTTCTTCCATCCGTACGTGCGCTCCTTGTCCGGGTCGGTGGCCTTGATGTCCCATACACAGGTCTCATAGCCGACCTTGGCGACGCCGTGAACCTTGCCGCCGCGTCTCTTGACGGCGCTCCAGTGTGCGTGCGAAGCCCAGGGCAGGCCGCCGGACGCCTTGTTGAGGAACTCGGCCTCTTCCTTGCTCGGCCACTGGTCAGTAAGCATGCCGAGCGTCATGGCCTTCTCGAGGCCGCGCTTCCGGAGGCGCTGGCGCAGTTGGTCGAACAGCGGCTTCCAGAGCGCCTCGGCGGCAGGGTCCGTGTAGTCGGGCAGGTGTACGGTCTGAAGCTTCCCGCCCTCCATCACCGTCACCGCCGGGCCGTTGCCGTGCTCGGCCTGTAGCTTGCGGCGCAGGTCGCCGCGCTCCTTGAGTTCGCGAAAGTAGCTGTTCTTCTTCTGAGCTTCCGTCAGCGTGTTCCACCACTTCTCGTCCCACTGGTTCTCGGCCGGCTTGAGGTAGACGTCCCAGGCGTTTACGACGACGATCCCGGGCGCGCCCATGTGCTTGGCGGCGAGATCGAGGTACCTGTCCAGGATGGAGAAGTCATACTCGTACGTGCCGTCGCTCTTCTTGACCCAGCGGACCATGGACTGCTCGTTGCCGAAGTTCGTGTGGCAGATGAGCGGCAGGTACACCACGCGGTTGGCCAGCGGGCGCATCAGGTCGAAGCTGCGCGCGATCAGCGCCCAGTGCCTCTCCGACCACAGCGGCACCTTGTATTCGACGGCGAGCGTATCCGGAGACTGGACCATCTCGATGTACGTACGGAAGTCGTTCGGCGCCGGCAGCGTCCAGTCCATGATCTCCAGCTCGACCGGCACCTTGACCGGCGCGGCACCCGCAGCCTGAAGCGTCAGCGCGCCCTTGTATGAGCCGGGTATCGCATCTTTCGGCACGGCCACCGTGATCCAAACGGAGGCGACGGTCGCGCCCTTGGGCGGCGCCTTCAGCAGGACATCCAGGCCGTACGGCTTGTACCATCCGGGCATGCCCTCCCAGTCCGCACCATAGCGCACCTGTGCCCGGTCGGCGCGGATCGTGCCCGCCTTGCTCCGAAGGTCGCTCATCGAAGCCTTCAGGGCCTCCAGCGGCGCACCGCCCACCATCACCTTGCCCGAAAAGGACCCGTTGCGAGCGGCGACGATGCCCACGGGCTTGATGCCCGGGAACGAGGAGGGCAACTGCGTGGGTTCCACCGCGGCAAGGTCGATGTTCCAGACCCGCAGGCCCGTGTTTGGCTTCGGCGCCTGGCCCAGCGCCACAGGCGCAGAAACAGCGGCCAGGGCCAACGCAATCCCACAGAACGCTTTTGCCGCTCTACCGGCAGTGAGTGTGATTCGACGCACCTTGACTCCCTTTCACCAGAAGTTCCCGCAACGTATTGCTTCAACCCGCCGTTCCCATCCTGGGTTACGCCTGAAGTCCATCGGCCCTGTCACCCCGTCCCGGGACACATCAGCGGCTCCTATCCGCAGCCGAGCGTGCAGCGGAGGCCCAACCACGTCCGGTTCGCCGCCGGATGCGGGCAGGAGCCCGGAACGATTTCCGTGCAGATGGGCACGTTCACGCCCTTCTTTGACGCACTCCCGATCAACCGGGATGGCTCGGGGCGGGCATGGGCCCGTCCTTGCCCCCGCCAGACCGTTTCCATCGGTCGATCGGGGCCGCGATGGTCGGGCGGTACTTGAACCACATGTCCGTCACGAAGGGCTCCCACGCCTGACCCTGGTGATACCATTTGTCACCCTCGCTGGTCAGGAACTTGCTCGAGGGGTAGTTGGGGAAGCGCTTGTAGATCGCCTGGCGGAACTCCTTGTCGTCCTCGTACATCCAGCGGTCCACGTAATCGAAGAACGCGTCGTGGTTCCACTGCTTCTCCGCCTTCAGCAGCCTCATCACCAGCGCCTGGCCCGGCCAGGACGAGCTGGTGTTGGCACGGCGGTAGCCCTCCGACTGCATGTTCATCCGGTTGCCCTCGTTCTTCCACTTCGAGGGGTGCATGTGCTCGTAAGGCCCCCACTTGGGCCGGGGGATCGAACCATCGGCGTGGACGCCGGAGTGTCCGGCGAAGCACACCTTCGCGCCCGTCCAGCAGTCGCCGTACATCGTCTGATTGTCCTCGCCGAAGTTCACCTTGGGGAACGCCTTCGTCGGGGAGGCCATCTCCTCGTCACCAAGCATGATCCCGGCGAAGACGATGGGAAACTTCCGCCCGCTGCCGTGCCCGCCGTGGCCGTCCCAGCCGGGGTGACCGTTCTTGACCGCGCCCCAGTAGTCAATGCCCACCTGGACCATGTTGACAAGCAGCGGCTCCTTCTCGGCCGGCGTGTAGTCAAGCATCAGCATCAGCCCCCCCATCGACATGGCCTGCCCGATCCACTGCTCGTAGTGCGGCATGTTCTCCATCGGCTGCTCGAAGCCGAAGAAGCCCGTGTTGACCCACGGCCGCTGGAACACCCGAACCCACTTGTCCATCTTCGGCAGGTTCTCCGCCTTCGGCGGGTCGTGCGAAGGATGCCACTTCATGGACGAGCCCTCCCTACCGCAACAGACCTTCGGGCGCGGCAGGGTCTTCAGAAGGTGGCGCTTCAGGTCGCGCGTCAGGTACACCTTGTTCTTCGTGTCGCAGTACGCCGGACGAAAGGCGTCCGCCGGTTGCGGCTCGGCCATGCACGTCAGTATCGCCGCCGTCCTGACGGGGCTGTTGTCGGCGTTGGCGCGTACGAAGTGCTTGCCGCGTGGCTGGCCCGTGTAGGGGGTCGTGGCAACCTCCCCGACCTTCAGGCTGATCGTGGAGACCAGCGAGTCGCCCGGCTTCATCCGGATGGGCAGCCTGGCCGCCAGCTTCGGGCGGAACCAGTTCTTGATCCCGCTGTCCCAGGCGACCTGCTGCCTGGCCGGCGGGTTCAGCATCGAGCCGCTGCGAATCACGTCCTGGCGGGCCAGGACCTTCCTCCCAAGCCACTGCTTCTCGAGGCTGTCGAGCTCGTCGTCGGCAACTTCCTCTCCGAATCGCGGCTTGGGGTCGATGGCCGTCACGGTTACCTCGCCGACAACGTAGTAGTCGCCGTTGACGAACTGGCCGACCCGCGCGGGCTTCTCAAACGTCCAGGTGATGCCGTACTGGCCGACGCTTGCCTTCAGCGGCAGGTCCTCGAGCTTCGCCGCCGCCGGGGCGTTGTCCTTCGTGTAGACCGGCGGGCCGGCAGCGGCCGCACTTGCCGCGATCATGAGCGCCGCCAGCCCGGCGCAAGCAGTTGCCGACGTCTTCCGTTGCCTGATCGGTCTCATCTCAGATCTCCTGGTTATTGTCCTGTCCGGCTGCTGAAGGCGGACGTCAGCCTCGGCGGAAGTCCGCCCGCACCGCCTGCCGGAGCGCCGAATCCCGCGCCAGGTCCAGGGCCGTCAGAGCCATGGCCTTGGCGGCCACGACCATGCCGACCAGCCCCGCCTCGGAGCGGCTGGCTTCGGTGTAGGCAGGCGTGTGGTGCTTTACCTCCCGCGGGGCAGTCCTGAAGTACGCGTGTATGCCGGGGAGGACCTGGGAGACATTTCCGAAGTCCGTGCTTCCGATGGGTTCGTCGGGCGGAAAGCATCCGGCCTCCTCGCCCAGCAGGTGCATGTTCTTCTCGTAGGCGGCCTCCATCGCGGGGTTTCGCCTCATGGGCAGGTAGCGTCCCGGGCGACTGGACCAGCTCAGTACGGTGCCCGTCACCTCAGCCGCCGACCGCGCGCTGGCGTGGAGCCTGCGTTCCAACTCATCGAGGTCGTCGATCCGTGTGGCGCGAATGGCGATCTCGGCCCGTGCCAGGGGGCATTTGGGCCTGTTCCGCACCATTGTACCGCCTTCGGTGATGACCCCGTCAAGACGCCCCCACGGCGTCAGGTCCCGCCGCAACTCCACCATGGCGCTGAAGACCATAACCACGGCGTCCAAGGCGCTGCCGTCTGGCTCCGCCGCGCCTGGGTCCTGCGCGCCGGGCGACCGGAACTCCAGGTCAATCGACCTGCGGGTCAGCATCTCGCGGCTGGGCAGATTCATGAAACCGGCGTGGGCCATCATCGCGAAGTCCACATCCTTCAACAGCCCCTGCTCCAGCATCCGGATCTTGCCGCCGGCGGACTCATCCTCCTCGCCCGGGGTGCCGAAAACTCGCAGTCGCACGCCGCGATCCCCCTCGGCCTTGGCCAGTGCATGCGCCGCCAGGCATGATGCCGCCCCGCTGAGGTTGTGTCCGCAGGCGTGCCCCACGTTCTCCAGGGCGTCGTACTCGGCCATCAGGGCGATGACCGGGGCTTCGGCGGACGTATCCCATGTCGCCACGAAGCTCGTCGACATGCCGGCGACACCTCGGACCACCTCAAACCCCGCCTGCTCCAAGGCCGCCGACAGCCACGCGCAGGCCTGATGCTCCTGAAGGGCCGGTTCGGGGCGGCCGTGAATCCTCAGCGCCAACTCCCGCCACATGGGGGCGAGCTGATCCACGGTTCTCAGCAGAAATCGTTTGTCGTTTTCCTCTATGCTCATGACTCACACGCACGCCCTTCGGCGGCGGTTCCCTCAAGCCTACAGTTCCATGATTTCCGCTCGGCCCCATCGAGGGGCAGTCGAAGGCTGCTTACGAGTCCGTTCCGCCGGCGCATCGGGCTATCCGGTCGCAGCTACTTGCCCTTGAGCTTCGCGCTGACCTGGCCCGCCAGGGAATAGAGCTCTTGGCTGCGCTGTTGCCACCCCGAGCCGAGGTACCAGATGTGGCCGGCTACCTCGGTGCCGGAGCGCCAGCGGGTGATCCCCCCGTTGATCGGGTCGCTCATCTGAAGATGAGCCATGGACTTGACCATAGCCTGCTGTCGAGTGTCCAGCGCCTGCTGGCAGCGCTGGGCCAGATTCTCGCCTAGCTCCGCGCGGAGTGACCTGTCGAGCAGGGCCCGCTCGATGAAGATGCGGGCCTCGCAGTGCTGGACGCCCTCGCGGAAGTACTCGAAGCACGTGGAGGCCACCGGCCCGTCGGGCCCCGGGGCCAGAACGTAGCTCCACAGGTCCAGGTTCCGCCAGCTGGAGTGCGGGTAGCGGCCCCAGACGTAGCCCATGCGCTGCCCCTTCTTATCCTTCAGGACAGGCCAGTAGTCGGCGCCCAGCCGACCGGTGCCTCGCTGGTCGCCCGTGACGCTCATCTCCGCAAGGTGGGCCCACAGCGCGGGGGTGTGCGAGTTGAGCCTCCGCTCGCGGTCGTAGTACGCCAGCAGGTTCGGGCCCTTCCAGCCGTACAGCGACTTGTCGGCGGAGAAGTGAACGGTCCAGACGATGGCCTTGTAGCCGAGGGAGGCCACGCCGTGGACCTTCGTCCGGAAGCGGGGCCCGCCGTGCGCCTGAAGCGCCCACGGCACGCCGGGGCACAGGTCAGCCCAGAACTCCAGGTCCTGCTTGCTGG
>Ga0307380_10003315_pt1 | contig 22287 bp, 18 predicted proteins | sample UN3MG_FD_202239 | JGI IMG/M metagenome (GOLD analysis project Ga0307380, IMG submission 202239) | Soil microbial communities from Risofladan, Vaasa, Finland - UN-3 | ecosystem: Environmental > Terrestrial > Soil > Coastal area > Acid sulfate soil | place: Finland: Risofladan, Vaasa | collected... | reverse complement strand
ACCGGCTGCAGCCCCACCAGTATCGCCAACCCCAGGAAAAAACCCGCCTCCCATACCAGCGATACCCCCACCCCCTCCCCTACCCGCTTCCCCACTAGCCATACCAGCAAAAGCCAGCCCAAGAGGCCGATGGTGAGCACGTAGACCGAGAATTGCCTGGAAGGACGGTTCATTCCCTTAGCTGCTGCTTCAACTCGTGCTGTAATCACTGCTGTGAACTATGGAAACAACGCGAGCCGGGACCCTTTTTCTCAGTACGGCTGCAGCTCACGCTGCAGGGTTAGTTTACGGCCAAGAGAGTCGGGCGCCACCAGCCAGAACCATCGACAGTAGCGCCAACAGAACCGATGTCCACTTGCCCACAGGAACACCTCCCGGAGCTTAGTGCTCTACCGGCTTCCGCTATTCGCGGCAGGCCAGACCTCTCCGCTCGATGTGCGAAAAACGTCCGCTCGTGGTCCCGGCTCGCCTACGCTCTACTTGTCAGCTCGGCCCCTCGGCGTGATCAGGAACACAGCGAGGGCAGGCGCCGGTTGAGGGCATCAAGTGTGGCACAGGCCGCTGCCCTCCATGGGTCATCCCGGACTATCGCCGAGCCGATGAGGTCCAACTCACCCCTTTCGCCGTGCAAGCGCACGGTCACAGCAAAGAAGACCGCACCGTTTCTTTCCGATCGAGAGAAGTCCCGCAGCTCCATGGCCACTTCGCCGTTCCTCAAGCTCGTAGCGCGGAGGAACTCCTGGACTGCCTCCAGCGTCGCGCGGGCGACGAGCTCTTCCTGATTCACATCGCCGCCGGCCGTCGTCGATGCAGCCCCGATGAATGTCTCATCACCTCGTCCAACCGATACGCGCGCCCTCGCCGACGTGCGGTCAATCGAGTAATCGATGCTGAGGAACTTCAAGCGAACCCCCGTCGGAGGCCCCTCTGATCCACGCGTCTGCGCGATGCTTATCTTTCGGTGGTCGACGCGGATGCCGAACTCAGAGAACAAAGCGGATTCTATGTCGCGAGACATCTGCTTGGGGTGCCGGTTCTGATCGGCGAGGACGTGGATCTCGACGATATCGCCGTGATCGTCGGTGACGACGCGCACCGAAACGATACCGCGCAAGCGCGAAAGAGTTCCCTCGATATCCACGACAGCACCCCGGCTCTGCAGGTCGGCCATATGGCCACCCTCCTACACTCACTAATATGCCTGGATTCCGCCAGACATTCTACCGGATGCGACCCGCAGGGGGCTGACGGGTGTCATCACAGCTCACTTGCAGAATCAGCTGGAGACTCACAAGCCTCCTGGAGGCCATGATAGCAAGTGGTCCCCCGGCTGTCAAGGACGGCGCCGGCGCGTAATCCTGAGTTACCATACATAGGCAACCGGTCTGGACTGGATGGGATGACAGAGGTGCAGACCGGATCCGGGGCTAGCAGAGGCACCGGCGCCTTCGGTGGAGCGCCCTTGCCCTCCAATCCCAGGTCCCCACTGCCACATCGGTATTGGCCGGAGCAGAGGCTTCGGAGATGCCTGGCGCACCTTCGTGCCTCTCATCAGTGGCGCGACGTCCCGCGAGCCCGGCGCAATCTCTCCCCTCCGACCGGTGTCCAGTCGGGGCACAAAACCCTTGTGGAAACTTCCCCCGCGTGCTATAATCCAACGGAATAATCTGTCAAGGCGAGGGCGGACCGCAGAGCGAAACAGCCAGCGATGAGTCGTCTCCCCGCCGAGAGTTGCGCTCGGCACAGCTAGCTCGTGGCGGCTCGGATCTTGTGCCTCATTCATCCATCATTCCGAGGCGAGCAGGCGACGAGCTCGCGAGGGAGGCCGGCTTCAATGGATAAGCCGCTGGCTCCACCGACCCTCATCTACGATCACTCGTCCGATCCGGAAGAACAGCTCTGGGACAGGCTGCATGAGCGCTCGCAGCTGGCCGCGGAGTTGCGTGTCATCGTACACCTCAAGTCCGGCACGACTCTGGTCGGCCACCTCCGCTACTACGACAACTTTCACCTCACCATAGCCACCGGGGGGCAGCTTCACGACGTTCTCTACCGCGACGTAGCTCACATCCTGCAGGCTTCCGAGGCCGTCTGATCCCATCGGTCCAGGCATCGCCCGGCATGATGAACCGCACGGCCGGAGGCCCAAGGATGGTGAGCGCCCGCTCAAATCAGCGTCACCCCGATTCGGGCCGCATCTGAGGGAACAGAATCACGTCGCGGATGGAAGGTGCTCCGGTCAGCAGCATCACGAGTCGCTCTATCCCCAGGCCCAGGCCGCCCGTGGGCGGCATGCCATACTCCAGCGCCCGCACGTAGTCAGCATCCATTGCGTGCGCCTCGGCGTCGCCTCGAGCCTTCAGACGCGCTTGCTCCTCGAATCGCTCTCGCTGCTCGTCGGGATCGTTGAGCTCCGAAAACGCATTGCCAAGCTCCAGGCCGCCGACAAACGGCTCGAATCGCTCAGCCAGCTTTGGCTTGCCTGGACACGCCTTCGCCAGTGGTGAGATCGCTGTCGCGTAGTCTGTAACCAGGGTCGGCTGGATCAGCTTCGGCTGCACGAAACGCTCGAATATATTGTTGGTCATCGTGCTCAGCGCGAGGCCTGGTTCGGCCGGCAGACCCAGCTCCGCGCAGAGAGCGCGCGCTTCCTCGGGGTCCTCCAGGCGACCGGGATCGATCCCTGCCTCCTGCTCGATGGTCTCCGGCAGCGAGACCCTTCTCCAGGGCGGCGCCAGTTCGATGTCGTGCCCCTCCCACTGGACACGTGTCGTTCCCAATGCGTGGTCCGCAGCCTCGGCGACCATTCCCTCCACCAGCTCCATCATCTCCCGGTAGTCGGCGTAAGCCTGATATGCCTCCAGCATTGTGAACTCAGGATTGTGACGGGTCGAGATGCCCTCGTTGCGGAACACGCGCCCAATCTCGTACACTCGCTCCATTCCCCCCACTATCAGCCGCTTCAGGTAGAGCTCCGGCGCGATCCGCAGATACAGGTCGATATCGAGCGCGTTATGGTGGGTCACAAAAGGCCGCGCCAGCGCTCCACCCGGAATGGGCTGCATCGTCGGGGTCTCGACTTCGAGGAAACCTCGGTCATCTAGGTGGCGGCGTAGCGCCCGCACGACCTTCGACCGCACGACGAAGAGCCGCCGCGCTTCCTCATTCGAAAGCAGATCCAGATACCGCTGGCGATACCGGATCTCGAGATCGCGCAGCCCATGCCATTTTTCCGGCGGCGGACGGAGCGCCTTGGCAAGGAGGGTGAATTCGGACACCGCCACGGTCACCTCCCCCGTGCGAGTCCGCATCACCTCGCCTTGCGCGCCTAACAGATCTCCGTCGTCCAGATCGTCCAGATCAGCGTACCGCTCTTCACTCAGTTGATTCACGCGAAAAAGAAGCTGGATCCTGCCGGAGCCGTCCTGCAGATCGGCGAACGTGGCCTTCCCGTGTCGCCGGCGCGCAATGAGGCGCCCGGCCACGCGCACGGTCCCCCCCTCGAGCGATTCGAGATCCTCGCGAATTTCACTGGAAAGGTGTGTGCGGTCGTACCGCGTGAGCCGGTAGGGGTCCGCGCCCTTTTCTCTCAACCGCGCCAGCTTCTCGCGGCGCTGGCGCACAAGGTCGCTCTCGTCCCCTACCCGCATGTCTCCTTGCTCGGCCCCCACGACTCACTCGCCGACCGATAGAATCACATACGCGCGGGTGCCGCCCGGGGTCTTCACCTTCACGGTCTTACCGGCCGTGCGCCCCATCAGTGCCTCCCCCAGTGGGGACTGATTCGAGATGCGGTGCTCACTCGGATCAGCTTCCTCCGCTCCCACTATCTCGTAGTGCAGCTCCTCGCCGCTCGTCGCGTCCTGCAGCCGCACCGTCGAACCCACGCCGACTTTGCCGTCGTTCTTGTGCTTATCGACGATAACGGCGTTTGCCAAGAGGTATTGTAGGGTCTCGATCCGCCCTTCGATTTGTGCCTGCTCGGCCTTCGCGTCCTCGTACTCGGAGTTCTCGCCGATCTCCCCAAACTGCTTTGCCCCGCGAATGCGTTCGGCCACCCGCTTCCGGCCGACCGACTTCAGCTCATCGAGCTCCGCCTGCACTTTCTTCAGTCCTTCCAGGGTGAGGACGATTTCCTGACTCCTCATCTCGGTTACTCCTGGCGCGCCCGCCGAAGATCTCCGAAACCTTACGTACTGCGGAGGTTGCTCTGCAGCCTGCCGTCCCTAATGAACACATAAGCACTGACCTTCGCCCGCTCCTGGCGGGAAGCGATCAGTGCCGGGTCCCACATGTCTTGTACCACATTCAGGGTAGCACAAGCCAGCATCAAAGTCAATCTCCCCAGTCAGCCGGGTGTGACCGCCAAAGGTTGGTCGAAGCGGGAAAAAGTGATGCCCTATCGGTCAGCAACGAATCAGCGCTTATTAGGGGCGCTCCGAAAGGGTATCGGCGAGATGATAGCATAGGAGCACCAGCAGTGGCAGCAGTTGGGGCAGCGGATGGCGGCGGAGGTGGAGCAGTTGTGGCAGGGGCTGGATCAGGTGGAGACGGCGGATGCGCTGGAGCAGTCGGTACGGCAGTGGGCGGCTGGGGCAGGCCGGCAGGTGCTGCAGTTGCGACTGGACCGGCTCAACAGACGCTGGCAGCAGCGCCGCGACCACATCTCCCGCCAACTCCCCCGCGCCGCCTGACCAACAGAAAAGGGTCACACCCGCCGGAAGGAAGCGGGGACCGGGCTCAAGTCGGTCCCCTTGGCGACCGAAATTGCCAGTGACGCCGGGGGGCCTTTGAGTGGGCGAGGAGGAGCGAGAGCGACACGAGGATGGACAGTGGCGCGAAGAGGGCGCGCGACTCGGATGGGCGGTGCCGTCTGGCCGTCGTCTTGGTCTTCTGTGTGATTCTGGGCGGCGTCTATTGCGTACCGATGAGGTTCGGCGTGGTGTGCGGTGAGTCCATGTCACCGACGCTTCACCACGGACAGGTCTTCCTGATGAGACGATTCCGGCGCGGCGCGCAGTTCGGACGCGGCGACGTCGTTGTGCTGGAGGTGAACGGCCAGCAGCATATCAAGCGGGTGTACGCCCTGGCCGGAGAGACTGTATCGGGTCTCGATTGGCAGGAGACCGACGGCCACCCCGACTATATCGCCACCGACAAGGAGATGGACGTGCTTCCGGAGCTGGCGCGGCGCCGACCGGCGGTGGGCGCGTTCGTCCGCATGACCGTGCCGCGGGGTCACGTGTTCGTGCTCGGGGACGCGATCACGCGATCCTACGATAGCCGTCACTTCGGACCGGTACCGGTGGAGAAGGTAACAGGCCGGCTCGTGGCATCTCTGTTCTCGGTGCAGCGGGGGGACAGCGCCTACACGACGGCGCTGGCGCGGGAGATCGAGAGCCGCCCTCGGGCGTGCGATCCGCTCGACTGAGACAGCGAGGGCCTCAGGAGCATGTGAAACCACGTCGCCGCGCGCCACGGGCGGGGTGCGACAAAATAGGGGAAAGCCCGAGCGAAACGGGCTTTCGACTCTCGACCAAGGCCCGTGTCAGGTTTGTCAGTGGGGGAAGGCGCCCTCTTATAGGAATCCCCACATCAAGTGCGAGTGCGACTGCTCTTTGTCTCCTCCTGCGTACGGCTGTAGCATCCGACTTCCGAACCCAACCTGTGCTCTTCTCAGACAGCGGTGGTCCGTGTATCCGGTCGAGACGAGGACGGCATTGCCGCTCGGTTCAAGCGATTCCCGAGGAGGAAAGCCTGGTCGCCTGCTAAAGCTATAGGGCAAATCCCATCGTCAGAGGAGTGCACATCCATGCCCAGGACAGTCGACGGTCCCAGCACACTTCGGTTCGCCCCGGTCAGCCTCAGGGGGAACGTGAAGCTCTCCGATCTGCAAACCAGCCGCGCCGTCTCCAAGGAGATGCGTAAGGCGGCGAGGCACGCGCCGAGTGGCGGCTCCGTCGGTTGGGGCATTCCTTTCCGCATCGGTCGAGTCGCGCTGCTGAAGCGGGAGCCGGTGAGCGTAAAGCTCGCTCCAACACGAGCTGAGTGGCTCCTGTTCATGCACACCTCAGATGGCCGCCCGCAGCGGAGGGACGAAGGCGGGTTCCCCCTCGGGAAAACCGGGCTTGGGCGCCTGGGCGAGCATGCCGCTACCTACGTCGTCGTCTACGCGGATGGCGCAGAGGAGCGGATCCCCATTCGCAGGCGGCACGAACTCGGATCATTCCAGAGCCTCTGGGGCGAGAACTGCTTCGAGGCCGTTGCGCATAGGAAGCCGCGCCCTGTGCACGCACATCACGAGCAGGTCTGTGACGACTGGGGCGGAAGCCAGACCCGGGCGAATGCCGGTGACGGCGGCCCGTGGGTAAACTGGCTGTTTGCCTGGAAGAACCCGCACCCCCGCAAGGAAATCGTCAGCCTTCGCTTGGAGCCGGTGAGCGGCGTGGTGCTGCTCTCGGGGGTGGCCGCAGGAAAGTCCTCGGCGCATCCGCTCCGCTGGCAGCAGCGACAGAAGGCCGTGCTCCGCCTCCCCGGGGGTCGGCACTTCGATCCATACATGGACGAGGCCGGACTGCTGCAACAGGTCCAGCTCGACATGGGGCAGGTGATCTCAGCATCCCCGCGTCCCGTCTATCCGAACCGGGAATGGAGCAGGACGTACAACAACCGGCTGCCCGAGATCTCCCAGCGAGAGGTGCTCGTCGAGTACACCGCCCACCCGGATGCGTGCTTCCATCTCTCGGGCGGGAGAAGAATCTCGCTGAAGAGGCTGGCTGCTCGAGGTAGCGGCCAGTCGCTGGCGCACATTGCGCCGGCGACCCAGCGGGTGACCGTGCGCGTGGTCGAGAAAGACACCGGCCAGGCCGTCGCCGTGAAGCTGCACATCCACGGCGAGGAGGGGGAATATCTCGCGCCTGTCGACCGACACCGCATTCCCAACCCGGCCTGGTTCGAGGACTACAGCGTGGACTTCATACACGCTGGCCTCCACTACTGCACCTACATCCCAGGGGAGACGCGCGTCGACCTCCCGCTGGGCAAGGTCTACCTCGAGGTCTCGAAAGGCTTCGAGATCAAGCCGATCCGAAAGGCCTACAAGATCACCCGCGGCACCGAAGAGGTCGTGGTCGAAATAGAGAAAGCGCTTGACTGGCGTGGCCGCGGCTGGGTGAGCGCCGACACGCACGTACACTTCCTCTCTCCCGGTTCGGCTCTGCTTGAGGGCGCGGGCGAGGGTGTAAACGTCGTCAACCTGCTGGCTTCCCAGTGGGGAGAGCTGATGACAAACGTCGGTGACTTCGACGGCAAGACGACCTGGGGCTCGCGAGAGGCAGGGGGTGACGGCGAGTACATGGTCCGGGTCGGCACCGAGAACCGGCAGCACGTGTTGGGGCACATCTCGCTGCTTGGATATGAGGGCAACATCATCGCGCCGATGACGACAGGAGGTCCGGATGAGTCGGCGATCGGCGATCCCATCGGATGTCTGCTCACCGAGTGGGCGCAGCAGTGCAAGGCGCAGAACGGCGTCGTAGTGATCCCGCACTTCCCAAATCCACGCGGCGAGACGGCGGCCACCCTCATCACGGGGGCCGCGGATGCGGTGGAGATGACCGCCTGGGGGGATCTCTACGGAGGCATCAGCCCCTACTCGCTGGCGGATTGGTACCGCTACCTCAACAACGGATTCCTCATTGCGGCTGTCGGAGGGACCGACAAGATGTCGGCGACGACCGCGGTCGGTACCATCCGCACCTACGCGCGGCTCGATCCGAATCGGCCCTTCACCTATGAAGCTTGGAAGGACGCCGTTCGATCGGCACGGACCTTCGCCACCTACGGGCCGCTGCTCGACTTCTCGGTGGAGGGCAGGGAGGCCGGTGCCCGCATCCGGATGGATGCAACTGGAGGCACAGTGGGCGTTCACTGGCGAGTGGCCTCGGTCACCGTGCCGCTGTCGAGAGTCGAGTTGGTTGTCAATGGTGAGATCCGCGAGAGCCAGCGAGTGCGGTCAGATCGAGATGAGGGGCACTGGTCGGTCAACGTGGACCGGAGTTCGTGGCTTGCCTTGCTCGTCCGCGGGCACTACCGCGACAAGCCTGAGATCATTGCCGCCCACTCCTCGCCGGTCATGGTGGACGTCGACGGATCCTCCTTCTTCGCCTCCCTCGACGCTATCTCGATACTCGAGCAGATCGAGGGGACGTTGGCGTACCTGGACACGGTGGGAACCCGGGCCGAAGATCGGGCCCTCAAGCGGATGCGGCTACTGCTCACGTCAGCGCACCGCAGCCTCCACAACAGGCTCCACCAGCGCGGACACTATCACAAGCACAGTCCCGTGGACGATCATCCGGAGCATCACTGCTGACACGAGGTCCGGTCCCGTCAGCGTGCGCGAGCCCGAGAGATCGCGAGGTCCGAAGCCGGACCACCGCGCGAGATTGCCGTTGCCCGTTGCGGCACTGGTTGGCCGTTCTCGCAGGAATGCGCATGTTGGAGTACTGGACTGAAGATCCAGGTGTGTCCGGTTCGATTGCGGGTCCCGGCACCGGATGTCAGCGACGACGGCAGAGATGCCGTCCTGTATCGCGTCAGGCCATGGGGCCCGTCTCTGAGCGCGATCCGACCGGCGCCGCCCTTCGCACATGACCTCATCGAAGCGATTCCGACGGGGACGGAGCCCAGTGACCTGTCGCTCGCGACGCCCTACCGAGAGCCGGCGGAGTGGGATCCACAGAGACGCGCGCGTGACCTCTCATCGGTCGACGACAGCCAGCCGAGGGTCCATCTCAGCGGGGTGCGCTCCGCAGCATCCGGGTGGACAACGGCACGGAGTTTACGTCGGTGGTGAGGGACCAGTGGGCCTACTGGAACGCAGTGACGCTGGACTTCAGTCGTCCCGGCAAGCCCCAGGACAACGCGATCATCGAGGCCTTCAACAGCCGCTTTCGGCAAGCGTGCCTCAACGAGCACTGGTTTCTATCGGTGACGGACGCGCAGGAGAAGGCCGACGCTTGGCGGGAGCACTACCGCAGGACCATCAGGAACGCAGAGACAACCGGGACAGGAACACCTGGAGTGTTGCTTAGCTCACCCTCCGATTTGTCCCAGCAACGCTGACGACCTACACGAAGATATTGGTGCCCTTGCTGGCACTGGTACCGATACTGGCGTACGCGTTGTCGCCACCGACGATGATGAGAGGGACGTTGGCAAGGGTCTCGACGTTGTTGATGGTGGTCGGCTTTTCGAGATAGCCCTTCTCTACCGGGAAGGGCGGGCGCGGACGCGGCATGCCGCGGTGGCCCTCAAGCGATGCGATCAAAGCGCTTTCCGGCACGGATCCCACTTCACCCCGGTCGAGAAGCCTGCCCCGCGCAACCGTTCGTATCCGCCCACGGTGAGGCCACAGGTGGCGAGACCCGGCCAGATGATGGGCCTGTCACCTGCCTCGAGTTGAGTCGCTCGGCAGTCCGACGCAAGAGGCAAACTGCCACGTCTCGCCGAAAACCTCTGGGCAGTCAAGGCTTCGTCCTGGCGACGCGAACCACCCATCCCGGAGAGGGTGTCGCCCACCAGGCCGAGAGGTTGAATCTGCAGCGTCCGAGAGTGCGAGGCGGTCGCCGAGAGCGACCGCTTGAATGCCACTCAATCCGGGATCAGAGGAGGAACACAACTGTGGCTGCAAGCGGTTTCCTGACGCCGGTAGAGGTATCCAAGGCATTCGTCGACGTAGGGGAAAATAAGGCGAAGCTCCCGCTGGGGAAAATGTTCATCCTCGGCGTACTTGCTGGGGTCTACATCGGGTTCGGTGCCCATCTAGCGACAACCGTAGCGACCGGCGAGTATGCCGCGCTGGGGGTCAAGCAGCTCCTCGTGGGCGCCGCGTTCACCGTGGGATTGATGTTGGTGGTGATCCCGGGCGCGGAGCTTTTCACCGGCAACAACCTGATGACAGTCTCGCTGTGCTCCGGCCGCATCGGCATGGGCGGGCTGCTCCGCAACTGGGTGATCGTCTACATCGGCAACGTGGTGGGATCGGTCGTGCTGGCATTCTTCGTCGCGCACAGCTCGGGCCTGCTTGCCGGGCCGGTGGGCGGCGCTGCCATCAAGATCGCCGCGGCGAAAGCCGCTGGCGCCTCCATCGAGGGGCTGAACCACAACTATGCGTTCTTCTTCCGCGCCATCGGGTGCAACTGGCTCGTCTGCCTGGCAGTGATGATGGCGATGGCCGCCCGAGACATCCCGGGGAAGATACTGGGCATCTTCTTCCCGATCATGGCCTTCGTCGGCTCCGGCTTCGAGCACTGCGTCGCCAATATGTACTTCATCCCGGCCGGCATCTTTGCGAAGAACTTCGTGGCGGCGCGAACGGCCTCCGGGCTGGCCCCGGATCAGCTCGCCGCTCTCAATTGGACCTCCATGTGGACCCAGAACATGATCTCCGTCACCCTCGGCAACATCGTCGGGGGCGGGATCTTCGTCGGCGTGCTCTACTTCTACGCGCACGTATGCGGAACCGAGGTCTGCAAGGGATCGGAGGCCGCGGAGAAAGAGCCGGCTGCCCACGCAGCACCATAGCGGTATGACCCTACAGATTCTCTTGCATTACGGGTACGACCGTAATGCAAGAGAATCTGCTGTGTGAGCCTCACGCCGTGCGCGGTGGAGTTTCTTGCATTATGGGTGCTCCTAACCATAATGCAAGAAACTCTATAGCTCTCCCGTTCGCGGAAGTAGGCATCCATCCGGAGAGAGCGGGGGGCCTGGGCTATCTCTGCCGCCAGACCTGCCACGATGCCCGCGAGCGGACCTTGCCCCGGTTCATCACCTTCGACTATGCGGCAGCCTCCCAAAGCAGGGAGCCTCTGTCCGGGCTGAGCGGCGATGACCATCTCGGCGCAGAAACCGCGGAGGAGGAACACCGCGCGCTCGAGGAGATGCTGCAACGACGGATGCGGCCCCTACCGCGGGGCCCCTACCGGGCCCCCACCGCGGGGCCCCCACCGCGGGGCAGAAAGCCGAAGAAGGCAACGGCAGAGGTCCATGCTAATTCGCAGTCTGTCCCCGATATGCGTCCCCGATATCAGCCGTGGAACAAGCCCGTGAAGTCAGCCAGAACAGTGCCAGCCACGGTGGCGCGCCGCGTCTTCGCCGCCACCCGCCTCGCCGCCTGTCTCCGCTTCGCTGGGCGTCCTTCCTGTCGGGCTGGTAGGCCAGGTGGGCGAAACCGGCGAGGGCGGTGCGGAATGGCCGGGGGAGGGGAGGGACTGCTTGACACGCTGCGCGGGGCTCTGGAAGGCGGATGGGTTCCTGGACAGGATGGGCCGCCGCTTGGGAACGAGCGCCGTGTTCTCGGCAAGGGGAAGGGAAGCTAGCCGCCGTGTGCTCGTTGACGAACGGCCTCCGGGGCCTTAGAATGTGCCATGCAAGCGTCTTGCAGGACGTCGCGGTCAGTACCAGATAGGAGGCGACAGCGATGAGCGTGGCGATGGCGGATCAGCCTGGTCGGGCGAGCTTCACGTTCACAGGGTCGGGCTTCGGGCTGCTGGGGTGGTCGATCGTGGTGGCGTTGGCCCAGATCGTCATCCTGCCCCTGGCGTGGGCTTCGGCGGCCTATTACCGCTGGTTCTTCGGGAAGCTGCAGGTTAGTGACGGGGCACGGGCCTCCTTCGACGGCAACGCCGAGGAGGTGTGGGGATGGTTCGCGCTAGTGGGGGTGCTGTGGTGGGTGCAGCAGGCGCCGCGGCTGGCGGACGACCCGGGAGCGGCGATGGGGATAACCCTGTTGGTAACGCTGTTGGTGCTTCCCATCAGCGCCGGTGTGTGGCTCAGCATTCTGCGCTGGGTCATAGCCAATGCGAACGTCGGCTCCGGTTCGCACCTGCGCTTCACCGGCACCTACGCCGGGTACCTGGGCTGGTCGCTGTTGCTCCTGGTGTCGCTGGTCACCATCATCGGGTGGGCCTGGGCGACGGTGGGGATGCTCCAGTGGCTGTGCCGCAACATCGAGGGTGGGGAGCGGCGCTTCCAGTTCGAGATCAGTGGCTGGGATGTGCTGTGGCGGACCATCGCGTTGGCCGTCACCGCCATGTTCCTCATCCCAATCCCGTGGATGCTGGCGTGGTTCGTGCGTTGGTATGTGAGCTGCGTGCGAATGGAGACGGTACCCGCGGCGGCGCCGTCGGCGTAGGGACTCAGGAAGCGGGGACAGGCACGCTCGTCCTTCTGCGAGAGAGGTGAGAGGTGAAGGGTAGGGGTGGAGGAGTGCTGGTCCCAGAGGGGGCACGTTGCCACGGCGGCCCATGAGCAAGGACCTTTTCGCGCATTCGGTCTCTCGCCACTCTCACGAGATCGGTCTGCTCTCCCTTCAGCCAGATTGGCAGGCCGACTTGCCTAGGACAGATGCCGCGCGAGGGAGCGCCCAACGCTGAATCATCAGTCCGCACAGCATGACGTAAAGCGGATCGGTGACGAACCTGAACCGATGGTTCTCGCTGACCTCAAAGAGGTTCCCAACCAGCGCCACGTAGACGATGTTGAAGCAGGCGTACAGCACCAGCATTCGCTGGCTCCGGGTAAGGGCGGGAGAGGTCGCATCACCTTTGATGCCCACCCGCAGGCCGTACCATACCAAGAGGGGCAGACCGATGATCAAGAAGAGGTAGATTCGGGGTTCGGCCCCAGGAGCGTAGTATATGGGGATGCGGCTGGAGTGGACCCGGTAATGCGGCACTTTTCCGTAGAACAGGTAGTCGTAGAGGCAGTTGACAAACCCTATCCTGTCGAGGTTCCCGTACAGGAAGGGGTAGTCACTACCTGACCTGAAGTAGCACAGCCACGCGTTCAGCAAGCCGACTAGCAGTGTTTTGGGTCTGTGGGCTACGATGTATAGGTCATCTGCCAGATACTGCTCGCAGAGTCCGATGTAGGCGAGATGGTTGTAGTTGTTGTGGCCGGTAGACCTAGTCAGCTGTCGCAGCGCGGGGACATGCTCGAAGCCTGGGAGCTCCACGTACTCCTTGGGATACTCAGATAGGGGGGAGAACCGCGGGATGAGGGCGAGAGGAGAGAGTTGGCCTTGCGCCACGAGTTGCCGGCGCTCTTCCATCGGCATCGCTCGGACCGTACTCGCCGAGAAGTTCATACCCAGCCATGTGCTGGCCGTGAACTTTCCAAACACGAGGAAATTCTTGGCGTATACGGAGGTAAGCAATACCAGTGGCAGCAGCGCAGTCAGCACGATCATTTTCCCCCGGCGCGGCTGCGCGATGAGCGCGAAAGCCATCGCACTCGAGTAGTAGATCAAGTGGAACATGCTCTGCAGGGCACCCATGAGGAACAAGACGCCGAAGAAAGAGACTGCCTGCCGGGGAGTTCCTTCGTCGATCACTCTGTAGAACATGAAGATGCTGAGGGTGAGCAGTGTGGCGCCCATGAACGTGTAGAATACCCAGTGCTCGTACAGCACGAAGGAGGGGCTGGCCATGAACCACGTGCTCAGCCCCAGCGCGAGACCGCCTGACACACCCACGGTGCGCATGAGCGCAAACAATGCCCAATAGAGGATGAACCCGAGCACCACATAGCAGACATTGAAAGCAAGTGTCACGTGGCCTGGAAGAACCTTGAGCAGCAGGCCGGTGAACAGGTTGAACAGCGGAGGTTGGACATGGAGGTAGAAGATGCTCTGGGCCATTCTGTGCCGCAATAGCTCCAAGTCCAGAATGGACATGGAGTATGGCAGCAGGGAATCATCAAAACGGACGCCTGCAAGGTAGTAGGCTGCGTGGCAGACCGCGAACAAGCCGGCCAACGTCAACAGCAGTCGTTTTCTGGAGTAACTTTCCACTCTCACCAGCAACTGACGTATCATGCGCCTGACCCGGAATGCGGGGTCGCCTCTTCTGCCGAGAGGCCCCGTGGTTCTCCGTAGGATCTGAAGCAAGAAAGTGTATCCTTTGGTGATTTGTGAGCGACATCCTTCTGGCGCGGTCGATCGCTCGCCGCTCGCGCGGCTGGGTCGTTTCCTTGTTTCAACGAGATTGGCGGGCCGACTTGCGCAGGGCAGACGCCGCGCGAGGAAGTGCCCAACGCTGGATCAGCAACCCGCACAACATGACGTAGAGAGGATCCGTGACGAACCTGAAGCGATGGTTCTCGCTGACCTCAAAGAGGTTCCCAACCAGCGCCACGTAGACGATGTTGAAGCAGGCGTACAGCACCAGCATTCGCTGGCTCCGGGTAAGGGCGGGAGAGGTCGCATCACCTTTGATGCCCACTCGCAGGCCGTACCATACCAAGACCGGCAGACCGATGATCAGGAAGACATACAGCCGGGGCTCCGCGTGCGGTGCGAAGTAGATGGGAGCCCGGTCCGTGGGCAGGACGTAGCGCGGCACTTTCCCGTAAAACAGGTAGTCGTAGACGCAGTTTACGAACGCTATCTTATTGAGGTTGCCGTACAGCAGAGGGTAGTCACTGCTGGACCTGAAGTAGGACAGCCAGGCGTTCAGGAGTCCTACCAGGAGCGCTTTCGGACGGTGGGTTATCACATACACAGCATCCCGCAGGTACTGCTCGGAAATCGCTATGTAGGCCAGGTGGTTGTAGTTTGTGGCGCCGGTCGACTTGCTTACTTGCCGCAGGGCGGTGATGTTGTCGAATCCGCGGACTCGGAGATACTCGCCAGGATAGGCAGCTAGGGGCGAAAAGCGCGGGATCAGAGCCAAGCGCGATAGCTTCCCATCGGCGACCAATTGGTCGCGCTCGCGCGTCGGCAGCGCGCGCACCGTCGTCCCCGATAGGTTCATCCCCAGCCACGAGCTGGCTGTCAGCTTGCCGAACAGGCAGAGGTTCTTGGCGTAGAGGGAGGCGAGGAGGATCAGGGGAACTGCCGCCGTCACCATGATGATCCGCCGCCGGCCCGGACAGAGCATGAGCACTCCGCCCAACAAGAGCAGGTAGTAGACCAGATGAAACGCGCTGTACACCCCGCACAGGGTAAGCAGGAGGCCGAAGAAACACAGCAACTGCCAGGGTCGCCCTTCATTCAGCACGTGATAGAACAGCAACGCGGATAGGATGAGGGCGCTGGCAAGGGGCAGTGTGTAGAACAGCCAGTGCTCGTACAGGATGAACGACGGGCTCGCCATGAACCAGGTGCTGAGGACCAGTGCGAGCGCCCGCGATATGCCCAGCCTCCGCATCGCCGCGAACAACGCGAAGTACAGAAGGATCCCCATGAACAAGTATGACGCGCAGAATGCCGATCCCTCGTGGCCGGGGAAGAGCTTCAGTACGAGACCGAGGAAAAGGTTGAAGAGGGGCGGCTGGCTGTGGAGGTAGAGCAGGCTTTCCCCAAGTCTGTGGCGGAGCAGGTCCGGGTCGACGAACTGATAGGAGTGCCCGAGCGGAGCTTCGTCGAATCGAATGCCGAGGCCGCGGTATGTCAGGTGAGCAAGTGTGAAGATCGCAACCATGAGGAACGCCCAGGCAAGACGTGGGCCGCGCTCAGCTCCTCCTCCTGCCATCCTCATGAGAGCATGCCTTGAGTGCGAGCCGGACTTCCGACGCCAGGGACATCGCTGCTGGCGTCGGGACGGCGACCCAGGAGCCCTCCCAGCCGCGCCGCAGCCAGACCGACCATCACCAGGATCCCCACCAGACCCATGAAGAGACCAACTCTGTAGCTCGACGGCTCGTATCTCAGCTCCACTCTGCTCTTTCCCGCAGGAACGGCGATGCCGCGGAACGCATAGCTCGCCGGCACGATTTCGGTCTCAACACCGTTCACCTCTGCTCGCCAACCGGGGTAGTAGGTGTCCGTCAGAACCAGCCATGCAGGAGTGTCGACCACTGCCTCCATGACGATTCTGTGCGGCGCATAGGTCAGGATCTGTGCAGGACCCAAGAAGGATCTCTTCCTCTCGATGTCAGGGGGAGGTTCCTGGCGCAGTCTGCTTGTCCCGGGCCGCCATTCGCGCAGAACCGACTCGACGGAGGGAGCAGAGGGACCGTCCCGACCAACCAGGTAGGCGTGGGGGAGCGGCTGCGGGAGCTCGCTGATTTCAACGCCGCCCGAGCCAGTCGCGTTCAGCCAGTAGCGTACACTCGCCACCCGGTTGAAGGCGGGCGACGGCGTAGGCGATCCCTGCGCCAGCCAGGGCATGGTTCCCGGTTCCTTTCCATGCAGGGCTTCCACGAGTCGCAGGAAGCGGTCCACCGCGATGGGAGTGTAGGCGCGAGCATCGAGGATTCCGTATCCAACGGAGAGCTCAGGCTGGAGGACGTCGGGAGGACCACTGACGCGCCAGTGGCCTGCCAGGCCTCCCAGCTTCCGGATCGGCGGCACCAGCGGCAGAACATGCGATGCACGTGCCGGTGGGTGCCAGGCGGCAGCGAAGAGGAAAAGATCGCATAGGACGATCGCCGTCAGTGCGATCCCGAGGACAGGCCTCGACCGCAATCGTGCCTGCAGCAGAAAAACGACTGACAGCGCACCGGCGAAGAGCGCGGGCCCCACCAGCTTTGCGCAGCGAAGTAGGTCGATCTCACCGACACTGCCCGCGTCCCGCAACAGGAGATGGCGCCCGGCAACTAGGGACAGCGCCGCGCACAGGATGAACAGCACGAGTGAGAAGACCGGCAGCGACCGGGTGCGCACTCGGTCGGAGCGTGCATTCTGGCCCAACCAGTGCGGCACCGACAGGCCGAGGCAGACTGCCGAGCACAGTGCGAAGATGAAAGACATGCGCTGAGGGTTAGCCATCCGCAGGACCGGCGTGTAGGTTATGAGATTGCAGATGGGCAGGTGCAGCACGGCACCCAGAACCACCCAGCCGGACACCAGGAAGAAGCCTGCGTAACGAGCGCGCGGCCGCCAGAAGACCCCTGAGATCAAGGCCACAAGGGCGGCCACGCCGACGTACCTGGCCTGCTCCGCATAGTTGCCATACCCAGGAATGGGGCGGTAGTCGCCGAAGGCCGGATTTCCTGCCCACTCGGGAAGAACAAGCAGCAACACGGCCCGAGGAGCTATTGCTCTCATGAACCATGCATCCCCAAGCAGGCCCTTTCTGAATGCGTCGGCCGCGCTCTCGGTTGCCCAACGCGAGCGACCTTGGGACTCGATGCGGCTCTGTCCGACGCATTCCCGGAGTGGAAGAAGCTGTGGGGAAGCCGCGATCGTCCCAACCGCGACGGCGAGCATCAGCATGCCGGCCACTCCGGCAACTCGCGCGGGCGGGTGTCGTCGGGACACCAGCACCAGCTCGAAGAGAGCGAACACGCACCAGAAGGCCAGCATCTGTACCGAGGTACTGAGATGCCCTGACAAGAACTGCCAAGCCACAACCGCCGCCAGCAGTGCTGATCTCTCCGCCGTGGGGCGCTTCGCGACGCGGTGGGTGGCCCACAGCATCGCAGGCAGCCACAGCGCGGTGGCCGAGTGAGGCATTCCGAGCCAGATCAGGATGAAGCCGCCGAACGCGTAGGTCATCCCTCCCAGCAAGCCGCCCAGCACAGTGCCGCCGAGCGCCCGAACGAGCCCATAGCAGAACAGAGCGGAACCTATCAAGGTAATCAAGCAATAGACGGTATGACCAACTGGTGGAGGCAGGAGAAGGTTGAGAACGAAGTTGGTCGGGCTGAGAACTGCGGATTGATCGTTGGCGAGCAAAGGCTGCCCACAACCTGCGAAAGGATTCCATAGGGGAATCTGATCGACGCTCATGCTCCGAGCGGTGAACACACGCCACACATACATCTCCGACACCGTGTCCGTCATGAGAGTGTTGACGTGGTCTGGGATGCCCGACGGCCGGTAGGGCGCGAGAGCCTGGTCAGTTGCGAAGAGGGCATCGGCCGGCAGTAGCACGTGCCCAGCCAGCACCGGCCAGAAGAAGCCAACACACAGGAGGAGGATGATGAGACATGCCAAGAGGTCGCGAGGGATGAGCCGCGAGCCAACTGTCACGCGGTCTTCAGTGATGAGTCCCCGCGAGCCTCCTCTAGGCGCCATGTAACTCGTGGTCTCGTGGTAGCCCGTAGTGTACCAAAATAACCCGTGTGCTCAGAAAAGCCAGGAGTCAGCTAGGCTTTCGAAGTCTTGGGCTGGGGTTCACTTCCATCTCGGTCTGCGACATCCTTTCGCCATGTTCTGGCACCTGATTCTGGTTTTGGTCTCCCCTGTCTACCTCATGTTCGCGCTCGTGTTTCGGGATGAGCGCGCCCGACTGGTCGTGACGCTCTGCCAACAGGTGTTGGTGCTGCAGCGGCAGCTTGGCAAGCTGCCTTCGCCGATGAGAAGCGAGCGACTGGCACTGGTGCTGTCGGGACTGTTGCTGGCGAGGGACCGGCTCGTCATCGAACACGCCGGCCGCACTGTCGCTACCTACTCGAGATGAGTGTTCAGGTTTGGAGTTACAGAACTGTTCACTCTTGGAGGTTACGGAACACAGGAGGTGGGGAGAGGAGCTGTGGGCTATATAGGGAAGCAATAGGTCGGACTCAACCCGGTGGATTCGGAGGGGATGCCGGAAGGACAGGAGGGTGACCGTGACTGAACCTGCACGCCGGTGGTTGACGGTGCTGAGCGGAGTGATGCTGCTGTCGCTTGTGTCCCCCGTTGGAGCTGCGAGGGCGGCCGACGCGCTTGCCGCGGCCGAGGGCCGGTACTCCCTGGTGACGAGCCTCAGCATGTCTGGGGAGGGGAGCCTCAGCGTCAACGTGCAGGCGCTTCAGGAAGCGGAGGCTATTCCCCTATCTCGTGCGGAGGCCGAGGCGGTCGAGGAGGCGATTGGGCGACTCGACAGGATCTGCTCGTCAGACCCGGAAGCGGCGGAGCTTCTGTTCGCGGCAAGGCCGGAGCGTGCGCTGACGCGGTTTGGAGAAGTGTTCGGTAAAGCGGATGAGAAGGTGAGGGCGAGGATCGCGAATCTGGCTGCGAGAAGCGATGATCCGGCGGCAGGGAGCTTGGTGGCGCGGGCGCTGATGGACGAGGAGAGTTCCGTGCGGCGAGCGGCGGAGCGGACACTGGAGCTACAGGGGAAGGACCTTCCGGTGGGGGCGCTGATGGCGGCTTTCAAGTCGGCGGCCCCCGAGGCAATCGCCCGTGCGCTGGAGTATGTACGGGATGGGAACGACGCGGAGGTGGTGGATGAGCTGAGAGGATACGCCTCTCACCGGAGTGGGGAGGTGCGGGCGAAGGCGGTGGAGCGGCTGTCGGCGTTGGAGGGAGAGGGGGCGAACGGGATTCTGCGGAGGGCGTTAGCCGATGGGTCACATGTGGTGAGACAGGAGGCGCTTCGCGGGCTGTCGGCAAGGGGTATCTTGACCGTCGAGCAAATCGTCGAAGCGATCTCTCGTGCGCGCGAGGAAGTGACAACGACGGCACTGGAGGTGATGCCGCGGACCTCCGACCCCGCGATGACGGAACTGGCGAGGAGCGCTCTGCGATCGCGTTCAGAGGATCACCGGAAGGCGGGGGTGACGGCGCTGGGGCGAATGGGCAATCCGGATGCCATTCCATTGATTGTGGCCCGCATGGAAGAGGACTCCTCCTGGAAGGTGAGAGCAGGGGCGGCGCGGGCACTGGGAGAGCACGGGGCGGTGAGCGACCTGGGGCCCCTGATGCGGGTGGCGAAGGGCGAGAAGGAGAAGGACAGGCGCGTCCAGCAAGCAGCTGGGGAAGGCTTGGCGGGGGTGGGGCGCCGGGGGGTCGAGGCAGCGCTGGCGGAGTTGGAGCCCAGCGGGTCGGGCGCCTGGTGTGGATTGGTGGAGGGTCTGTCCGCGGCTCCCGATCCAGACCTGGAACTGCTGAGGCCGGTGGCGCGGGCGCAAAGCGCAGCGAAGGGGGAATGGAAGGCGGTGGCGGAGGCGGCCGAGAAGCTGTCGGGCAAAGACAAGTACGCGCTTCTCGCATTGGTGCTGGAGCGTGGCGACGGTCTCGGACAGGCGCCGGCGATTGATCTGCTTGACGCCGATGGGTCCCAGCAGGCGCGGGGAGTGCTGGCGGCAGCTTCCCAGTACTCCAACATCCTCCCGCGGCGAAAGGTGGACACACACACTAAGATCACGGAGACGGGCGGAAGCATTTGGATGCTTACCTTCGAACCAGTGTACGAGGACATATGGCGGCTGGTGCTCGACGCTCTGCCGGCAGAGGAAAGGGGCGAGGCGGAGTCGGCGCTGGTGATTGCAGCGCTGCGGTCGGCGGGATCTTCCGATGCGCAGGTCCGGGCGGGATGCGCGCGCGTCATCGGCGCTCACTGGGAGCCGACGAACAGTGCCACTCCGCACGTGTCCGCAGAGGAGCCGGTTGAGGGATCCAAGAGCGGAGGCCTGGCAGGAGGACAGGACACCGCTCTTCAGATGATGAAGGTGCTGGAGCGGTTGGCTGGTGACAGCTCGGAGGTAGTGCGTAAGGCCACGGCGGAGGCGTTGAGGGACATCGGAGACGGAGCGCTGGCGCCGCTGGCTCGCAAACTGGCCAAGGACAGGGATTCGGGAGTGAAGAGGGCGGCGGAGGGCGCGGTGGTGCGCTGCGCCGGGGAGTGGCGGGAGATTGCCAAAGCGGGGCTGACTTGCACCGACCACGACAGACAGACGGAGCTTGTGGATACGCTTTCGCTACTGGGCAGGGAGGCGGCGGTCGCTCTGGGGGAGGTGTCGGAGAAGGCGAAGCAAGACGATCTGAGCGTGAAGGCGATGGCCAAGCTCGTGGCGCTGGCAGGCAACGGCGAGCTGGATGCTTCGGCGGTGGAACGGGCGTTGCGAGGCGTGCTGAGTGGATCGTCACAGTTTCGGCAATTCGTCGCGGCGTGCGCCTTGGCCGCGGTGGATGCACCCGGCGGCTTGGAGGCGCTCCTGGAGACTTCGGCCCCGTCGGACTCGCTCCTGAAGGCGGTGATGACGGCGCAGTTGAGGTCGGGAGGGGAGAGCGGAGGTCTGTTCGACCCCTCGCGAGTCGAGCTGGTCGCCGCGCTGGCCTTTCGCAGCGGCAGTGAGGACGACTTTGGCTACCGGACAACACACCTCTTCCTGGCCCCGATCGGCGTTTCGCGAAAGGGGAACTTCGAGAGTGGCGATCGGTGGCCGCTGAGTCAGCAGTGCGATATCGGGACTGACGTGGACCCGCGGCTCATCGCGCTGGCAAACTACGATGACCCCAGAGTGGACGAGCGGATCCGTGAGGCGGCGAAATCCCGCCGGGCGAGCGAGCGTCGTTCGGCGCTCTGGGCGATGGCTCTGCGAGACGACCGGCGCCGCGTCGAAGAGTTCCTTGCCGACCGCGATCGGTCCATCGAAGAGGATGCGATTGATGCGCTGAGGCTGATGGGCCACCGGGCGTCGGTCTGGAAGCTTGCACCTAAGGTGAGCGAATCAAACACGGCGGCGATGGCGGCGGTGGAGATGAGTCTGGCGGCCGCTGCGGAGTGAGAGTTGGGGCTGTCCCCCCGAAGAATACTATCTGGGCGTTCTGGGGGCGTACCATATCACAAATCTTCTGCGGCCGCGTGCAGTTGTCAGTTGCCCGTGAGAACGCTGTGAGGGCACTCTGGCGAGCGGATGAGTTCTTGGACAGGAGGGGTATACGCGAGGGGAGACAGTACCACGAGAGAGGCCGCACGAGCATCCTGGGCGCCAGATGAGTTTCTGGACAGCGCGGGTCAGGCGACGGGGAGGGGGGCGCCGCGCTCGGCGGCTTGCCGGGCGATGAGCTTGTGCGCGGCGGGGTTGAGGATGGCTTTGCGCAGGCGGATCGATGTCGGGGTGACTTCGACCAGCTCGTCCGGGGCGATCCACGTGAGGGCAGCATCGAGCGCCATCGTGCGCGGCACGTCGAGCTTGGCGGCGATCTCTTTGTTCGATTGCCGATGGTTGGTGAGATTCTTCTTCTTGGTGGGGTTGCAGGGCAGATCGCCGGGGCGGGAATGCTCGCCCACGATCATGCCCTGGTAGATGCGGTCCATGGGGGAGATAAAGAGCGTGCCTCGCGCCTGGAGGTTCTCCATCTGCCACGCGGTGGCGTCGCCGGTGGCGGTGGCGACCATCGAGCCGCGGGTGCGGGAGACGAGGTCGCCGCACCACGGGCCGTAGCCGATGAAGCGAGCGGACATGATGCCCAGACCCCGGGTGTCTGTCAGGAACTCGCTTCGATAGCCGATGAGGCCGCGGGTCGGGATCTCGTACTCCACATTGATGATGCCGGCGCCGGTGTGGGTCATGCCCACGATCTCGCCCTTGCGCTTCGCCAGCTTCTCGATGACGATGCCCTGG
>Ga0307380_10003312_pt1 | contig 22296 bp, 17 predicted proteins | sample UN3MG_FD_202239 | JGI IMG/M metagenome (GOLD analysis project Ga0307380, IMG submission 202239) | Soil microbial communities from Risofladan, Vaasa, Finland - UN-3 | ecosystem: Environmental > Terrestrial > Soil > Coastal area > Acid sulfate soil | place: Finland: Risofladan, Vaasa | collected... | reverse complement strand
GGTCGGGGGCTCCCGGGGTGGAGTTGGCGGCCGCGGGGGTCGCGGGGCGCTCACTCCCGGGGGCACCTCTATGATGGTCGGGGGCCGCTCGTCGCGGATGCCTCGCAGCGCATCGGAGAACTCCTTGAGGCGGGCCTGAACTCGTCCGTGGATCGAATCGGGCTCCTCGGGGGAGCCGGCCGGCACGCCGGTGAGGATCTCGATTCCCTCGTCGACACGGGAGACGGCCCAGATGTGGAACTTGCCCTCTTCCACCGCCTTCACGACCTCCGGTTTCAGCATCAGGTTCTTCACATTCTGCCGGGGGATCAAGACCCCCTGATCTCCGGTCAAACCCTTGAGCTTGCAGGCGATGTAGAACCCCTCGATCTTGTAGTTCGCCCCTCCGATGACCTGTACGTTCCCGTACTGGTCCACCGAGCCCGTCACCGCGATGCTCTGCTTGATCGGCACACCGGCAAGGCTGGAGAGGATGGCGTAGAGCTCGGCGCAGGAGGCGGAATCCCCCTCCACGGGCCCATACGACTGCTCGAAGGCGATCGTGGTAGACAGGGACAGGGGCTCCGACCCGCCATAGGTGCCCGTGAGGTAGCCGCCGAGGATCATGACGGCCTTCTGGTGGATCTGTCCGCTGAGCCGGGCCTCCCGCTCTATGTTCACGATGCCGGCACGTCCGGGTGTGGTGCGGGCGGTGATTCGAGAGGGTCGCCCGAAGGCGTGGTCGCCCACGTCCAGGACGGCCAGGCCGTTGATCTGTCCCACCCGCGGGCCGGCGACGTCCACCACGAGATCGCCCCGCTGAATCAGCTCGTGCACTCTGTCTTCGAGCCGCTCGACTCGATATTCCTTCTGCTCGAGCGTTCTCTCGATATGCTCGGCGGTGATGACATCGGCATTTTCTTTTCCCGCCCAGAAACTCGCCTCTGCGAGCAGATCCGTCACCTCCACGAAGCGCGTCGAGAGCTTCTCCCGGTCCTCGGCCACGCGCTTTCCGTAGTCGATGATCCGCGCCACCGCGCCCTTGTCCAGGGGCCTGAGGGCGTGCCCTCGACAGAACGTCGCAATGAAGGTTGCGTAGCTGCGACAGGCCTCCACATCGGCGGGCATATCGACGTCGAAGTCGGCCTTCACCTTGAACAGCTTGCCGAAATCCTCATCGTACTGGTAGAGGAGGAAGTACAGGAGCGGCGACCCGACCATGATCACCTTGAGATCGAGCGGGATCGGCTCGGGCCGCAGGGTGGCCGCGGGGACGGGAGTCCACTGCTCCCCGATGTTCTCGATGGTTGCCTCTTGGCTGCGCAGGGCGCGCTTGAGCGCGTCCCAGGCGAAGGGCGCGAGCAGGACGTCCATCGCCTGCAAGATGACGTAGCCGCCGTTGGCCCGGTGCACCGCGCCCGGCTTGATGAGCGTGTGATCGGTGATGGCGCCTCCGGCGACGGGGCGGTATTCCAGCCGTCCCAGCAGGTTGTAGTAGGTCGGGCTGTTCTCCTCCACGACCGGTGCGCCGTCGCTGTCTTCCTGCGTCACGAGCACGTTCACCCGGTAGCGAGCCGGGACGGCCTCGACGGCGCGGCCTTCGGCACTTGCCTGTTCGGCGCTTCGGAACTCCGCTTGGTGGGCGACGACGTCCTCGGCCGCGTGGTCGAGGTAGCTCACGACGGCCGGGTAGTTCTTATACTTCTCTTTGACCTCGCCGAAGCGATCGCCCACGGCCGCCATCGCCACCTCGCGGTCCAGCTCTTCGAGGCGGCTCCGCGCCTCCTTGTCGAGTTGGCGCGCCTGGCTCAGGGCCTCTTGCATGCGAGCGCGGAGCTGCTCCATTCTCTCGTTTATCTCGCTGCGCCTCTCCTCGGAAAGCTGCTCGAATTGCTCCCGGGACATGGACTTGCCATCCACCAGCGGAACCGTCACCAGCCCCATCGGCGTCGGCTGGATCATGAAGCCCTCCGAGCGGGCCTCCTCGTCCAGCTCCTGGAGCACGCGGTTTCGCTGGGCCTGGACGTCTCCCGTCGCCTGCTCCTTTCTCGTGTCGTAGCTTTCGCTCTCGAAGGCGCGGGGGATCTCCTGCCGACATGTCGCTATCAGGTCATCCACATCCGCGGCGAACCCGGGCCCCATGCCCGGCGGCAGTCGGAGCGCCAGGGGGCGGCCGGAGTCGTGGAAGTTGTAGACGTAGCACCAGTCGTCCGGCGTCGGCCGCCTGGCCGCGGCGGCCTTCGACTGCGAGACCACGGCGAAGTTCCGCCCGGTGCCGGTCGGCCCGGCGGCGAAGATGTTGTACCCCTTGATCTCCATCTCGAGGCCGAAGCTGATCGCCGCCATCGCCCGGTCCTGGCCGACAGTGCCCTCGAGTTCGGGCAGATCGGCGGTCGTCTCAAAGCCCAGACGGTCGGGATCGCACGTGTCTCGCAGGTCCTCCGGCTTCAGCTCGAGATCTTCCATCGGCGCCTCGCCCTCCTTTGCTCGTCATTCTCTTCGCCCAAGGCTGGCGGGCCGCCTGTCCGGTAGCCGGCACAGTCGCCCGAATACACTGGAGGAGTCGGACAGGACGCGGGCACGACCTCTCCCCACCGTCGTGGAAGGCGGCTGACTGGACGGCAGAATGGCGCCCTCTGGTCCTGGGATATGTGACCTATGGGGCGGCGGCACAGACCGTTCTCCGAGCGAGCGCGGGCCCTCCTGTGCCGGGAGCGGCACAAACTTCGTCGGAGGGTGCTGGAACTTCTCGGGACCACTGATGATCTAATAGCTGACAAGGTCGCACCTCGCCTCCTCGGTCCGAGATGCAGTTCCGGCTCCGGTGCTCGACGAGGGAACGGTACCACGGCTCGTACGGAGATTCCCGGGGCCGGAACTGGTCTTGGACGGTCGGATTCTCAGGTCGCTCAGCTTGCGGGTCTGCTCTGCCTTCCGGTGGGCTGACATGCCCCCGGTCACTTCAACGGGCAGACCCTTCTTCCTGCCCCAGACGGCGCTCAGACCCCGGACGCCGCTCAGATAGAAGCCCTCGACTCCAGGGGGAGCGGTCGAGGAGCAGCGCATTCCCCTTCAACCTTCCAGAGATGCCCCTTTCGTACGGGAGCAGCCGGGGCGTGCGCCTCCGCCCGATCGGCCCCCTCGACGGGGCGGGCAGGAACACGAGCGCTCCGGTCCGAAACAAAGGCCCACTACCTGTGGGGGAGTGAGATCACCATGCAGCGCATGCCACTCGGGGTCCTTCTGGCGGTCGGCGAAGGTTTCCCGGACACACTGAGGCGGATGAAAGAAGCGGGCTTTCCGACGATGCAGCTCGTCGGCCCGCCCGAGGAGTGGCTGGCCGAGCCGCAGCGGGGCGAGCTGAAGCAGATCATCGCGGGCTCCGGCATCCAGGTTACGAGTGTGGCCGCCGTCTACGAGGGGGAGAGCTACGCAGACGTCGCCGCCGTTCAGGCCACGGTCGGCCTGCTCCCTGAAGAGACCCGCGCCGGCCGGATCGGGGACACGAAGCGGTGCGCGGACTTCGCGCACGAGGTGGGAGCCCAGAACGTATCCTCACACATCGGATACATCCCGGAGGATCGCGCCGACCCGACCTACGGGGCTCTCGTGTCGGCGCTGCAGGAGATCTGCGACTACATCCAGCGGAGGCAGATGAGCTTCTGCCTGGAAACCGGACAAGAAAGCGCCGGAATGCTGAAGCAGTTCATCTCCGACGTCGGGCGGGAGAACCTGAAGGTGAACTTCGATCCGGCCAACATGATCGCCTATGGAACCGGAGATCCGATTGAGGCGATTGAGGTGTTGGCGGAGTGGATCCGCGGCGTCCACTGCAAGGACGCCGTCTGGCCGCCGGGGGAAGGCCAGCTCGGCGAGGAGCGGGTGCTCGGCGAGGGTGAGGTCGGGATCGAGCGATTCCTGGCAAAGCTCAAGCAGATCGGCTACGCGGGGCCGCTGACGATCGAGCGCGAGATCGCGGGCGAGCAGCAGATCCAGGATTTCCTCGCGGCCAAGAAGCTGCTGGAAGAGACGAAGGCGAAGCTGGGGATCCAATAGGATCGCCACCCGTCGGCGATGCAGGGCCTCCCTATGGCATGGCGACGGCCCGCGCCCGGCGACCCCGGTTTCACGATAGGGAGAATGAGGGTGTTGCGGTACACATCGCATCAGCAGCCGCATGTCCGAATGGTGTCCGACGAGCAGATCCAGGAGCTCCACCTGGCCACCTTGGAGATCCTCGAGCGGACCGGGGTGGAGGTGAAGCAGAAGCGGGCGGTGGAGTTGCTCGAGAAGGCGGGCGCTCGCGTTGAGGGCGAGCGGGTATGCATTCCCGCCGATCTCGTCGAAAACGCCATACGGAGCGCGCCGGAGCGCGTCGTCGTGTGCTCCCGCACGGGCGAGCGCGTCATGCCGCTGGAGGCGAACCGCGTCTTCTTCGGCACGGGCTCCGACACGCCGAACACCATCGATCCCGAGACGCGGGAGCGGCGGCGCGCGCGGCGCAAGGACGTGGAGAGGATCGCTCGGCTCTGCGACGCGCTGCCGAACATGGATTTCATCATGTCGATGGGCGTCGCCGGCGATGTCCCGGAGCAGGCCCCGTTCGTGTACGAGTTCGCGGATATGGTGGCCGGCTCCTCTAAGCCCATCGTCTTCACCGCCAGCGACGAACGGGACATGGCCGACATCTATGAGATGGCTGTCGCCGTGTGCGGCGGCGAGATAGAGCTGCGCCGGAATCCGTTCCTTCTCCACTACGCCGAGCCGATCACCCCGCTCATCCACAGCCCCACCGGGCTGAGGAAGCTCCTATTCTGCGCCGACCATCGCCTGCCCGTGGCTTACGTTTCCGGCATGAGCGCCGGCACCGGCTCGCCGGCGACTCTGGCCGGCGCCCTCGCCATCGTCAACGCCGAGTGCCTCTCCGGGCTCGTCATCCACCAGCTCGCCGCGCCCGGCGCGCCCTTCATCTACGGGGCGAATGTCTCCGTCGTTGACTGGCGGACCCTCACCATGGTCTACGGAGGGCCCGAGCTGCCGCTGACCAACGCCGCCCTCGCCCAGATGGCGCGCCGCTACCGCCTGCCGTGCTGGGGAATGGCGGGCACCTCCGACGCGAAGACTGTGGACGCACAGGCCGGCCTCGAGGCGATGCAGTCCATCCTGATGGCCGTCCTCTCGCGGGGCAATCTCGTCCACGACGTCGGATACATCGAGTCCGGGCTCACCTCGTCGATGGAGATGATCGCGGTCTGTGATGAGATGATCGCCATGGCGCGTATGCTCTTCCGCGGGATTCCCGTGGACGACGAGCATCTAGCTCTGGATCTGGTCGAGGAAGTCGGCATCGGGGGCCAGTTCTACGCCACGGAGCACACCGCCAAGTTCTTCCGGACGGATCATTTCCTCCCCCGCCTGCTCGACAGAGACAACTACGATGGCTGGAAGACCAAAGGCTGTAGGAGCCTGGAAGACAAGGCCAATGCTTGCGTGCTCGAGATCCTGGCATCACATCGTCCCGCGCCGGTCCCCGATGGGGCGCAGGAGGTGATCGCCTCCGTGTTGGCGAGATGGGCCGCTCGCTGCTGAGCGCCCGTCGCCTTCGAGGGCACCGACCCCTTGACCCGAGCGTACCTCTACACACTGATAGCAGTGTTCACCTGGGGCGCCTCCCTGCCCGTCAACAAGGCCATCGTGATGGCCGAGGGAGGCGGGCAGCGCTTGACCCCGACCCAGGTCGCGCTCTGGTGCATTGCGGTGGGATGGCTTGCATTGCTGATCGTGTTGGCGGCGCGGCGGAGGCTCGGCCGGCTCGGGGAATCTCGGTCACTGGTCGGCGCGAGTGCGGCGCTGGCCGCCGCGTTGCCCCCGTTGGCCTACTTGAGCCCTGTGCTCGCGCTCGCCGTCGGCTGGGTGGTGCTGAGGGAAGGGTTCGGGCCGGGCTTCTGGCAGGGGACCATGTTGATCGCCGCGGGGAACGCGGTCAACCTGATGACATCGAGAAGGAGGGTTGCTTGAGGCGAGCGCGCCTGCTGACTCTCGGGGCGATCGTGGGCTGGGCGGTGGGACCGGTCGGCAGCAGGGCACTTCTCACGGCGGAGGGCGCGGTGCCGTCCCCGCGCCCCCTCGAAGTCGCCCTCTGGGCCATCTCCGCCGGCTGGCTGCTGCTGTTTCTGGTGCTCGCCGTGCGGGGACGTCTCTCCCGGCTCCGTGACTTCGCACCGCGGGGCTGGCTGGTCCTCCTCGCCATGGGGTTCTGTGGATGGGCCGGGTACGCCGGGTCGCTCAACATCGCCCTGGCGCGGCTGTCGCTCCCCGAGGCGGTCCTGATCAACTACCTGCATCCCGTCTTCACAGTGATCTTCCAGGGAGCGGCCTTTGGCGCCGTGGTGCGACTCATCTCCAACTGGGAGGACGCTCCCGACCTCGCGCCGAGGCCGAACGTGCTCCAGACGGCCTCCGGCCTTCTCCTGTGTCTGTTCGGGGTGGCGGCCGTGGCAACGCGGGGGCACCTGGGCGCGTTCGGTGAGCTTCGCTCGGGCGCGGGGGTGATGGCCGCGCTGTTCGCCGCCTTCGCCTGGGGAGTCTACTCCAATCTCGGCAGGTTTGTCGCGGTCAAGCCGGGACGGCGGCCTTCGGACATGGCCGATGTCCAGACGTTTGTCGCCATGACCTTCGGCCTGCTGATGCTCGTCGCCGCTCTTGGGCCGGGGGGACAACTCAGGGCACCGAGCGGCTACCATGTGCTCCTCTATCTTGGAGCGCTCGGCCCATTTCGAGCGAGCGCGTGGTATGTAATCGCCGCCATGGGCCTGCTGCTCTACTGCGCCGGCTTCACCCTGTGGCTTGTCGCCCTCAACCTCGGGAGACAAGCCGGAGAAGCCCACAGGCTCCCCCCGCTCACCTACCTCACGCCCGTCCTCTCCGTGGGCCTCGGCTGGCTCCTGCTCCACGACGCGGTCGGACCCGGGTTCTGGCAGGGAGCGGCGCTGATTGCGGCCGGCAACCTCGTGATCGCTCTTCGCCGGGCTGTGCCCAAAGCGGCCGAAGCCGCGGCGGAAACACCGCGCGCCGATCATTAACCCATTCCCGCGACTTGTGGAATATCTGGTGTGGCGCCGGCCAACGGCGCCTCAGTATCGCGGGAGGGGCTTCATCAGATGTTGTCGAGGATAACGACGATAATCGTGGCGGCAGCCATCGCGGCTGGCGCTCTTGCTTTCGCCGACGGGGACACCGGGGAATCGATACGCGTGGGGCTCCACTACGGCTCCACCGCGCCCGGTTCCGTCGTCATCTCCGGCACCGGGGCCGGGCAGGGCGAGCGCTCGAAGGGCACCTTCGAGGGCGACGTCGAAGTCACCGCTGCCGGCGACACCCTGGTTCTGGAGCACAACGACCAGCAGGTGCGGATCGGCCGTTGGGTCGAGTTCTGGCCGACCGGCGACGAGCAGTGGCTCGACCTGGACGACGCCACCTATCGGGGCAAGCTGAGGATCGAGCTGGAGGCGCGCGATCGGCTCAAGGTCATCAACATCGTCGGCATCGAGGAGTACGTGCGCGGAGTCGTGCCCAACGAAATGTTCGCCGACGGAGCCGCCTGCGAGGTCCAGGCCGTGATCTCGCGGACCTTCGCCATCTACGTCCGCGACGTGGAGAGGAAGCACCGGCGGGACGGCTTCGACATCTGCACCACCGGGCACTGTCAGGTCTACCGGGGCCTGGACTCAGAACGACCTCTCTCGGACAAGGGGGTCGAAGCCACTCGGGGCGAGATCCTCACCTATCGGGGGAATCCCATCCTCGCCGCCTATCATGCCAACGCCGGCGGGCAGACCCAGACGGTGGACGAGGCCTGGCCGGGGAGCGTTCGCGCCAACTTCCCCTATCTCAGCTCCGTGGAGTCCCCCTACGACGCGACGGCCGGGACGCTCAACGGCTACAACTGGTGTTACCGCTGGCAGCGCGTCGTTGCCCGCGAAGAGATCGGCGAGCGGCTGCGCAGGTGGGGCAACGATGTCGGCGAGGTGCGGGACCTGGTGGTGAAGGCAACCACGAGCAGCGGGCGCGTCAAAGAGATGGAGGTTGTGGGAAGCAGACGAAACGTCCGGCTGCGAAGGCCGGAAGAGGTGCGCTCTGCGCTCCAAGCTCCGAGTTGCCGCTTCGAGCTGAAGAAGGTGTCGGCCGGGTTCGAGCTGACTGGCTGGGGGCGCGGCCACGGCGTCGGGCTCTCCCAGCACGGCGCCCTCGGGATGTCGAAGGCCGGATACACCTACGACCAGATCCTGGGGCACTACTACCGGGGCGTGTCCCTGGAGAAGGACTATGGCCGGGGCGAATCCCGCTCCCTCACCCCGCCCGAGATCAAGCTGGAGTCGGCCGTCGCAGCCCCCGTCGTCGTCCCGCCGGGGATGAGTTAGGCCCCGCGCCGCACCGCGATCATCTCCGCCGCGATGCTGACGGCGATCTCCTCCACCGTCTCGGAGTGGATGTCGATCCCGATGGGCGCGTGGATGCGGGCGAGGTCGCCCTCCGAGAAGCCCCGCTTGCGCAGGCGCTCCAGCACCGCCGCCACCTTCCGCTTGCTCCCGATCATGCCGATGTAACGGGCCGGCGTCCGCAGCGCCTCCGCCGCGACCTCCTCGTCCATGGCGTGACCGCGGGTGACGGTCACCACGTAGCTGTCCTCTCCGATGCGAAGCTGGCGGAAAGCGTCGGCGACCGAGGCGACGAGGACCTGATCGGCGCGGGGGAAGCGTTCCCGGTTGGCGAACTCAGCGCGGTCGTCGATGACGACGACGCGGAACCCGACGAGGTCGGCGAGGTGTGCCACCGGCACGGCGACGTGGCCGCCGCCGAAGATATAGGCGCCGGGGCGGGGGAGGATGGGGTCGAAGTGGACCGTGACCGGCTCCGCGGCGAATTCCGGCCGCTCCGCCGCGAGCGCTCGCTCCGCGGTCTCGCGCAGGGCCGCCCCGGTACCCGGGTCGCTCTTCCCCCGCAGCGTTCCATCGGCCGTCAGCGCGAGCTTCCGGGGTCGCGTCTCCGGGGAGAGGAGCGTGATAGCCACCACCGGCTCCCCTCCGGCCTGCGCCCGCGCCACCGCGGCGAAGACGTCGGCGTCCCGGTCGGGGGCGATCGGCTCCACCAGCATGGTGCAGCGCCCGCCGCAGATCATCCCGCCCTCCACCGCCTCGTCCTGCGTCAGCTCGAAGTCGAGCACCCGGGCCTCGTCTCCCCCGATCATCTCTCTCGCGGCGGCGAGCGCCTTCGCCTCCAGCGGCCCGCCCCCGACCGTGCCCGCGATGGAGCCGTCCTCCCGCAGGACGAGCTTCGACTGAAAGCTCAGCGGCACGGAGCCCGTCGACCAAAGCGGAGTGACGAGAACGCAGCGCCGCCCCTGCTTCTGGAGGCGCACGATCTCATCGAATACGCCGCGGTCACTGCCGGGCGCGGCGGAGTTCATCGTCGTACTGCTCCTGGGTGTCGATATCCCGGATGAAGGCGTCCGACTGGAACTCGACCTCGACGATATCATCGAGGTGAGCGTGCACCACCTCCCGCAGCGTTCCCTCGTCGCCCAGCCCAAGAATCTCTGCGCGGTAGCGCCGGTCGAACACGACCGGATGCCCCCGCTTCCCCCCATGGGTGGGGATGGCGATGCCCTTGCCGGAGGCCTGCTGCTCATCGAGCAGCCGCCGGATGTCCGCGGCGCGCAGGCGCGGCTGATCGCCCAGAGCGATGATGAATCTCGCCGAATCTTCGGGAAGCGCCGCCACGCCGACCTGGACCGAAGACGCCATCCCGCGCCCGGGCTCGGGGTTGACGGCCGTGTGGACCTCGCCCGCTTCGAGCGCGGCCCCAATCCCCTGCGAGCCCGGCCCGGTCACGACGACGATGGGCCCGGCGCCGGCTTCCTCGAGGGCCGAAACGATACACCCGATGACGGTCGAGTCGCCGAATGGCAGGAGGAGCTTGGGCGCACCAAAACGGCGGGCCTCGCCGGCTGCGAGTACGACCGCGGCGGCCCTGGGCGCGTCCTCATGGGGCACGGCGCATTCCCTCGATGACCCGTTCGGGTGTCATGGGGAGCTGCCGGAAACGCACCCCGACGGCGTCGTACACGGCGTTCGCGATGGCGGCCGCCGTCGGCACGAGCGGCGGCTCGCCGACGCCCTTGGCGCCGTACGGGCCGCTGTCCTTTGCCTCCTCGATCAGGGCGACGTCGAACTCGGGGTGGTCGAGCGACGTCGGCATTCGGAAGTCCACGAAGTTGTCGTTCAGGAGCTGGCCCTCACCGTCATACACGTACTCCTCGGACAGCGCATAGCCGATGCCCTGAGAGACGGCCCCCTCGATCTGCCCTTCGACGCTCATGGGGTTGATGGCGAATCCCACGTCCTGAGCGCAGACGAGGCGCTTCACCACCACCTCGCCGGTCTCGCGGTCTACCTCCACCTCCGCCACCTGCGCCGCCACCGCCACCGCATAGTCGAGGTCGGACAGCGCCCCCCGGCCGATGATGGCCCCCCGGTACTCAGCCGCGCGCTCCGCCGCTTCCGCCAGGGTGAGCGACTTCCTCTTCCCTTTCGCCCGCACCTGCCCGCCGCTCACCTCGATGTCATCGGCGGGGGCTCCGAGTTCCTCGGCCAGCGCCTCAGCAAGCTGACGCTTGGCATCCTCGCTCGCCCGCCGGACCACCTCGCCCACGGCGAAGAGGATGCGGCTGCCCCAGGAACCATCATTGCGGGGGCTCGTCTCCGTGTCCCCCTGGTGGGCGATCACCTGCGACACCGGAACGCCGAACGACTCCGCCGCGATCTGCGCGAAAGACGTATCCGTGCCCGTAAGGTTGATGGCCCCGGTCACGACGGAGATGGTGCCGTCCTCGTTGACCTGTACCCAAGCGCTCGACGCCCCGGCCCAGACGGTCCAGTGGCCGCTGGCGATGCCCATGCCGCGCGCCTTCGCTCCGCCCCCCCGCGCCGTACCGCCCCGCCGTGACGAGCCGCCCCGCCGTGACCAGCCGGCCCGGTTGGCGGCGGTTCGGATGACCCGTGCCGCCACCTCATAAGGCATCGTCAGGCCTCCCGCGACGGAGTCGCCCTTGCGGGCCGCGTTCCTGAGTCGAATCTCCAGGGGATCGATTCTCAGGGCGGAGGCGATGATGTCGAGCTGGCTCTCGAGGGCGAAGTGCACGTGGGGCGAGGTCAGGGACCGGCGCGGCCCGGCCGGGGCCTTGTTCGTGTAGACCGCGGAGGCCTCGATGTCGACGTTCGGGAGGCGATACGGTCCCTGCGCCAGGGCGGCGGCTGTGCCATGCTGGGCCCCGGGGTGAGCGCCCGTGTCGAACAGCATCCGGGCCTGAAGCGCCACGAGCGTGCCGTCGTTCTTCACGCCCGTCTTCAGCTCCATCACGGCCGCGCCGCACGGGCGGCTCGCGACGAAGTCCTCCCGCCGGTTCACCACCAGCTTCACCGGCCGGCCCGACCGCCGCGCCAGTTCGCCCACGATGGGCTCCACGCAGAGCGCGATCTTCCCCCCGAAGGCCCCCCCGACAGGGAGCCCGATCACGCGGACCTTACCCAGCGGCAGGTCGAGCGACTCCGCGATGTCGGCGCGCTGGTTGAACTGGGCCTGGGTGCTCGTCCAGATGGTGATCTTTCCCGTGCTGGGGTCGGCGTCGGCGAGAGACACGTGAGGCTCGATGAACCCCTGGTGGACCCACGGGGTCTCGAACGTGTCCTCGAAGATCCGGTCGGCCTCCGCGAACCCGGCCTCGACATCCCCTCGCTTGACCTTGGCCACGCCCGCGATATTGGGGAGCTTCGGGTCCTCGCTCTCCTCGTGGATCTTAGGCGCGCCGGGGGCGACGGCCTCCCGCACATCGGCCACGAAGGGGAGGGGGCTGTACTCGACCTCGATGGCGGAGAGAGCGGCCGACGCTTCCTCCTGCGTCTCGGCCGCGACGGCGGCCACCCCCTCGCCTCGGTAGCGCACCCTGTCGCGGGCGAGGATCGGCACGCCTTCCGCGTCCTTGCGAGGGAAATCCTTGCCGATCACGAGGGCGAGCACGCCCGGCATCTTCTCCGCCTTGCCGGTGCGAATGCGGACGATCCGCGCGTGGGCGTGGGGGGAGCGCAGCACGCCCGCCCACACCATGCCCGGCAGCGTGATATCGGCTCCGTACTGCGTCTTGCCCGTGACTTTCTCCGGTCCGTCGAGCCGGGGGGTGCGCTTTCCGACGGCTGTGTATCTCATCGCTTCTTGGCCCTCTTCGACCGGCCTCGGGAGGCCGCGACACAGGACTTGATCGCCTCGAAGATCTTCCGGTACCCGGTACAGCGGCAGAGGTTGCCGACCAGCGCGCGCCGGATGTCTTCCTCGCTCGGGCGCGGGTTCTCGTCGAGCAGCGCCTTGGCGGAGAGGATCATGCCCGGCGTGCAGAAGCCGCACTGGACGGCGCCGTGATCGAGGAATGCTTGCTGCAGCGGGTGGAGCTTGCCGGGCCGCGCCAGCCCCTCGATGGTCGTGATCTCACACTCGGCCGCATCGGCGGCAAGCATCATGCAGGAGGCCACCGGTCGGCCGTCCACCAGCACGGTGCAGGCGCCGCACTGGCCGGTGCTGCACCCCTCCTTCGTGCCCGTCAGCCCCAGCGGGCCGCGCAGGACATCGATGAGTCGCTCCGAGGGGTGGGCCGCCACCTCCTGGGTGCGGCCGTTGACCCGGAATCTCAGGATGGTCTCGGTGGTCATTTCGACTGCTCCTTCCGAGCCTGCCGGATGGCCTCTCGCACCGCGCGGCGCGTGAGCACCTCCGTCATCTCCCGGCGGTATTCCTTCGACGCGCGCAGGTCGGTGATCGGGCGGCTCTCCGCCGCCGCCGCGGCCGCCGCTTCCTCGATCAGCTCGTTCGTAATCGCTTTCCCTTCGAGCACGGCTTCCGCCTTGCGCGCCCGCATCGGGATCGGCGCCACCGCCCCGAGGGCGATGCGAGCGGAGCGGCACTTCTCCATGTTCGGCGCGAGCTGAATGGCGGCGGCGACTCCGACGAAGGCGAGGTCCATGGCGCGGCGGACCCCGAGCTTCGCCCAGGCGGTGCCGGTGCGCGGCCGCCGTTTGGGAATCGCGATGGCGGTCAGGATTTCGCCCCGCCGCAGAGCCGTCTTGTTGACGCCCCGGAAGAACTCCTCGATGGGCATCTCCCGCGCGCCCTCCGGCCCCGCGCTCGCGACCCGAGCATCCAACACGAGAAGCGGCAGCGCGAAGTCAGCCGACGGCGCGGCGTTGCAGAGGTTGCCCCCGATGGTGGCGAGGCTGCGAATCTGTGGGGAAGCGAACTCGCGCGCCACGTCGACGAGCAGCGGCGCATGCTCCGCACAGAGGTCGTCTCTCAGGAGATCGGCGACCCGCGTGAGAGCACCGATCCTCACCCCGCCCCTCGCTCGCCTGATCCCGTCCAGCGCCGAGATCCCCTTCAGGTTGACGAGGATCTTGGGCGCAGCCTCGCCCTTCAGCATCGCCGGAATCAAATCGGTGGCGCCCGCCAGAGGCACGGCGCCGCGCTTGGCGAGGGCCCTCAGAGCATCATCGAGAGTGGCTGGCTGAAGCATGTCTGGTCTCGGCATGCGCATGACTCCAATGGCTTGTTGGCGCCGCGATTCTGCGCCGACTGCCCAATCCCTGTTCCCTCCGGAACGAAATGCAATCGCGCAGGGGCGCAGTCGTCCCTCGAGTCGCCGATCGAAAGGGTATAGGCATGCTCGCCGCCGAACTGGAGATGCTGGACGCCGAGGAGCCGGACGAGGATACATGGACGAATCTCTGAAACGACGCTTTGCGAGCTTCTACTTCCTCCTGTTCGTGCCGATCGGGATACACGCGCCCTATCTGTTCCTCTACTTCAAACGGCAGGGCTTCACGGACTCGCAGCTCGGAACGCTCGCCGCGGTGACGCCCCTGCTGAACGTCTTCGCCCCGCCCCTGTGGGGCGCCCTCGCCGACATGCTCGGCGACCGGCGGCGGATGCTGGCGGCGCTGCTGCTCTCCGCCGCCCTGATCTTCCCATGGCTCGCGCACGCGGGCAGCTTCCGCGCCACGCTCGCGTTGATGGTGGTCTTCTCCGCCTTCGCCTTTCCACCGGTTGCCATTGCCGACGCCATCACGATGGAAAACGTGGAGCGGCGGGGCGGAGACTACGGACGCCTGCGGATGTGGGGGTCGCTTGGATTTGCGATGCCGCTGATCGCCTTCGGCCTGATCCTGGGCAAAGGCGCCGGCCAGTCGGCGGCAAGCCTCTATCCGATCTTCATCAGCTACGCGATCTTCCGGCTGCTCTCCGCCGGGTGCGTGGGGATGCTGCCGCCCTCCTATGGGGAGCGGCGCGGCTTCTTCGACCTGCGGGCGGTGAAGGCGTTCGCAAACTGGCGGTTCGTCGCGCTCGCCGCCTGCGCCCTGGTCGCGATGGGCGCCATGTCCGCCTACTATCTCTACTTCACGATCTACCTCGACGAGGTGGGCATCGCGGACAATCTGAAGGGCTACTTCTGGGCGATTGCAGTGGCCTCCGAAACGGCGATGATGCTCGTCATCGGCGGCCTCGTGCGACGCATCGGCCTCAAATGGACCTTCGTCCTGGGCATATTCGGGTGCGTGCTCCGGCTGTTCGCATTCTCATGCCGCCTGGGTCCCGGCGGCATTGCCGCGGTGCAGCTCCTTCATTGCCTGACGTTCACGACCTTCACCGTGTCGACGATCACGTTCGTGAGCCGGCTCACTCCCCCGGAGCTGCGTGCCAGCGGACAGACGCTGTGGATGGCGCTGACCGGCGGCCTGGGGGCGGCCGCCGGCTCGAAGCTGTCCGGCGTGTGCGCCGGCGCGCTTGGGCTGATGGGGATGTTCCGGGTCTTCTCGGGCGTCGCCGCGGCCGCGCTCCTCGCCGCTGTGATATTCGTGAAGGAGCCGCCGGAGCCCGCACCGCCGCCGGCCTCAGCCGACGAGTGAAGCCGCCTCCCCGAGCGCTTCCCGAATCTCTATCGGCCGGCCCTGCTCCGCCGACAGGAGGCACCCCCGGACTACGCCCAAGGCGAGCAGCCCTTCCTTGGCACCCGTCTCCGGCGGCGTGCCGGTGCGGATGGCCCGCGCAAACTCGGCCATCTCGGCGGCATAGGCATTGACATCGGGGATGGCCACCTCCTCCGTCTTCGGGTCCCAGCGATCTTCCTCGTTGGCCGCCGTCAAGGTGATGCTCTCCTCGGTCGCGTACGCATTGCCGTTCTGGCCGTAGATGCGAATATAGGTCACGGGCGGCGAGACGTAGTTCGTGCCGACGTAGGCGAGCAGGCCCGACTCGAATTCCAGTAAGGCAACGAATACGTCCTCGATCTCGGAGGACAGCAGGGACGCGTCCGAGAGAGCGATGACGCGGCGGGGGGGGCCGAAGAAGTAGTGCATCGTGTCGAAGATATGGAGGGCGAGCTGCATGAGCGGCCCGCCGGGCGCCTCCCCTCGATGCCAGCGCCACTCCTTCTCGGTGAGGGTCCTGCCGCCGGAATGGGACATGTTCCCCTCGGCCATGGCCGCTCGGCCGACGCGGCCCGAATCGAGCAGCGACTTCAGCGCGCGCGACCAGGCCGTGTAGCGGGTGCTGTGGCCCACCATCAGTGTCACCCCCGCGCCCTGGCAAGCGCGAACCATGGCGGCCGCATCCTCCATCGTGTTGGCGATGGGCTTGTCGGTGAAGACGTGCTTGCCGGCGGCGGCGGCCGTCTCAGTGGGTCCTCGGTGGAAGTTGTTGGCGGTGAAGTTGGCGACCGCGTCCACCCCGGGGTGCCGGACGAGCGCCTCCACCGTCGGCGCCACCTCGCCCCCGTAGCTCGCGGCGAATTTCTCCGCGCGCGCGGCGGTGCGGTTCCAGCAGGCGACGACCTGCACGTCGGGACAGCTCTGCGCCTGTCTCCAGAAGGAGGTCGCCCATGCGCCCGTGCCGATGACTCCGATACCAAGGGGTTTCTCTCCAGCCACTGTCGACCTCCGAGACGCGAAACCAGCGTGGATCTGGCAATCGGCGGGGAAAGAAGGCCGAGGACCATGTGTCGCACAGCTTTGACAGAGGGAGGCTCAATCCTTCCGCGGGCGGAGCCTCAGCCAGCCACTTCGGCGAAGCGACGACGCCTACGGCGAGCCCATATCGAACCCGGGAAACGGGGGGACGCCGAAGGCCTTCTGACCGGAGAAACCGCCTGCCCCAGCCGCCGCCAGGTGGAAGGGCGAGTCCGGGGTGTCCGAGCCGTGCGGAGTCGGCGCGACGCGGGGGAGCACGACGCGGAACGTGGTGCCGACGCCGATCGTGCTCTGGACTCCGATGTCGCCCCCGTGGCTGTCGATGATGTTACGGCTGACGGCCAGGCCAAGCCCGGTTCCCTTTCCCTCTTCCTTGGTGGTGAAGAAGGGGTCGAAGATGCGGTTGATGTCCTCCGGGCTGATGCCGCAGCCGGTGTCGACGATCTCGATGACGACGTGGTCGTCGGGAAGGCTGGCGGTTCGGACGGTAAGCTCGCCGCCATCCGGCATAGCATGGTAGGCGTTGATGATCAGGTTCATGAACACCTGCTGAAGCTGTCCCGCGTTGGCATCGATGGTCGGCAGATCGGGATCGATCTGCTTGTTCACCTTGACGTTCCCGACAGTGAGCTGGTGCTCGCTGAGCGTCAGCGTGCGCTCCAGCACGTCGCTCACATCGACCGACTCGATCTTCTCCTGACGGCTCTTGCGGGAGAACGCGAGGAGGTTCTGGACGATCTTGCCGATCCGCTCGGTTTCGTGGCAGACCGTCTCGAGGTTCTTCTTGGGCTCCGCGCCCAGGCTCTGATCCATCAGCATGAGTTCGGTGCGCCCGAGGATAACCATAAGCGGGTTGTTGATCTCGTGGGCCACCCCGCCTGCCAGCACCCCCAGCGAGGCGAGCTTCTCCGAGTGGATGAGCTGTGCCTGGGTGCGGCCCAGTTCGTCGAGAACCGAAAGCAGCTTCTCCAGTTGACGCTGCGAGTCCCGATAGAGCTGGGCCTTCTCGAGCGCCAAGGCGGCCTGGTCGGCGAAGAGCGTGAGGGAGCGAAGATCCTCGTCCCGGAACGGGTTGGGGCGGGAGGACTCGCTCACGTTCAGCGTCCCGACGATGCGGTCCTCAATGCGCAGCGGCACCGAGATCGCGGAGCTAATCTGACCCTCTCGCTTCCGCATCGATCCGAGCTGCTTCTCCTGCTCCGTCCGGCTCAACAGCAGCGGCTTCCCGGTGAAAGCAACGCGGCCGGCGATCCCCTCTCCCAGCTGCAGCCGCGTCTTCCGTACCACGTCCTCCTCCATGCCCTTCGCGGCCTTGATGGTGAGCACCTTCTCCACCGGGTCGAGCAGCATGACGGAGCCCCGATCTGCATCGGTCACCTCCATCGCCGTAGTGACGATCAGATCGAGCAGGCGAGGCAGGTCGAAATTCGCGATCAGCGCGTGGCTCAGCTCTCCCCAGGTGCTGAGCTGCGCATCCTTCTTCTTGAGGCTGCGCTCCTTCTGCGTCAGCTCATCGATCAGCCGGCGGTTCTCCGTCCAGTGGGCGTGCAGCCGCTCTCGGATATAGGCGGTAATGAGCAGCACCATGACGAGGAGGAAGCACGTCGTGATGTCGCTGCCCAGGACAAGTATGAGGGGCGTGGCGATGTCCGGCACCGAACCGGAGACATCGCCGGTGGCGGTGATGAGGAAGAGGCTGACCGCGAGCAGGAAGATGATCAGCAAGGCGAGCAGCCACAGCCGCTCTTCCCTGATCTGAGCTTCCTGGAAGGGATCTTGGGCGATCTCGGCGCGCCGCGCATCCACCCCGCGCATGATGGCGCGCACGACCGGCAGTCTCCTGAGCACTTGTCCCGCTTTACTCATCAAAGGTCCGCCGCATGATCTCGGTCGAGCGCAGGGCCGAAAGCCTGGGAAGCGGCCCTCACACAGCTTGCCACGTGAACCGCCACCTCCTGCGCACTATCCGCTTATTCCACAAACAGGCGAGGGACTGGAGGTGAGTGTGGGCGTATCCCTGGAGGGCGCCGGCGGATCTGCACAGGAGGCCGGGACGGAGTTCCCCGAGCAGCGGGAGGCAGGGCGCGTGCCCCGAAACGCACTTGACCACACGGCCGGCACCGTCTACCGCCGGCTCGGCTGACCACAGACAAAACGATAGCCTTCTAGCAGGGCCAACGCGATCTCGGCCCGTGACGCGCCTGCTCCCCTGAGGACCGCCCAGCCATGAGGCAAAGGGGTGGGCGAGAAGCTCACCCCCCCAGCGCAATCACGTCGATCTCGACGTCGATCCCGAGAGGCAGAGCCGCGGCCTGGATGGTGGTCCGGGCGGGGGGCTCGGACCGGAAGAAGGTCGCGTACACCTCGTTCATGGCGGCGAAGTCGGCGATGTCGCTCAGGTAGACGTTCGTCTTCACGACCTTATCGAGCGAAGATCCCGCCGCCCCGAGGAGGACGCGGATGTTCTCCAGCACCAGCCGTGTCTGCTGCCGGACGTCGCGCTTGACCACCTCGCCCGTCGCCGGGTCGATCGGCCCCTGCCCCGACACGAACACGAAGCCGCCCGCCCGAATCGCGGGGGAATAGGGCCCCTGCGGCGCCGGGAGTTCGTCGGAGATGATGACCTCTTTCTCGCTCATGGTACGTCCTTTCGGGTAGGGTGATCGGCCGCGCGGTCAGCGCAGCATCCCGCGGGCGGCGACGGCCCACGTCTCCACCACCTCGCCGCTCTTGACCGCCAGCATTTCGTCGAACAGGTTGCTCACGGTGCAGGCGTGGTTGGGGATGACCTCCACCTTGTCTCCCACTCGCAGCTTCAACTCCGACTCGGACAGGTCGAGAAAGCCGTGCTCCTCGTTCAGCTTGACGAGGACGGCCGCGTTGTCCTCCTTCAGCATCCCGCAGCCGGGCGACTCCCGCGCCTGGTCGCTGGTCAGGGACTTGCTGCCCGCATCCAGCACCGCCCGCCCGGGCTCGGGGGCGCTCACGACGGTGGCGAGAACGGTGAGCGCGCAGTCCGCCGGCCTCGCCGCCCATCGGTCGATCTGGGTGCGATCGTTGAAGACATAGCTGCCCGGCCTGATCTCCGTCAGCCCGCAGCTCGGATGATAGCTCGCTGTGGTCGGGGTCGAGCCGCCGCTGATTCGGATCTCACCGTCCACGAGATGCGCTATGCCCTCTCCCAGTTCCCCCATAATGCGGCATTCGTAGGCCGCGATCCCCGCCACCTCGTTCTCGTTCCGGGCGTCGTAGACCTGGCCCGGGTAGGTGAATATGCCCCCCAGGGACAGCCCGGGGAGAGAGTTGATCCCCCGGGCGAATTCGAGCACGTCATCGGGGGCAAGCCCACATCGCCGGAGCCCGACGTCAACCTCCACGAGCACTCGCAAGCGGCGCCCGTGCTGGGCGAAGCCCATCGACAGCGGCGTCGCCGCCTCCATGCTGTCCACGCCCACCGAGATATTCGCCCGCTCGGCGAGTCGTGCCAGCCGCTCGATCTTCGCCGCGCCGACGATCTCGTGCGCAATGAAGATGTCCTCGATACCCTCGTTCGCCATCACCTCGCCCTCGCCGATCTTGGCCACGGTGATGCCCTCGGCCCCCCGCTCGAGCTGCAGCTTCGCGATTTCGGGAGCCTTGTGCGTCTTCGTGTGGGGCCTGAGCTTCAGGTCGGCCGCGCGGGCCAACTGAGCCACGCGGTCCAGGTTCGCCGTCAGGCGGTCGAGATCGACCAGGAGCGCCGGTGTGTCCACGTCGGAAACCAACATGCCGCTGCCCTCCGCCCTATCTCACCAGGTCGCCGGCGAAGCAGAGGATTCTGCCTGGGTCCCGTGAAACCTGCAATACAAGACCGGGCCCACGCGCAGACATCGGGCACGGCATTGGGTATATGTACTCTGACGGCCGAGGCCGCGCCTTGCTCCGCTGCTGTCCACGGGGCTACAGACCATCCAGGTGACCGGATACGATAATGAGACTTGGACGCGTTCTTTCGATTCTGTCTCTCGGGCTGCTGACGGGCATCACGACTGACCTCGCGGCGGCTCCGCACCCCGCACCCAGCGCCCCCGGCCCTCGCGCCGCCGCCTATGTTCACGGGCGCGTGCGGGAGCACCTCCAGCGGCGGGGGGAAGTCCGCGTGATCGCGGTGATGGGCGATCCCTCTCTTCCCCACGCCTGGGCGCGGGACTGGCGCGAGCGCGGCCCCGCCATTCGGGAACTCGCCCGCCGGGTGCAAGGCGATGCTCCCCGCTTCCGGGTGCGTCGCGGATACGAGGTGTTCCCCTTCCTCGCCGGGACGGTTGACCAGCGCGGGATGGAGGAGCTCGCCGCCTCCCCCTTCGTCGAGGCGGTCTACCCCGATCGGCAGGTGAGAGCCGACCTCGCGGAGAGCGGTCCCCTCATCGGGCAGCCATATGCAGAGGATACGGCGGGTTACGACGGCACCGACATCGGCATCGCCATCATCGACACCGGGATCGACTACACCCACCCGGACCTGGACGCGGGAAAGGTCGTGGCGGGCTATAACTTCCTTGCCGGGGATCCGCTGTTTCCGCAGTACACGAGCACTTCCCAGTACATGGACGACGAGGGCCACGGCACCTACGTCTCGGGAATCGCCGCCGGCACCGGCCCCACCTACCGCGGCCTCGCCCCGGGCGCGGATCTGCTCGCTCTCAAGTCCCTCGACAACATCGGCCTCGGCTTCTCCTCCAACATCATTGCCGCCATCGATTGGTGCATCACGCACAAGACCGACTACAACATCAAGGTCATCAACCTGAGCCTCGGCGATGGGGCCGAATGGCGCGACCCCGAGGAGTGCGATGCCGATCCGGAGGGGCAGGCCATCTCAGAGGCCGTGGACAACGGCATCGCGGTGGTGGTGGCGGCCGGGAACGAGGAGTACACCAGAGGGATCGGCATGCCGGCCTGCGCCGCGGCCGCCATCGGCGTGGGAGCCACCTGGGATGCCGGGACGGAGGTCGATACTCCCGCCTACTTCTCCAACCGCGGCGAGCTGATCGATGTCTACGCGCCGGGGATTTGGATCACCAGCGCGAGGTTGGGCGGCAACTACGAGACAGGAGCCGGCACGTCGGCGGCCACTCCTCACGTGGCGGGGGCGATCGCGGTGCTGGCCGATGCCGGCGTCACCGGCCCCGATGCAATCAGGGCGCGACTGAAGCGAACCGGCCTCCAGATCGTCGATCCCACTACGCACGTGGCTACCCCTCGCATCGATCTGGAGCGGGCCATTACCAACCAGCCCGCCTCCGGGCCCGACCTCGTCGTCACTCAGGTGACCGCCGATTCCTCCTCGGCGCTCGTCGGCGCAGCGCTCGGGCTCAACGTGACGGTGAAGAATCAGGGCGACACGGCCTCCGGCCCCTGCCGCGCGGTCATCCTCATGTCCGCGAACCGGGTCCCCTCCCCCCAGGACTTCACCGTGGCGGTGGTCGACGTTCCGGCCCTTTCCGCGGGCGAGACCTGGTCCAGCGGGACCGTTGCCGGGGCGGTGCCGGGAACGTCGCCCTCGGAGAAGGACGAGACCAACAACGGGAAGATAGGGTCCTCTTTCACGATCAAGGCTCTGAGCTCGTACGTCTCCGCGAACAGCATCCCCGCCGACATGCTGAAGGGGGAGGCGTATGAGATCGCGGTGGTGATGTGGAACGAGAGCGACGTGCCCTGGACCTCCGCCGAAGGATACGCCCTCGGGGCCGTTTCGCCGGAGGGAACGAATCGCTGGGGCGTCACGACGATACCGCTGCCGACCTCGATGGTGGCGCCGGGCGGGACTGCCACCTTCACCTTCACTGTCACCGCGCCCACCGAACCCGGGCTCTATCCATGTCACTGGCGGATGAAGAGGGGTGCGCAGTACTTCGGCGAGATCGCCACCGGCGCAAGCAAGACGCGCGTCTATGATGACGCCGCCTGGGGACAGCGCTTCCCTGCCATCAGCGGCGACCGGGTCGCCTACTCCGACTACAGTATCGTGCCCGGCTACGCAGCGGCGATCTCGGTCAGCAACCTGACGACGGGGACGAAAACGGTTCTCCCGGACGATATCGGGTTCCAGCGCACCTGGGATCCGAAATACCAGCTCGACCTGCCGCCGCCACCCTACAAGTTCTTCGAGGCGAGCTACCACTTCTTCCCCGACATCTCGGGCCCGTGGGTGGCGTGGATAGTCGATGACTACCCGGAGAACCAGTGGTACTACCAGATCGTCGCGCAGAACGTG
>Ga0307380_10003307_pt1 | contig 22325 bp, 23 predicted proteins | sample UN3MG_FD_202239 | JGI IMG/M metagenome (GOLD analysis project Ga0307380, IMG submission 202239) | Soil microbial communities from Risofladan, Vaasa, Finland - UN-3 | ecosystem: Environmental > Terrestrial > Soil > Coastal area > Acid sulfate soil | place: Finland: Risofladan, Vaasa | collected... | reverse complement strand
ATATCTGCATCCAGGGATACAGCGGTGCACGAAAACGCGGCTGGTAATTATGAAGCCGGCTCTCCCTCAAAATAATTACAGACGTACACGAAAGCAGATTCGTGAGTATCAAAACTACGGAGGCAGCTTCTATAAGTATCTCAAGCCTCAGGAACAAAGAAAGACTAATAAATGCGCCTGTTATTATAAGAGCATTGTGAGGAGTTCTGAATCTTACATTGATTTTGCCTAAAAAGGCCGGTAACAGCCTGTCATGACTCAACGGTATAAGTGACCTGGCAGCTGTCATAATTCCGGCATTGGCGGTTGATAAAAATGCCAGGATGGCCGCGATACCTAAAGCTATCTTGCCGGCAGAGCCCATAAAAACCTCTGCACCGTCTGAGATGGGTGTAAGAGACTGCCTCAAACTACCGGCCTCAACCACGCCTGTTGTTACAAACACCATAAGCGTATAAAGCACACTCACCGCCAAAAGCGAAAGGACCATACCAGCGGGTATATTCCTGGCGGGATTTTTGATTTCTTCTGCGACACTGGCAATTTTCAAGAGTCCGGCGTATGAAACAAACACAAAACCCGTGGTAAAAAAAAGAGACATTATTCCTTCGGGCATAAATGGTGAAAAACTTTCTATTTTCACAGCGGGCAGCCCCATAATAATGTACAAAACCATAAGCAGCAGCAGGCCGGCCACCATAACAACCTGCGTCCTGCCTGCCTGCTTGATGCCGATTAGATTGATTAAAACAAAAACCAGACAGAAGAAAACAGCAATCAGATGTATGTCCAGGTCGACAAGCAAGACGGTGAAAACGGACATGCCGATAAGGGCAAAGGCACTCTTCATAGATAATGAGAACCAGCTAAGCAGTCCTGCCACGGTGCCTACGCTTGGTCCCATACTACGAATAATGGTAAAACAATCGCCGCCGGCTTTAGGCATGGCCGTTGTCATCTCAGCCAAACTCAGCATTCCCGGAAGGCAGAGAAGCCCGGCCAGCAAATAACAGATTATTGCTGCAGGGCCGGCTTTTGAATAGGCAAGTCCGGGCAATATGAATATACCGGAACTAATCATTGCACCGCTGGCAATGCAGAAGACAGACAGTAAGCCCAAATCCCTTTTTAATTTCATATCATTTTCCCACAAACTGTAGTTGCCGCTGCGGTCCCTGCCCAATACGCATCCTTGTTCAAGGTGTATTATGTGTTCTGCGACTTGAATTGACAACAGCAAACAGGGTTTTTTCAACAGGCCGTGACAGCTAACTCACTCAAACTGACCGATGGTCAGTTTGGGAATGCAAAACGCAAAACGCAAAAATCAAAACTGCGGAATCCGCCCATTCGACTTGCTCAGGGCCGGCTCTGCGGCGGATAACCGATTTTATCAGGTTTTCTATATTGCAGAACATATTGCTAAATATACAGTTATGTTAATTTTCGACCATTAATCGGTCAGTTTGAGTAACTCAAATAACAAGCTACCCTGCGTGAAAAGGAAATGCCGCTTTATTTTGGAAAACTCACCGCCCCCACAGCAGATGTGTTTAATGTCTTGCCGGGCATATATAATCACTTGTGCTGTCCTCTGCATCTTAATCTGTTCCACAGCCCGGCGGGCTTGTCTTTTGAGACCACCGCTTCATGGTCGGCGACGGGCAGGTGCTGAGGCTTTCTCCAGACACAGATATTGGAAACTATCTGCTCGTCCATTGCAATGTTACTATCTTCACACTCGATTACATAAGCGGGGTATTTCTGATGTAAGGTAACGACAACGCCGGGTCTTATGCGCAGACTTTCTATTCTGTGAAGCTGCCGGTCGCTTTTACAATCGACATACGCCACTTTCGCCGACTGCCCGACTTCCAGTTCGTTTAGCGGTATCACGCAGCTTTGCGCGGAGCGCGAGGAGTTCATGCAGCATTGTCCCTGGGGTATGGGCATACCATGGGGACATGCTTTGGGATGCCCCAGCAGGGTGCATATACTGTCTAAAAGCTCCGGGCTGACAGTATGCTCGAACTCACAGGCACCGGACTCGAAATCGGCGCCAAGCACGTCGTAAATCAGCCTTTCGGCAAGTCTGTGTGCGCGAATCATTTGCCTTCCATAGTCCTCGCCCTTGTTTGTAAGTTTGATTTTGCTTCCATCCTCTGCTAATTCGACCATATCTTCAGATGACAGTTCGTCAATTATAGCCGGGTCGAGGTTTCCTTCCATGGCCGTCTTCAGAGTCTCCGCTGAATCGGTCCCTTTTTCTTTCATATAATACAACCGTTCAATATGCTCGTCTTTTTCCCGCTTGTGACTCATAGTATTCCTTTCACCACCCAAACAGGATGACCAGCCCCCAGTTTAAGCAGCCTGCTATTAAGAATGAACTTGCATTTATAATAACCGCCATAGTAAGAGCGCGCCTTGTACCCAACTGCCTGATCATCGCCATAATATTCGCAAAGCAGGGAACAAACATCGTAGTAATAGTTACAGCGACTATACACTGAACGTAATTAAGCTGTCCTTTTTCTATAAGCTTTATAATCATGCCGGCGGCGGCCTCATGTCTGGCCATGCACAAAATAAGAGCATCGACCATTTGTACGGGAAGTCCCAGCCAGTCATTCATAACAGGTCTGAGCACATTCTTCGCTGTATCAAGTATCCCTGTTTTATCAATTACAAACAGAATGACCGCCGCATATATAAATACAGGTACCGCTTCCTTGATAAACCACCAGAGCCTGTAATAGGTTTTTACAATCACCGCTTTAGGGTTTGGCAGTCGTATTGGGGGCAGTTCCTGTAAAAAATCGCTCCTCTGTTCTTCGGCTAAAATTTTGTTTAAAGTAACCCCTGCAGCAATTTCCACAAACGCCAGCACGGAAAAGGCTATCACAAATGCCCTTATGCCCATCCTGCCGAGAATGCTCATATTCAAGGCCATCTGAGCGGCACAGGGAAGAGCAAATGCAATTAAGTATATTGCTATATACCTTTCTTTCCTTGAGCGCAGACTCTTTGTTGTCAAAGTAGCCATGGTTTTACAGCCAAAACCAAGCACCAAAGGCATAATTGCACTTCCGCTGAGTCCAAACCTGTCAAAAATTCTTTTTGTCAAAACACACAGGTTTGGGATATAACCGATGTCCTCAAGAATATTGAACACAATAAAAAAGACGGACAGGATTGGCAGAATCGTTAAAAAGGCATTAGCAAGGCCTAACGATAAAATACCGTAATCACCTATCAAGAATTCATTCAGCCATTGGATTTTTACAAGGTTATCTATTTTACTTTCAACCGGGAACCATACTGTTTCGTCCATCCAGCCTGCGATTACATTGGCGACATTGACAACAAGGAAATACATAGCAAAAATGACAATAAGCAGAATGGGGATTCCAAACACAGGATGACGGCACAACCGACCAAAACTTTTGGAGAATTGTCCGGGCGCGACCTTCTGCTTTCTGACGGCCTTGTCGGCAAGATTATCCACCCATTGAGCGCGTTTGTTATGCAGTACATGGCCGAATTTTCCCCTAAACTGCCGGGCGATTCGGTTTACCTGGTCATTGAGTTGGGCCACTTTTTCCGGGCCGTATCTTTCTTTGAGATAGTCCGTCAGGAACGGGTCGCCAAGAAGCAGTAAAATCGCGGCTTTGTGCCCGAAGCCGAATTCCTGCGGCAGCTGCGATTCGAGGGTCAATATTCCATCATCTATGATTGGGCCATACCGCGGCGCAAACTTGCCCACTCGCGCCTTTTGCAGGACTTTTTTCAACTCGTTGGTACCCAGGCCGTTGACCGCCACCGACTCGACGACAGGAACACCGAGCAGGCGTGATAACTTGTCCGAATCAATCCATATACCCCTTCTTGCCGTTTCGTCTATGGCATTGAGGGATATAACCATCGGTATGTCCAGCTCCAAAAGGTCTGCGGTCAGCGTCAGTGACTGTTTGAGCCGGTTGGCATCGATACACTGGATGAACAGGTCGGGCTTTTCAGAAAAAATCATATCGCGCACGACCAGTTCCTCTTCGGAGTGAATATAAAGACAGTGCAGGCCGGGCGTATCAATCATTTCGTAAGGCTGACCTTCAATCACACAATTGGCCCTGTTTATGTCCACAGTAGTCAGCGGGTAATTGGCCACAAGCGTGTACTTGCCGGTCAGGTTGTTGAACACCTGGCTTTTGCCGGTATTGGGCAGCCCCACTATTGCGATTTTTTTCACCTGGTGTGGCGTGTCCGGCTTGTACATTAAGGTTTTTTCTGCTGCGGCTGTGCGCATAAAAAAATGGGGCGGCGGTTTACCTGTTCAGGTAACCAGTGCAACAATTCCCGCACCGAGCAGTATCCAGATGGGATTGACTTTATACTTAAACAGACAGACCATGCTTGCTGCTGCGATTAAAAGCGTTTTTATATCAATTATGGAGCTTCTTCCGATGCTGACCGCGGCATCGAAGACCATACCGATAACCGCTATGCGCGCCCCTCGGAGGAAATTGGCGAGTATTTTATTTTCGCGGAATTTCCTGATGGCCTCCGTAGCCAGGCATATCATTATGAACGAAGGCGCAATTACGCTTAAGGTCGAAACAACCGCACCGAGGATGCCGCAGACCTTGTATCCTATGAATGTTGCCGAGATTATAACCGGCCCGGGGGTGACCTGCCCCAGCGTGATGGCATCAACGAATTCGGTTTTAGTCAGCCAGCCGTACCTTACAACCACTTCGTTTTCGACCATCGGAATAATCACGATGCCGCCGCCGAAGCTGAACGCGCCGATTTTCAGAAATACCCACGCTAATCTGAGTAAATTGGTTATCATTTCAGGTTTTCTTTGGCGGCATCTTTGTGGTAAACAACGATGCCTGCGATTCCGGCAAGAGACACTATTATCACTATATCGAGCTTAAAGATTAACGACGACGCGAAGGCCCAGATTAAAACACACAGTTCACGATAACCCTTCATTTCCGCTTTAGTCAGTCTCATGCCCACAGATATAATCAAACCGGTCACCGCAGCGCCCAGACACTTGAATACTTCCTCAACTTTCGGCGTTATCCGGTACCTGTCATAAAGCATCGCAAGGATAATCATTAAAACAAATGAAGGCAGGATGAACACGACGGTGGAAATTATCGCGCCGGACCATTTTTTCAGTTTATAGCCGGTGTACGTAACGATGTCCATTGTCACCGGTCCGGGCAGCACATCACCCAGCACCGCACCTTCGAGAAAATCTTCGTTGGTGAGAATCTGTCTTCGCCGCACAAGCTCATCTTCCAGCAGTGTAAACACAGCCATCGGACCGCCGAAACCGAAGCAGCCTATTTTCAGGAACATAGTCCAGTCATTAAATCTTTCGACAAGACCGGGTTTGGGCTGCTTTCGCTGCTGGGTCAGCATGTATTTTTTCTTATAAAAACCGGCCAGCAGCTTTTCAAGTTCTCTGGCTTTGCTTTCATCGCCGATTTCACGATACAATTCGTAGGCCTGCTGCCAGAGTTCGGCTACAAGTTTCAGGCTCTGTGTATCGGCACAGCGAGCAAAGACGTGCAGCCCTCGCATATACAGTTGTTCAGCCTGCTGTTTTACCTGTTCATCCATATCGGACGCGATTGCTCAAAGCCCCGGCGCCATTGTCGGGGGCGATTGGTTATCTAAGGTATGGTTACGCCTTCCATCTCGCCTTCGCCGATTCTGATGGTGGATTTTATTTTTTGGCCGTTTCTGATTATGTTTATTTTTACATCGGACTCGGGTCTTGCGCGGGCAACGATGGATTTAAAGTGTTTGAGGTTTTTGACTTTGTGGCCGTTGAACCGCTGGATACTGTCTCCGATTTGCAGGCCTGCCCTTTGGGCCCTGCCGCCGGCATATACCGCGTGCACAATTACGCTTGACTTGCCCTGCAGGGCCGCCGCTTCCAGAGCCAGGGGCTTGATTAAGACCTGCTTAACGGGAATACCTGCTGCCTGGGCCTTGCCCCAGTTGGCGCTGTAAAGCGGACAATCACGAATGTTGCACGTTCCCCGGCTGTCTAAGAACCCCGGGCAGTATGGACAGCGGGTCAAAGCAACGCTCTGGATGCGGATACTTTCCGACACTGCCGGCTGTGTTGCAAAATCAACAGCATCGCCGGCAGAGAAGCTGGCTATTGCATACACAACGGAAATAACAATGACAATCGCCAGAATCCAGAGCTGGTTCTGTGTGTTTTCGAGGAAACAATCCCCGGGTAATGTCTCCTGGCGAACATCAGGGTGATTTTTGTTATGTCTGTGGTACATAGGTCCGCGTTTGAACACTTTCTGCGGCAACGGTTTTTTTACGGCGGCCTGCAGCCGGCAGCAGCTGTACGGAGATTTGAGAAATATTTTTCATCTTTGTGTGCAAAACATTTTTAATTTCGCCGACTGTCTGCAGGGCGGTGCTCAAAGGCCAGTGACGCGGCACCGACACGCTCATATCCACCAGCAGGCTTCGGCCGGCAAATCTCGCTGTGACGCGCTCGATACCGCCGACGCCATCGATATTGTCCATAAGGTCGCGTATGTGCGCCTCTTCTACCCGCAGAGACACGTCCATAAGCCCTTTTACAGCTTTCTTGATACCGTCGAAAGCCACCTTTATAATCAGAACGCAAATGACAATCGACACAATATGGTCGAGCCTGGCCAGGCCTAAATTACTTCCCACTACCGCAACGATTACGGCCACAGAAGTACCGACATCCGCGCGGCTGACCTGGGCGTTGGCCAGAATTGCCGCACTTGACAGTTTCTGGCCCGCACACCGGCCGTACTTGAATGCCATCTGATTGGCAATAATTGATATAACGGCAGCGAAAATGGCAATCAGTCTCGGGGGCCTTTCGGGCCCGACTATCATCATCTCGGCAAAAGCAAAAAACATATAAGCCACAGCCACAACCATAAGCAGCATGTTCACAACACCCGAAGCCAGAAACTCCACCTTGCCGTAACCGTAAGGAAATTTTTCGTCTGCGGCCCTTGAGGCCATTTTGAGACTGACCAGCACCGCGGCAGTAATGATAAAATTGGCCAGAGACTGAAAAGCATCCGTATGCAGAGACCTGCTGTTACTGAGAATCGCAAAGGAAAACTTCAGAAAAAAAAGGGCCAGATTTATGGCCAGAATCGTCCATTCGACCCTTTTGCCGCACCGGATACAACGCTGAGAAATCATATCTTACTCGCAAATAACATTAACACTGCCGAGGTGTTCAACTCTGTCGGCGACGGCGTTCTGGATTCGCGTTGATATTGTGCTCACCTGGGCGATAGTCCTTTCCGGCGGCAGACAAACATACAAATCCACCCAGACGGTTCTGCCGATTTGTCTTGTTTTTACGGCCTTTATCTGCCTGACCTCTGGTATGCCGGCCAGGGCCTGCCTTATCAAGCGCACGTCACTATCGATGATGGCGCCGTCAATAAGTCCGGTGCTGCCCTGATAAAATATTTCAATACTCAGGAAAATCAAATGCCCCGCCTCGAATACCGCCACCAGCGCATCGAGAAAAAGGTATCCCATCATACTGCCCAGCGTGGCAACAACCACCGCCAGCGAAGCGATAACATCGGCACGATGGTGCTTGCCGTGGGCAAGCAGGGCGGGACTGTTTATATGCTTGTGGGCACAGATATTGAATCGGTAGATTAGTTCGTTGGCCAAAACAGAAATAGCCGCTGCAACCAGCGTGGCCCAGTGCGGCCGGGCGTGTTCGCCCAGGAAAATAATCCGCACGCAGTCGGCAAGAATAAAAATTGTAGCGCCGAGGATAAGTATGCTGGTGAACACACAGACGATGTATTCGGCGTTGCCGTGGCCGTATGGATGTTCTTCGTCGGGCGGTCTTGACGCTATTTTCAAACCCACCAGCACTGCAACGCCGGAAAGTACGTCATGAAACGAATAAAGGGCGCTTGCAATTAATGCGCGGCTGCCGGTGAAGATACCGACAGCGCCCTTGAAAATCATCAGAAGAAAACTGTCCCACAGCCCAATCCATGAAAGCTGTGTTGCACAGCGGGCACATTTTTGTTTTTCAGACACGTCTTTGCTCATTAAAGTGTTCCAAAGAATCACGGATTAATTAAAGTATGGAAGCCTGCCTGAGTTCGGAAGGCGACAAAAACCCGTCCCCCGCTGAGATTATGATATACTAAAAAGGCTTGGGCATTATTGTGCGATAATTGTCGCGGTCTTTACGCTGCGGTCTGGCCCTGGGCGGCAGCGAATCCCTGCCGGAAGGCCTGCCTGGCTTCGGCAGCAATTTCGCCGGTCCTTTTTTTTAAGTTTACAGCGTGTTTTTTGGCCGCCTTGAGCATTTTGGGGCTTTTCTTCTGTACGACCTTATAAACAACATACCCGGCAACGATAACGCCGGCGCCGATGAGGATACCTTTTACCATTTTTCAGACTCCTTTTTTGATTGTTGCGGTAAATTCGCGTTCGATAAAACTTTCAACTATGGCACGGAACTTTCGGCTTAACCAGAAGCTGCCAGAAATGCCGGGGCATTCGCTGTGCCATTTTAAGCGCTCCGTTTGCGCCGGCAAAGACCGGCTCTTCGGCACATGTTACCCTGCCGCCGCCAAGCTCGTTCATCCCCTGCTCGATGAGGGTCTTTAGACCTGTCATTTGACTTCCGCCGCCGGCCAGTATCACATTGCTGCGGATGCCCTCCTGAAATTCAGGGTCATAGGTGGCAATCAGGCGCCCTATCGAGTTGATGATACCGGGCACAATACTTCTGCAGGCTGTTCGCAGCTCGCCGGTTATGTCGAAATCCTTCGGTCTGCCCTGCACCGGAAAGCGCGCCATAACGCGGTCGGCGTTATCCGAAACGAAACCATACCGTTCTTTCAGGGCCCTGACCATGTTGATATTGAATTGGGCGCTGGGATATTTTCTGCGAATAAGCTCCGACAGTTTTTCATCGACAAAATCACCGGCCTGGTCGAGGGTAATCTGGTCCTGGGCTTCGGGCAAGGTACCGTGCAGGCGGCAGAGGTCAACCGTTCCGGCGCCGATGTCGATAATCAGCGCGCGGTCGAGGATACCCAGGCCGTAAGCAACGGAAAACGGTTCGGAAACAATCATAACCGCGTCGAGTATTCCTCTGGCGGCCTCGATAAGAACGCGTTTGCTTGAAATGCTGGCCCGTGCCGGCGCCCCGATTACGCCATAGACAGGCTGGTCGGGCCTGCAGTTTGTCCGCTGCAGCAGATGACGGACCAGCTGCTGGGCGGCAACAAGGTTTTTGTTCTGCCCGGCCCTGCCGTCATTTCTTATTACGCCGTGTTCCAGCGGCCGCACAAGCTCCAGTGACAGCCGGTGCTTCAGTGCCAGGTCGCCGAACAAGGGCTCGGCACCGAGCAGCTCCTCGGAGATATTGTCTTTGGGATAGCCGACATAAGTAGGCACTACTTCGCGCACCCCGTTGCTGGCGGCTATGGATGCCCGCGACGTACCCAGGTCGATACCCACGAAGACCGCTTCATCGCCGGCGGCAAACGCGCCGAAAGTCTCGGACAACGGATACCCTTGGCTGATTTTTTCCGATGCCGGTTTGCTAACGTGTTTTTTAACCTGTTTTTTTGCCATCGCTTTCGCCCCTTCCCTGGAAATTACATTTCAATTCAATGATTCCACTATTAAATATCGGTTTACGCCTCGAAAAAAGTACAAACAAATATCATTTTACGCGCCGGCCGATTCGTCACCGGCTGCGACAAGTTCGGGCTTTTGTATTGCGATATTATCCCTGAATACGCTTGCAAGCAGGGCTTTTTCGTCGCTGGTGAGCGACTGGGCGCCTTTAAGGCAAGCCATTGCCTGCCACATATCTGCTTCGGTAACGGGTCCTGCTGCGCTAAGTGGGGTGATTTTCTTTTCGAGGGCCTGTATGGTCTCAGCCATAATCTGCAGGCGGTGCTCAAGCTTTGTCTGTGTAAGCTCGGCTTCCTGATGTACCAGGCGCATTAATTCCTGCGTAGTCAGCGACTGTTCAGTTTTCTTCGGCTGGCGGCGGGGGTGGAATTTCACAGTGGATTGCCTGACCGCTTTCTGCGCCGAGCCGAACAGGCTGAAACCGCCGCCAATAACCTTTCCCATCCCGCAGGCAAAATTACGACAAATATTGTTAAAACTCATTTCAACTCCCGCTGCACCAGTTAAAGGTTCTCAAGTACACGCCGATATACATCGGGCATCTTCATTGGGCCTGATTGGGCCTGCGCTTTTGCTACCAGCTGTTCTGCTATTTTGCCGAGTTCGTTCTTGAGCGCCTGTCGCTTTTCCGGGCCGGCGCTTCTTAGCCTGGCTGCCAAAGAAACAATTTTAGTCATCTGGGCCAAAGTAGCCGCATTGCACACTTTTTCAACTTCCGGTCTTACGACATCTTCAAGCTTGCGGTCTTTGGTTAATTGTCTGATAAACTCGCTTTCCGAATCGGCGGTTTCCAAGACCTTAATCGCCTCTTGTGTAAGCCAGGATATTAGTTTTTGTTTTAACGGGTTTACTGCCATAAGCACATACGGTTACATTTCCGAGCACACCGCCTTACCAAGACCGGCAAATGCTCAGCCGTCCGTGACCGAAAATAATCAGGTTATCTTACCACTGCCGGGGGTCTTGGCCCTGGTACATTTGCCGCCCCCCCCATTCTTCAAGCACTTCCACACGCGCTTCCAAACGGCGCAGTTGAAGGTCGCGCTGCTGCTGCCTGTCCCGCATGTAAAGCAAAAGGACCGTAACGGCAATAATCGCAACGGCAATAACAAGCATTTTCTTATTCTTGGCGTCTAAAGTATTGTCCTGGCTCATAACTGCTGTCCCCACTGATTGATTTCAAAAACGTTCTGCGACTATTTTTAATTACATGTGTAAATTCCAGGCGCATTACCGCCGCCCGTATCGCGTAGCCGACGCTGCCGAGGTCAGAGAATCTGGTCGCCCTGGGCCTGCGGGGTATTGGTCTGCTGGTTTTGCGGCGGTCCCCATTCTTCCAGGACATCGACCTGCCTGTCAAGACGGCGTAAATCAAGTTCACGTTTCTGCTGCCTGTCACGGAAGTAGAAAAAGACTATAATCATCACTACAACCGTAACGGCAATAATCAGAACGTTATTTTTTCTGCCTTCGGATACCTCTTCGTTTGGCTTAATCATAACAACGGTCCTTTCATTTTACCTGTCAGCCGCGGCCCTGGCAGCCGATTCATTGGTTCTGCTTGCGGTTTTCCAGGCATCGTACATCGACCAGGCCATCACGGCCACCAGCCCGATGCCGTAAGTAAATAATCCCAGCACAACTCCGATTACCAGAATAACCAGCCCTTTTATTACCCGGCCAAGGTACATATGGCCGGTCCCCAAAAACACAAGATTAAGCAGACAGGCAAGTGTGGGGTCTTTGCGCATACTTTTCCTCCTTTCAATCCTTGAGTTTTTCATCCTCGTCATACGAAACTACTGCAGGGTGTTTAAGTTCGTCTATTTCTCTTTCCATGCGTCGAATTGTCTCTTTCATCTTCGACTGTTTGACTAAACCCAGAACCGACGAAATTACCATTCCCACCAAAAGCGAAAGCAATATGATGATAATCAGCGGCACCTGCTGGGCCTGCCAGCTGAGAAACTGCAGGGATACTGGATTGGGATTCTGTATGGTCACCAGTATAAGTGCCAGCGCAACCAACAATATAATAATCAGCTGTTTCTGCATAGCGGCCTCCTTTGTTTACCACCGATATATAACGCTTATGTAAATACTGGATATAACCAGGAAAATCAGCATTATGGGCAGGCCCAGATGCGCAAACTCATGAAAAGTCAGCCTTGCAGGGACCTGGCTGTCATCTTCAGCCGCCGACAACGGCCGGCCCTGTTCCTTAACGAATTTATCGAACAGCGTGGCGGTGACACTGCCGGCCGTTGCGCCGACCAGCGTGCCGCTGGAGCCGGCGCAGACTCCCAGTGAAAGCGACCACCAGTAAATATTATGGGGAGCCGCGCTTTTAAGCGCCATCACCACCGGCAGAAACAAGGCCGTGGTCGGGCCGGCATTGAGAAAACAGGTCACCAGTGCCGCCGCCCACATCAGCAAAAGACACAGTACCAGCAGATTTCCGAAAGACAGGTGCGCGATGATATCCGATATATAACCAAGAAGCCCCGCTGCCTCCGCGGCCCCCACGAGCACGAAAAGGCCGGAGAAAAACAAAACATCACGGATACTGACTTTCTCGAGAAGTCTGAACGGCTCACATTCGCTGGCCGCCAGGGCGATAACTCCGCCGGCAAGAGCGATGATAGCCGGCGAGCAGCTCAGATAATCGGAAATCAAAAAGCCCACAATAACAATGCCTAAAATAACAAGACCCCTGTTCAGTGCGCCGGGGTTTTTAATGGTTGTGGGCAATGAGTGCTTGAGATTAGTGAAAAACCGGTCTTGGTCGTCAGTGCTGTCACCGGCCAACCGGTCAAAATCCGGGTCCGGCACCCGGCAATTGTCATACTCATCAGGCCCTGCGGCCTCTAAAGGCCGGCTGTTTACCCTGCTTTTGGAACTTTTGAACAGGGAAGGCTTTGCGATGCGCAGGTACACCAGAAGAACAAACAATTCCAGCAGACAAATCGGAAGCATATACGAGGTAAACTGGTAGAATGGCACGCCCGCCTCGGCGCCTATAATCATGTTGGGAAAATCGCCGACCATGGTCGAAGCGCCGCCGAGATTGGAGGCAATAACCATACTGATTAAAAAAGGCCTGGCGTCAAAATTGAGATATTTCGATAATTTCAGCACCATCGGCGCCATCAGCATAATGGTTGTAAGATTGTTGACTACCAGCGAAAAACAATACGTCACAAGGCAGAAAAGCCACATTACCTTCCACTTGTCGCCGCCGGTGGCAATGGTTATCCTTTTGGCAAGGTACTCGAGAGCGCCGGCCTCGTCCAGCACGCCGGTAACCAGCTGCATTCCGACAATAAAACAAAGTACATCCAGCTTGGTCAACAGTGCCGAGGCGATGCGGTCCTGGTCGTAAAATCCGACATGGTAGCCCATGACAGCTATAACTATCGCGCCCAGAACAAACAGCACCACCCGGTCAAGGATGTTTCTGTACACTAAATAATAAATAAGGGCAAAGATAAGCAGAACCAGTACCACCTCAGCCAGAGAACCGCTGCCGGGTAAAAAGTAAACGGCCTTGGCCGCGTGCACCGTAAGCTGTTTTTCACGTCCCTCTCGCAGCACGGTCAGCTTGATTTTTTTCGACTGACAAAGCTGCGGTGCGATTTTGTCAAAGAAGGCCCTGTCGGTTATTCTGTTGCCGTCGATGCTGACAATTACATCACCGCGTCTAAGCCCGGCATGTTCTGCGGGTGAATTGTTTTGTATATAGTTGACTATTTCGCCGCGTCTTTGAGGTACTGTGCGCTGGGCAGCCACCACCGGATTGGCTGCCAGAAGCTCGGCGCCCAGCCACGTACATACAGGCTCGACAGGTCCCTGGCTCCATTGGGGGATGGGTAATGCTGAAAGGAAATTCTCCGCCTGGGCGGCACTGATTGCGTAGCTGAACGAAGCCGGCGCACCGGCCGGACGAACAAAAGGCAGTGCCAGGGCGATTACATAGCCGTTTAAATCAACCAGCGGCCCGCCGGCGTTTTCAGCATCAAGGGATATATCCGTCTGGACCAAATCCCGATACCTGGTTTTTTTGCCTGTGCGTGCGAGGTGTTCCTGCCCCGGGGCGTTCTCAACGACCAGCGTTTGACGTCTTTTGGTAATAGTGCCGGTTTTTGTCGTCAGCTCCCAGCCCGAAGGCGTTCTTTTGCCGCCTATGGCAACGATGCTGTCGCCTCTTTTAATGTGGGACAAATCCGCAAGTTGCGCAGGTTCGAATTCTTCAGTCCCTGCGGTATTACCGGCGCTTGCCTTAAGCAGCGTCAGGCTCGTCAGTTTGTCGCTGGTTATCACGCTGGCGTCGTACTTGTTATTTTTGTAGTCGATAACGTACAAAGACTGGATATCCGGTGTTAATGGTGCCGAGGTTAAGAGGAAACCGCCCCTATCGACAATCACCCCGCAGCCGATGACGCTTATGTGGGTGTCAATGCCCTGCTTCTTGACGGCCCACAGGCTCACCACGCTGGGACCGGCCTGTGCCAGGGCCGGTTCCGGATTACATACAAGTTGAGCCTCAGGCGGTTGAATCGACCGGGACCTGAACTGTTCCCACAACACCCACAGAACAATCAAAACGGCAAACAGCGACAGAACCGTTATCCACGATTTAATATATTTTGTCGCCATTGATTCCTTCAGGTTTCTCATCGACCCCTGCTGAGCTTACTTTTCCCGGGTTTCGGTATGAGATTTACAGGCGATTGTTATGTCTTCAAGGTGCTTTATCTGGTTGGTGAGTACGGTTCTTACCTCGCGGGCAATACTGTTGCTTTTCTCAACGGTGATTCTCGGGTTTACAAGAATCTGCAGGTCAGCCAGATACTGCCGGCCCATGCCCCGCGTTTTCAGATAGCCGATACCCTTAACACCAGGTACAGCGGTTACCAGCTTTCTGATTCGGCTGACTTCTTTGGAATGCAGAGGTGCATCCATTAGTCCGTGCAGGTTCTTGCTGAGCAATTCGAATCCGACTTTACCCACGAGAAGACCGACCAGCAAGGCTGCCAGCGGGTCTAATGACCGAAAGCCGAACTGTGCGCCGAGCACGCCGAAAAACACCGGTATGGAAGATAAACAGTCCGCGCGATTGTCCCAGGCCTCGGCTTCTATGGCTGCGCTGTTGACGCGCCTGCCGGCGCAAATGGCATATCGAAACATCATCTCATTGACCACGATGGATATTGCCGCGGCGGCTAATGCAATGAAGTGCGGCGTGGGGTGATGAACTCCGTTAAGCAGATGACCGCCTGATGAAACAACTATCCAGGCCGCCCCTGCCAGCAGGACTATCCCTATAAAAGCTCCAGAGATGAATTCGGTCTTGCCGTGACCGTAGGGGTGTGTTTTATCGGGGGGCTTTTTTCCCAGACGTATGGCAATAAGCGTTACTACCGAGTCCAGAACGTCGGCACCCGAATGTAAGGCATCGGCAAGCACAGCCAGACTGCCGCTGACAACGCCTATTACGGCCTTGAAGGCACACAAGAACACGTTGCCCCAAAGGCACACCCATATTGCCCTGTTAGCGCATTTTCTGCATTTTTCGTCGATTACTACTGCCATGCCCCGAGGTCCTGTTTAGCCGGCTGGACAGTGACATAGAAGGGCCGCCTATTGCCGCACTATGTCCAGCAGAACTACCCTGGCTACATCAATATTCGCGACCACGGTCTTGAAAGCCCGAATATCGTTCACTTTCTGATTATTGACCTTCTTAACCACATCTGCCGGCGCAATGCCGGCCTCCATTGCTCCATTTTTACCTGATAGTATGACAGGTAGCGCACCGGCCGCGGTAACGATGAGGGGCCGTTGCATTTTTTGTTATGACCGGCGCAGCAGCAAGTACGCCGCCGGCATTTGTGGGCACTACAGTATGACAGGTAATACACGGACCACGGTAACGATGAGGGGCCTTTGCGTCTTTTGTTATGGGCGGCGGATCAGGAAGTATGTCGCCGGCGTCTGTGGGAAGCTGGCCTCCGGTCGTCATGAAAATGTGGCAGTTAGTGCATGCACGTCCCCGATTGCGATGTGGGCGCAGTGCACCCGGCTGGATCGGCTGGGCCGCCTCCATTTGAGCAAAGCCCAGCATATTGGCGTTCCGTGCCGTCATAATAAATGTCATCTTCGTGCCCCGACGGCTGACTTGCACCTGTGCCTGCTTTCCTTCCTGCACCCGTTCACGCTGCGTAGCCTCGAAAAATGCTCTCAGGTCAGGTGTAGGAATACCCCCGATGGACTGGACCATATCCCCGGCCAGGATGCCGGACTCGGCGGATTCGAGCGTAACCTCGTCAACCAGCACGCCGGTTTCCCCCTTCGGAATCCGATATTCGGTGGCCAGTTCCGCAGTCAGCGGAATTACCTCCAAACCCAGCCAGTGCCCTTCGATAAAGTCCTTTCCTGCGGCGTTCTGCTCGCGGGGTGAGGGCAATGTTTCAGTCGGTGCCGTCGCCAGCGCAACGGTCTGAAGGGCCAGCGTGTTTCCTTGAGGCGCCTTGGGAAGCAGGCTGCGGACGTTAGGCGGTTCCGGCCGAAGCGTACAAACCAAAGTTTTCTTACTGTTATTTCTGAAAAAAGTAAGCTCTGCCGTTTCACCGGCCTGCCTTCCATCCAGAAAAGACCAGAGCATTTTGTCGTTTCTGATGCGCTTGCGGTCAACTCGAAAGATTACGTCTCCTCTCATAAGGCCCGCCGCTGCCGCAGGAGAATTGAGAAAAACGCGGTTGACCAGCACACCATAATTAATGGGCAAATCGAACTCTCTGGCGACCACATCGTCCACGCCCCTGACGGCGATACCCAGCCAGCAGGGTCGTGAAGCAACAGTCCTTGCCATCATGCGCAGATTAGCCAAGGCCGGGACATTGAAGGCGTTGGTATTGCCCGCAGCACGTTGTATATTCCCCCCAGCCGCCGGTGACGGCACTATCTCTATAAAATCACCGAAAGCTGCTTTTGCCTGATTAACCGGCACTGCAAAACCGATACCGCTGAAAGATGTTGTCGGTGAATAAATAGCCGTATTGATACCGATAACCTGTCCCTGGGGATTGACCAGCGCGCCGCCGCTGGAACCGGGATTAATGGAAGCGTCGGTTTGAATCAGGCCTTTTATGAGTTTGTCACCGGCTGTAAGTGTGCGGTCCGTATTGCTGATAATTCCTGCTGATGCGCTCTGCGACAAACCGAAAGGATTGCCTATTGCCACAACCTGCTGGCCAATAAATACCTTTTTGGAATCGCCCAGCGGCGCGGGTGTAAAAGTTTCTTTGGAAGCAGTGTTTACCTTTATAATCGCCAAATCCAGGTCCGGCCTGCTGTCGATAAGCTCAGCCGAATAGGATTTAATCAGCTGGTCATAACTGAAGGTAACAACGATATTCTCAGCCCCATTGACAACATGATAGTTGGTAAGGATATAGCCGAGATGATGTACAATGATACCGCTGGCGGTTTGTTCCATGGCCCCGGAGGTGTTAATACCCACCACAGCCGGCGAAACAATTCCGATGGCACGATTAAAGGACATTACCTGCGGCGTGGCACCGGTCACCGAATCCGGATTTTGTTTGCCGTACCAGGGCGGAACAAAGCTTGCTGTTCTGACATCAGCGTTTGCTGCCGATGGAACCGAGTTTCTTCGCAATGCGCTCCCAAAAGACATCGGTCCCCTGTTTCTTTGAGCCTGCCGTATGTCATCGGCATAGTAAAATGCAAGCACGATTGTAGCGGCAATCAATACTCCTACCGCCGCAAGCCACGGCCCCAGCGTCTTTCGTGCACAAGTGTCGTTACCGTTATCAGCCATCCTTTACACCTGCAACCTAAGCTTTTATCCTCAGATTAAAGCGTTGTCCCTGGCGATAAACATTCAAAGATATATCTCTTTGCGGGTCTGTTTTATTCATGACCTTTATGAAATCGACGATTGTTTCGACCGGCTGGTTGCCGATTGCATTGATTACATCTCCTGCCAACAGCCCGGCAGCAGCAGCCTGGCCGGCACTTTCGGTAATAACAACCCCTTTTTCTCCTTCCGGAATATTGTAAGTCAATGCCAATACGGGCGATAATGCCTCCACCCCCATTCCCAGCACCTCAACTTCATCGGCTCCCACCTCTCCGCCGGCCAGCACACCCGACAATCCCGGCGGCTGGACATTCTGAGGATTGAACGGCTCGAAAGGCTGTGTGCCCAGTGCCAGTGCCTGTGCCTGAATTGCTGCCATACCCTGTGCTGCGGGGCCTTCGGTTTCCGGAAGGAAAAGGTCCCAGCCGGCGCCTTGTAAGCCAAACGGCCTGGCAATCAGCACCGGTGAAATGCTTATGGTCTTGCCGTCTCGATAAATGGTCAGCTTCATTTGCTGGCCTGGTTTTTTCTTCACGAGCACCCCTTCAAGCATCGCACCATCCCTGATTGCGCGACCGTCGGCACGGATTATCACATCGCCTCTCTGCAGCCCGGCTATCCTGCACGGCGAATTACCGAAAACTTCCATCACAAGCGCCCCTCGCGCCATAGGCAGGCCCACAAAAGTTTTAATTTGCCTGTCAACCGCCCTGACCCGTATGCCAAGCCACGGTCCATCCTGCTGACCGGCCGCCTGACGGAATTGTCCTGCCGGCGGACACCACGGATAAAGCCCCAGGCCCCGTCGCATTGCCTGACTTTCAGGACCAGCGGCTTGTTGCATCCAGCTTTGCGGCGGACACCAGGGATTTAATCCAAGGCCCGGCTGCGCAGGGAGGTTCCCCGTATTAACGCCGCCCTGCAGCCCGCCTACCGGCGGACACCAGGGGTATAAACCTTTGCCTTTCTGTACGGAACCGCCCAACTGGTTACGGGCCCAATTCGGAGCACCGCGCAAAACTTCGGTCACATTGCTCGGGGCGGTTTCTATAAACTCGGGAAACGCTGCTTTGGCAGGGTCAATCGGGCTGGCAAAACCGATACCGCTGAATGCCTGTGTCGGCGAATAAATTGCCGTGTTCAGCCCTATGACCTCACCATTGACGTTCACAAGCGGCCCGCCGCTTGAGCCGGGATTGATGGGCGCATCGGTCTGGATAAAGTTCGTGAAGGTCTTGTTACCGACAGCGAGCGTGCGCTGGGTGTTGCTGATAATCCCGAACGTTACACTTTGCTGCAGGCCGTAGGGACTGCCGACGGCCAATACCTCATCCCCGACAGATACGGCACTGCTGTTGCCGATTAGTGCAGGGCTGAACTGCTCGTTGCCTTTGGAAAGTATCTTCAGTATGGCGAAATCAAGCTCGGGGGCCTCGTCAATCAATTGGGCCGGATAAGTCTTCGTTACCTGCCCAACGCTGAGCGTAACGGTGATATCCCTGGCGCCGTGTACGACGTGATGATTAGTCAGAACATAGCCGTTGCGATTTACAATCACTCCGGAACCGCCCCTGCCAAGTGCCTGAAACTGCTTGTCATTCTGCGGCGGCAAACCGGGCGCATTGGCGATTGTCTGCCAGCCGGGAAGACACGCCCCGGGCACATTGGCCATTGTCTGCCAGCCGCCCGGCGGACAAACCCAGGGTGCGCCTTGCCTCATCATCTGCGTGCCGCAGCTCGGGCAGCCGAGAGTATAGGCTGGAACGCCGGCTCGATGAGGCATACTGGTGCCGCAATTGGGACATAGCAGAAATCCGCCGGAGCCCATTCCCCAGCCGCCGTTCCGTTGGCCCCAGACATACTGTGCAGAACCTGCCGCTTCCGGCGACTGGTCTGCGGGCTGGTTTTGGCCGGCCATCGGCTGGCCGGCACCGGGTACAGGATAAGGTCCCGGCGCACCTTCGCGCATCATTTGCGTTCCGCAGTTCGGGCAATTGACGGTGTAGGCGGGGACAGCTCTTTGATGAGGTACCCTTGTGCCGCAATTTGGGCAGGCCAGGTAGCCGCCGGGGCCCATTCCCCAGCCGCCCATTCTGCCTGCACCGGCTGCGGGCTGCGCCTGCACAACAGGGCCGCCCTGACTTATAAAACTGCTGCCTACGTTGACACTTACCACCGAAGGCGCAATTTTGGCAACGATGTTTTTGTACGACATCTGTTGCGAAAAGGCGACCGGCTGGCCCTGAAAGGCAGCCTGTAATTGCTGCTGGGCGCCAAAGCCCCACTCTTCGAGAACGCCGGCCTGGAGTTCGGCCTGGGCCTGACGAAGATTTCGCTGGCTCTGGCGGTCCCAGTAAACAACCGCAACTATAACCAGGATGATTAACGTTATTAATACTGTCAGCAGGTTCCTGTTGCTGCCTGGGCCGCTTTGTGAGTTATCCACTGTCGACTCATCGCCTTTGGTTTTCTCTTCCATATCCACACCACCTTTCGACTTGGGGTCGATTTGTCAATTGCCGGTTTCGAACACCTTCAGGAAATTGCAAATCCTGACGGACCGCCGCGCCCGAACCGGCACATAGTCCACCGCCGGCCGGCCCTTTCAAAATCAGCTTTGCAATTATCCCGGGCAATCATTTTCAGCTACTGGGCCGCGTTTTGTCTGTATTTTCTTCTTATCGCAACGGCTATAGCCAGGGCCCCTCCGATGATAAGCCCCAGAATAACCAGTCCCTGGATGACTTCAACGGCAAACCACCACCAGTAGGCCAGGGCCCAGACACCGACTGCCAGGGACACCGCACCGATAATTCCCAATCTCATTATCATTCACCTTCTACTTTCCTGCAGCGATTAGCGGGTATTTTGAATGTACCGGGCAACGCACCCGCAATAAAACACCCGATAAATAAAAATACCCCCCGTTCCAGCCCGTGCTGTTATAAACTCGAAATTTCACATCTGCCGTCATCTTATCGTTTTCTCCCCTGCTGCAGATGTTGTGTTTAAGCTAACGGTTGAATTCTTTACCGCAGCCGCAGCAGGCAACCGTTTCGGATGCGCCGGCCACGTTGGCGTCGCAGGGCGGCCGGACTGCAAGAAATATTATACGAGGAACTGTAAATCATTTTTCTTTTGCGGATGCTTTCTCTTTGCCCATTCTTCTTAAAGCAACGGCTATAGCCAGAGCCCCGCCGAGCACAAGAATCAGGGCAATCAGCCCCTCAATTATCTCGATAATAAACCACCGGCAATACACCATCGCCAGAATTCCAAGCCCCATCGCGATTGCTCCAATTATTCCCAATCTCATCATTTTGCTCCTTCAGTTTTGTCGGCATTGCCGGCGCCGACCTGCGGCTGCTGGTTGACACTGGCGCCCTGCCGGCTTATGTTCAGGTCGATGACAGGAACTTCCACATTCTCTGTCAGGCCTATGTACTCGATAGCATTATGGCGATAAATAAATGCGAACACGTTTCCGGGAAATATTGTTATGTATTGATTATATATTTCACCGGCCTTGTTATACTTTTCCTTGGCGTTGGCGATTCGGTTCTCGGTGTTGGCCGCTTCCTTTATCAAATCCTGCACGGATTGTGTAGCCTTAAGGTCGGGATACTGCTCGGCCAATGCCACCAACTTCGACAATGTATGTTCCAGTACGTTGCCCGTGCTGACACCGGCGGTCTGGGAACTTCGGAGCATCTTCAGGGTTTCTCTTGCGTCTGAGACGTATTTGAACACCTCCTGCTCGTATGCAGCGTATTTGCTTACAAGCGAGACCACGTTGGGAATCAGGTTCTGCCTTCTCTGCAGTTCGAAGTCCACGTCGGCTCGCCGGGCCCATGCAACGGTTCGCCATGAATTAAGGCGGTTGTACTGGAAAACCGCTTCGGCAATAACTACCAGCACCGCCAGAGCAATGACGATTCTTACGCACCACATCGCTGTGCGCCGACTGCCGAGGGCTTTTTTGATATTCCTGATTTTGTCCTGTTTTGGACCGGCTGTTTTGCTCGCCGTACCCGTACAGCCGGCAGCGGCAGGCTTGAGTTCCTCTGCGTACAGCCTTTTTACAACGTTGCCAATCCGACTCATTTACGACCTTCCCTTTTCGTAAGAGTTTCGGACTGCTTTGTCGGCAATCCGCAAACTGCGGCCATATTACTTAAACGGCCGCTTCTTCGGCCTCGACGGCCTTTTTGAACGCCTCTACAGCTTTTTCGTGCTCGCCCTGCCCGTCGTAAATCAGGCCCAGACGGTAGTGGTATTTGTCCACAGCGGGTGCTAATTTTATGGCCTTGCTGATTGACTCGATAGCCGGCTTGTGGTCGCCTTTCTTATCCAGAACCACACCGAGCGTGTAATGAAAATCAGCGCGTTCAGGCTCAAGCTTCACCGCCTTCCTGTACGAGTCAACAGCACTGGCCAGTGCACCGGTCCTGTCATATAGCGCACCGAGCCTGTAGTGAGTACTCGAGCGGTCCGGGTCGAGTTTCAGTACCTTCTGGAAGCAGGCGATTGCTTCTTCGTCCAGTCGTTTACCCATGTAGGCCGCGCCCAACTGGTACTGGATTTCAGCGTCGTCGCCGTTAAGAGCCAGGGCCTTCTGACACAATGAGACGGCCTGGTCGTAATCACCTCTGTTGATACAGCCTTTGGCCCTGTCGCGATAGACCTGCACCAGCTCTGTGGAATCGAGTCG
>Ga0307380_10003306_pt1 | contig 22333 bp, 14 predicted proteins | sample UN3MG_FD_202239 | JGI IMG/M metagenome (GOLD analysis project Ga0307380, IMG submission 202239) | Soil microbial communities from Risofladan, Vaasa, Finland - UN-3 | ecosystem: Environmental > Terrestrial > Soil > Coastal area > Acid sulfate soil | place: Finland: Risofladan, Vaasa | collected... | reverse complement strand
ATGAGGGCAGGCTGCTCTGCCACGAGCGAACGGACTCGGGCCGACGTCCTACTTCGAGATTCTTCAGGCCACTCGCCGACACCACAACCTGATAGTCCGCTGGGACCTCCGCCACGCTTCCATCCGCCAGCCGCGTTACGCGCACCCGACCCTCGTTCACACGAAGCGTTGTCGAAGTCCGCTGGGCGTCCACATTGAGCTGCGTGCCCAGGACTTCCAGCCTGGCGGTCGGCGTATGGATCAGCATGGGCTGGCCATGCGGCTGCGCTGCGACGCGGGCGGACACGCTTCCTTCACGCAGATGTATTTCCTTCTGTTGGTCCTCGGAGATCGCGAGCATCGACTGTCCCGAAACGGTCACCGTCGACCCGTCGCGGAACGTTAAGAGGGCCCACGAATCAGCGGAGAGCAATTCCAGGGTGCCTCCGGGCAACGCACTCCCGGCCTCAAGATCGCGAACGACTCGGCCGCCGTCACCCGTCCATTGCAGAGCCCCGTGCATTTCGCTGATTGTCACAATCGCCAGTTCAGCACTTGGGCGCCACACGTAAACGCCGGCTATCAGCACAACGACAGCCGCAGCGACGGCCACCCACGACCACTTGGCGAGACGGGGTGTTGGGCCTCGAGGCGCGTTATCGGAGTCCCGCACGCTGCTTGCCACGTCGTAGGCGAATTGGCGCCTCAGGGCCGAGTGCAGATTCAGGCGGTGCAGATAAAGTCTGCGATCCTCCGCATTGGCCAGTAGGCGGGCGTGCAATTCCCGCTTCTGTCCGTCAGATGCCGTTGCCTGCAACACCTGCTCAATCAGCTCAACCAGTGGCGTGGTGCCAGCCGATTCGTGTTCGTCCATCGTTATACCCCATCAAGCTCCAGGGCTTGTCGGATACACAATGACAACGCAGCGCGGATTCTTGCGAGGTGTTTCCGAACGGCATTGGGTGTCCGCCCGACACGCTCGGCGTGCGCTTTGATCGTTGAGCCCTCCCGATAGCATCCGGAGAGCAGCCCGCGATCCCTCGAATCGAGCTTCGCCAGGCAATGGGCAAGCACCCGGCGTTCTTCCTCCAGTTGGGTCGCATGCTGCGCGGCGTCATCCGCCAGGAGCTGGACAAGTTCGTCACTGAAGCAATGCCGGTCCCGTTGCCTCTTGCGCCGGAAATTCATGGCCTCGAATCGCGCAATCTGGAACCCCCAGTTCCGAAAACTGGTCCCGGCCTCAAACTGGTCGAACTTCTTCCACATGGCCATGCTGGTTTCCTGCATCACCACTTCTGCGTCATCCAGATTGGCGAGAAGCGACGTCAGAAACGAGTGGATCGCCGGTTCGTGCCGAACGAACAGGGCAATGAATTCTTCGTGTTTCGGGGATTGTGAAGATGCACTCATTTCAGGTGATACGGCACCCACCGCGGCGGTTACTCGACACTCGGTTGCGTCCGCTTGCTTCTATAACGTCACCATGCCCGCGAACAGGCCCGAGATTCCAAGATAAACCCATCGTGCGGAGACTCGGAAAGGACTGGGAATCTGGAGCAAGTACCTCACTTGCCCTTGGCCGTCAGCACCTCCGCCTCACGCAACTTGCGGATGATCTGCTCCGCCGTGAACCACTTCCTGCCCGTGACCCCTGCTTCCTTCCATGGTGTCCCAGAGCCCACCGTGCAACACAAACACTGGACTCGTCTTCGGGGGGCAGATCACGGCCCTAGCAGCCACTCACTTGGCGCCGATGCAGCAGAGCTTCAGGGCGCCGCGCAGAAAGAGCAGGTTGCCCTCGGGCGCCGGGCATGCCGCCGATCCTTTCCCGATGATCCCGCGGGCGACCTCCTTGTACTGCTTGCCGGGCTCCAGGACGAGCGTCTGGCCGACGTCGTTGCCGAGGAGGAAGTACTTGCCGGCGAGCGTCAGGCTGGGGTAGACGTTGGCGGACTCGACGCCCGGCATGCCGCTCTGGGAGCCGATCTCGATTTCCTTCTGCCAGGCGATCTTGCCGGTCTTGGCGTCGAGGGCCAGGAGGACGCCGCTGTTGCTCACGCAGTACAGCAGGCCGCCGTGGAGGATGGGGCTGGCAAAGTACTCGCCTTCGAGGTCCTCGTTTTCCCAGAGCCTCTCGGGCTTGAAGGGCTCGTCGGCCCTGGCGGGGAGCTTCAGGGCAATCGCGGGCGGGCCGGCGTAGTACACCACGCCGTCGGCCGCCACCGGGCTCGTGTACTTGGCCATCGCGAGTTTCTTGGCGAGGACCTTGCCGTCGGCGAGGCGGACGGCCTCGCCGCTGGGCGTGAAGATGACATCCGTGTCGCCGACCTTCACGACAATCGGCGTGCCGAAGAGGGGATGGACCTCGAGTGTCTGCCAGAGGACGTTGCCGGTCTTCGGGTCGAGGGCGAACAGGCCGCCGATCGAGACGAGGAGCTTGCCGCCGGCGAGCACCGGCGAGGCCGAGCGGCCGTACTCGGACTCCGGCGGCCGGTCGATGAACCTGATCCACTCCCGCTTGCCCTCGAAGTCGTAGGCGGCCACGACACCCGTGCCGTGGCTGGTGTAGACGAGCCGGCCGTCGGTCACGGGCGTGGGGGTCGAGTAGCCACAGCCGGCGGCCGTGGGCAGCCCCTTCTCGGGCACCTTCGTCCCGGCGGGGAGCGCGGCATAACCGCTCTCCTTCGTCCAGAGGATTCTGCCGGTCTTCTTCTCGAGGCACAGCAGCCTGTCGGGCTCCACGGTGACGAAGACGCGGTCGCCGGAGACGATGGGCGACGACTGGCCCTTGCCGATCTCGGTCTGCCAGAGGATGTTCTCCCCGTCGTCGGTGTCCCACGAGGCCGGTGGATGGGCCTGGGGATAGAGGCCGGAGCCGTCGCCGCGCCAGCCGACGATGGGGTCGGCGGCGCACGGGGCAGCGAGGATCAGGGTCGCCAGTGCGGCCGTCACGCATTGCGATACGCAGGTCATTCGGGGCTCCAGACCAGTTTTCCTATTTCCGTCCGAGGGCCCACAGGCCGCCTTCGCCGCGCAGGTACAACCGCTTCCCGTCGGGAACCGGGTTGGCCATGAAACGTTCCTGCCGCTCGGCCCAGTGACCGACGGCGACGATACTCTCGATCTTATTCTTGGCGACCTGCTTGTACGTGCGGCCCGGCTCGAAGACGATCGTCGCGCCGTTGTTGCCTACGACATAAATGCGCCTCCCCGCCAGGGCCAGGCTGGCCCCGACGCCGCGCGCGGCCCCTTCGTTGTGGGCCTGGAACACGTCGAGGTCGAGCAACTTCTGGTAGACGACCTGGCCGACCTGGATGTCGACCACCGTCAGGACACCGGCGTTGTTCACGAGGTAGGCCAGGCCCTCGTGGATCACCGGCGACGAGAGGTGCCAGGGAAGGTAGTGCACGGGGAAGGCCGACGTGTCGATGGGCACCTTGCGAGGCGCCAGGGCGAGCGGGTCCGCGATCCGGTCAGGCAATGGATAGATGTAGAGAGGCGATATCGCTTCGCCGACGGCCATCTCGTAGATCGCGCCCCCCTCGACGACGGGGGAGGCGGCCGACTGGGTGCCGGAGCCCTTGTTCTTGTAGAGCGTCTTGCCGTCCGCGGCCCGGACGATCATGCCGTTGCCCAGCGCGATCAGGGGGACGCCGCCGGCGGTGACCGCGATCAGGGAGCCGTGGAAGAACCCCCCCGGGTTGAGGCCCTCGTGGGCCACGATCGGCGTCGTCCAGGCGGGGGCGCCCGTCTTGGCGTCGAAGGCGACGAGGTCGCGGTTGAAGATGACGATCTTGCCGTCCGCCAGAACCGGCGACGAGGAGAGGCCGTGCTCGACGTCCGGGTTCCGCGCGAGGCGCGTCCAAAGGAGCCGGCCGTCGAGGTCCGAGCACGTCACCAGGCCGCTGGAGGACCACGTGTAGATCCGCTTGCCGTCCGAGACGGGCGTGAAGCCCGACCAACCGATGTCGGGGGCCAGACCGATGGCGTACTTCTCGGGATCGACCTTCTTCATCGCCTTCTGAAGGCTTTTCTCGAGTTTGGTCTTCTCCTGGAGCTGCTTCTCCGTGGCGGTGCCGGCGACGAAGGCCGCGTTGAGGGCGTCGACTTGGGCTGCGACGGCCGCGGCGTTCTTGTACTCGGGCTTCTTCTTCTCTTCGTCGGTGGCGGCCTCGAAGTAACTCGCGCGGCGGAGCCAGAGCACCTTGCCATCGGCCTTCGCCAAGGCGATGAGGTCGAAGGGCTCGCTGAGGACGTAGACGCGATCGCCAATGACGAGCGGGGCCGCGACACCCTCGCCGCCGCCGTAAAAGCCCATCTGGACCCCGGGCAGCGCCACGTGCCAGGCAATGCCGGATTCCTCGAACGTTGTGGGCGGAAAGGCGTGGAAGACCGGCACGGCGTACCAGGCTTCCTCCCTGTCGGCCATGGAGTGGCCGACCTTCAACAGGAGGCGGTTCCAGCCCTTCGCCAGGTCGATCTTGACCCGGCCGGAGAACGGAGGGCCGGCCTTTCCGTTGACATAGACCCGCGTGGAGCCGGGGGAGGTCAGGTTCAGGCGGAACGCGCCGCCCGTTTCAGAGTAGACCCGCGTGCAGGCGAAGGCGACGGCCTCGTCGGCCTTGCCCAGGAGCGCAGCCAAGTCGAGGTAGGCGCTGTCGAGCGTGACCTTCTTCCACGTGCGGTCGCCGGTCCTCAGTCCCTCCTCGGGGTCGAGCGCGGCCTCGCCGGGGAGGGCTTCCTTGTCGATCTTCAGATCCTTGGAGAAGGGAACCGGACCGAGGACGAGCCACTCGCGGACGACGCCGTCGGGCATCGGCTTGCCGGCGTCGGCCTCCTTGGGCTCGGCGGCGGAGTACCGCAGGCCCTTCATGAGCGAGCTGATGCGTTGCCAGTGGGCGGGCGGATCCGCGGCCGGATACTTGCCCGTGCCGTCGCCGCGCCAGCCGACGACCGGACCGGCGGCCGCACACGGGGCCACAAGGACGAGCAGCGCGAGCGCCGTGGCACCGATTCGCAACAAGAGGTCCGTAGGCATTCGCATTCCATCCTCCGGGTCTGCTTCATCAACCTGGTTGCGTCGCCAGACCATCGACTACGGCCGCAAGAGAGCCGGGCCAAGACCATACAGGACCTTGCCGCATCGCAGAAACATCCGCTGCCCGCTCAGCGTGGGCGTTCCACCCGATCCGCCCGGCAGCGCATTCCTGGCCACAACGGATCCCTGGTCGCCCGGCTCCAGCAGCGTTGCGTCGCCGGCATCGTTGCAGATCAGGAGGCGCTTTCCCGCCAGGCAGATGCTGGGATAGACGTTGGGGGCTTCCGACCGGCCGGCGGGGGGCATCTCCAACGTCTTCTTCAGGAGGGTCTTGCCGGTGGCGGCGTCAATCACGAAGTAGTTGGCGGCCCGGTCGACGGTGTAGATCCGCCCGTCGTGGACGACCGGGGAGGCGTAGAATTCCCCGTCCAGTTCCGCGTACCACAGTTCCCTGCCCTTGATCGGGTCGTCGGCCTTGTCGGGAAACTCCACGGCCGTGATACTGGCGCCGATGAAGTAGACGACGCGTCCCTGCACGACCGGACTGGTATACATGCAATTGCCCAGGTCGGCGGCCAGGACCTTTCCGTCGGCAAGGCGGACGACGTGGCCCTTGGGCGTGACGACCACGTCCACGTCGCCAATGCGAGCCGGGGCCGGCGTGCCGTAAGCCGCCTTGGCGCCGTCGTCTTGCCACAGCACACGTCCCGTGGCCGCGTCCAGGCATACCAAGGGCCCGAAATGAACCAGCAACCGGTCGCCGACCAACAGCGGCGACGCGGTCCGCCCGTAGGTGGTGACCCGGCGCATGTCATACCAATTCGCCCAGCGGCACTTGCCGTCCAGGTCATAGCAGGCCACGATCCCGGTGCCGAAGAACACCCAGATGCGATTTCCATCGCTGACCGGGGTGGGTGTGGCATCCCCGTACTCACTCGGCCGGACCGGCCTCTTGGCGTCTGATGCGGCGGGGAAGTCAGACACCTTGTGGGCCTTGCGCCAGGTTTCCTTCCCGGTTTCGGCGTCCAGGCAGATCAGCCAATCGGGCTCGGCGGTAATGAACACGCGCGGGCCCACCACGATGGGCGAGGATTGGCCAGCGCCCACCTCCGTCTTCCAGAGCACGTTTTCCTTCTCGGACCACCGGCTGACCGGGTCGGCCGACGGATACTGCCCGCCGCCGTCGCCGCGCCAACCCACGGGGCGATCGGCCGACGGCCGGAAAGCCGCGGAGCCCGGCGATGCTGTCGCCTGCGCGGTTGGGTCTGCGGCAAGGCCGCACCGCGCCGCCGGCCCGGTGAGCCCGGACGCGACGAGCACGATCAACAGCCATCCAGCGGCCTGTGTCATGGGAGGATGCTTCCTCATTCGCCGCCGATGCAGTAGAGGTATTCTTCGCCGCGAAGGTACATGTGCTTGCCCTCGAAGATGGGCGACGTGTAGAAGGATTCCTGTTTGCCGGGGTTGCCGCCATGACCGGACAGGTGGATGTTCTCGATGATATTGCGGCCCAATTCCTTGAGGCGCGGCCCGGGCTGGAGAATGTGGGTGCAACCGGCATCATCGATAATGTAGATGTTCCGTGCGGCCAGCGTGGGGCTGGCGGCAATGCCGTACGTGTAACGGTTGTAGCGGTTGTAGCCGTCGAGGTACTGGCGATAGAGCGCCTTTCCGGCAACGGTATCCACGGCGGCCAGCCCGCCGCCCATTTCAACGGAATACACGATCCCGTCGACGTACAGCGGGGAGGCGACCATGAAAATGGGGCCGCCCATGCGGACGGGCATGGTGGCGTCTTTGCCGTCCAGGTCCAGAATCGTCTGCGTCTTGACGCCGGCCTCGACGCGGGCGGGCAGTTTCACGGCGGCGAACGAGACCGGGGCGTTGAAGCCGCGCCACCGGCACGGGTTGAACATGACGCCGTTCTCGATGATGGGTGTCAGGACGCCCCAGAGTTCCAGGTTGCTGGGGCAAATCACCGTGCCGTCGGAGGCACGATGGATGTACCTCATCGAGACGATGGCGCCGGCACCGCCGATCCTGACAACCAGGGGCGAGTTGCTGCCGTGGCCGCCATTCTGCCAGTCGTCGGGGCTGTTACGCCACAGTTCCTTGCCCGTCTTGGCGTCCAGCGCCAGGAGCTTCATGTTGGCCGCGTAGATCAGCTTCCCGTCAATCAGGTTCGGCGAGATGTGGTTGCCATGCTCGAGGGAGCCAAGCGAATCGTGCGTGCTCCATACCCGCTTGCCGTCCAGGTCGAAACAGGCAATCACGTGGGCGCCCGGCCCCTTCATGCCGCCGCCGCAGGCCCAGTAGACGTACGTGCCGTCGCTGACGGGCGTGCTGTTGCTGGATGAGACCTCGTTCAGGTACATCGGCGGATACTTCTGGCGGTCGATGGCCCTGAAGGCCTGGTGCACGGCCCGCTCGGCGTCGGACTTGGCCTTGAGCGTCTTGGCCAATGCCGCCTGCTGATCCGAGGACAAGCCTGCCGGGAAGATGGCCGCATTGATCGCTCTTACCGCCTCATCGTTGAGCGCGCTGAGGCGGGCCACCAGGGGCTCGATCTTCTCCTTGATCTCCGGGATGGCCGCGCGCTGCTCGTCGGTCATGGCGTCGTAGGGCGTGTTGGATCGCAGCCACAGGATTTTGCCGGTCTTCTTATCGAGACACAGAAGGTCCGTCATGCCCGAGCCGACGTAGATTCGGTCGCCGACGAGGATGGGCTGAGACATGCTCCGCCCGGTCATCGGGGTCATCCAGGCGATGCCGCGGGCCTCGTACGAGACCGGCGGCACGGGCTCGAGGTAGGCCGCGAATCGCCACCGGCTGACCCAGGGGTTCTGGCCCTCCGGCGCGACGGCCTGACCGCTGGCAACCTTCACCAGCAGGCGGTTCCACCCCTTGTCCAGCGAGACCTTGACCGCCTTCCCGCGCTGGATGGCGACGGCTTGGCCGTTGAGAAATACCTGGATGGCAGCGGCCCTGTAGTTGACCCGCAGCATGACCTGGCCGCCTGACGATGCATGCACATACGTGTGCGCATAGGCCACTTGGTTGTCCAGCGGCACATCGAGGGTCTTGACGGGCCCGCTCGCGGGCAGGTGGCCGAAGACGTACACGAAATCAACGTTCAGGTCGCCGCAGATGCCTTCGTTGTGCTCGTGGCGGCTCTGGGTGTCCATGCCGACGCGCAGGGGCTGCCACGTGAAGTTGCCGGCCTTGGCGTCCCTGGCGGGCTCGGCTTTGCCTTCGCCGCCCAGGAAGTCCTTGTCGATTGGCTTGACGGGGTCTTCGACGGGGTACGGCCCGGCCACAAGCCACTCCTTGATGGTGAAGTACTCCAACGGCCGGCTCTCGGGACCCGGCTCGCCGGAAGGCTTGTCCGCCCGGTATCGGATCTCCGTGGTAATCCCCTTGACCCGGCGGCCCCACTCGGTCGGCGGGGTGGCGCCGGGGAACCGGCCCGTCCAGTCGCCGCGCCAGCCCACGGGGCGCTCGGGCGTGGGCCTGAAGTCCGGTGAACCCAGCAGCGGCCCGCGGTCGGCCGCGGCGGCCGCTAAGGCGGCCGGGGTGACGAAACTCGCCGTCGGGGCGAGCAACCCCACGAGGCAGGCTACGACGGGTACGATGCGGACCCGCCGCGTCAAGGTTCCCATTTCGCATCTCTCCTCAGGAGGCTCAGTCCATCGGTCGGCTCGAACGTCCCTGCGACCTGGGATGCCGCCTTGAGATGGCGGCCCCTGCCCGCCGCGCCGTCGCCAGGTCAGTGGTCGGATGCGATTCTGACAAGGGGGTTCCTGGAAGGCAAGGCACTTCCGGCCACGAGAGTGATGTGGCCGACGCACGCGCTCTGCTCTTATCTCCAGGGCGAAAATGTCGTGGCCGCGCACGACGAGCGTGGCGAGTTCGCCTTGGGCAGTGCCGGGCCGCGTGCGAAGCATCCTGAGGAGGCCCGGCGGGCTCGCGGCCCGTGTCAGACGTGCCAGGGCTCGCGCATGGCGCGGCAGCGCATGCGGTTGGCCTCGTCGTCACCGACGAACGCCTCCCTGGCCGGGTCGAAGGCGACCTTGCGGCCGAGGATCCAGGCCGTGGCGGCCGCATGGCACGCCAGGTGCGAGTGGCGCATGATATCTTCATGACATGCCGTCCGGCGGCGCGTCTTCACGCTGTCGAGGAAGTTGCGCGCGTGGTTCGAGGGGTTGATTCCCTGGCCGACCAGCCGCCCCATCTCGCGGAGGAGCGACGGCCGGGAGACCGCCACCTCGCCGCTGTCGCCCGTCTCGACCCACCCTTCGTCGCCCTCGAACCGCACCGGGCATGTCCCCGTCGACGTGCGGTACTGCGGGTCGCGGTTCCCGAAGGGGCTGTCCAGAAAGTCCATGACGAGCACCACCCCGTTGGCGTAGCGGGCCGTGATGTTCGCGGGCGTCGGCTCGAACTCCACCGGCGTCGTCCCGTCGGCCTAGTTCGCCCACTGGCACAGGTCCACCGTGTGGGCGCCCCAGTCCAGCAGGGTGGCGCCGGAGTCGAAGTCGTCGTGCCCCCGCCAGCCGCCGTCGACGTACTGCTTGTTGTAAGGCCGCCACGGCGCGGGGCCGAGCCACAGGTCCCAGTCGCACACCTCCCGGGGCGGCTCGGGCTGGGCCGGGAGCCAGTCGTGGCGGTTGCGGAGACGGTAGATGGACGCGTGCAGCGTGCGGAGGCGTCCCAGTTTGCCGCTCTGGGCCAGGCGGACCGCGAACTGGAAGTTGTCGCTGCTGCGCCGCTGGGTTCCGCACTGGAACACGCGGCCCTCGCGGTGCATGGCATCGGCCAGCGACTGGCACTGGCCGATGGTCAGGCCACACGGCTTCTCGCTGTAAACGTCCTTGCCGGCCTTCGCGCACAGGATGGAGGCCAGCGTGTGCCACCGGTCGCCCGTCGCCACCAGCACCGCGTCCAGGTCCGGCCTCGCGATCATCTCCCGCAGGTCCCGGTACGTGGCACAGCCGGTGTTGCCATACTTGGCGTCGGCCATGCGCTTGACGGCCTCGCGCCGCCCCGCCTGGACGTCGCAGATGGCCACGTACTGTACGTCCTTCTCGGCGATCATGCAGCCGAGGTCATACGTGCCGCGCGGCCCGGCACCGATGGAGGCCAGGACGATTCGCTCGCTCGGGGCCACCGTGCCGTCGGCCCCGAGGGCCGACGCGCGCACCAGATACGGCGCCGCCAAGGCCGACGCCGCCGTCGCCAGGAACCGCCTGCGGCTCGTCCTGCCCATGCTCGCGACCCTTTCCACCCGGGATTACCCAGGTAACTTGCAGTCCACGACCGTCGTGGGACTGTTTGACGATTGTATCGCCATTCCGGTCAACAACAAGCGCTTCTCCAGCCCCAGCAAGAGGCCGGGCTTGGCGGGCCCGGCTGGCGCCTCGGCCGCTGGCGCCGGAGACGGTGGAGCCAGGGCCGCCCGGCGGGTGCGCGTTGACTTACCACTCTACGAGTGGCATCAGAGTTGGGGGCAGATCAGCTCGACTAGTCCCACCGAGGCCGGAATGAAGGGGTTCGTAACGGGAGCCCGCCATGTACCGCTTCACATCAGGGCGGCGTTCTGGGCAAGACTCGCGGCAACCGCATCAACGTGCCGCCAACAAGAACTCCCATGCGGCCTACCGCACAACGCCACGACGAACGTGCTGGAAGCTTACCGCCTGAAGGCGGTCGGGTTGAACCCGGTGCACGGAACCTAAACCAAGTCGCACGCCTCCGGCGGCATCCAGTGGGCGTCCTGGCCGATCCACTTCACGTTGCAGCCAATCGGGTTCGTCAACGTGATGGGCGGCTCCTGGTCCGCCAGAAGGGCGTCCAGCGCGTCGGCTAGTTCGTGGGTCGTGGCCTTGTCGGCCTCGTGCGGATTATCGTCCATGCGACCGCCGTACCGCAGCCGCCGAGACGAGTCGAAAACGTAGAAGTGCGGCGTCCGCAGGGCCCCATACGCGCGGGCAACGTCCTGCGATTCGTCGCGCACGTAGACCCAAGGCAGCGCGTCTTTCTTGGCGCGCGTGACCATGTGGTCGAACGAGTCGTCCGGGTGATGGACCGTCTCGTTGGAATTGATGGCGACGATCGCCACGCCGCGCGGCCCATACTTCCGGTGCAGGGCTTTCAGGCGGTCTTCCGAGCCGATCACAAACGGGCAGTGATTGCAGGAAAACTCGATGACAAGGATCGGGGCGGACTTGAAGTCCCCAAGGGCGTAGTCGCGACCGTCCACTCCGGGCAGATTGAAGTCAGGCGCCTGGGCGCCGAGGCGCAGCGTAAATGCCATGTCTTGTCCTTTCGCAAGGTCCGTGTCAAACCGTTTGTGACCCTTGTCGCTTCCGGTAATTCCGTCGGCCCTATTCTACAAGCACCGACGTCTCTTGTCTGCGCCACGGTCCGCACGCATCGGCCAGGAAAGAGACAAGGGCCAAGCATCGACGCTTCCCGCCACCTCGCTACGATGGGCCATCACGTCCTTTGCGGCCGAGGGGGCGTCACGGTCCGTTCCACTGGTAGACCCACCCCCGTGCTTCCACGGTGAGCCGCTTGCCGTTCAACTCCACCGTCGCGGGGTCATCGTTGAAGTTCTCGATCACCCAACTTCCGTCGCGGAACAGGTAGAGCGCAACCTGGTTGGGCGCGAGCAACGACGCCTTGAGCGCCCCGAGCAGCGGCGCCCGCAGCGCGTTCAGGTCATTCTCGGACAGTTGCAGCAGCGCCTTGGGCTGGCCCTTCACGGCCAGCACCTGCACGTTGGGTTTCGCCAAGTCCACTTTGCCTGCCAGTGCTTTCGCGAGCCCGTCGGTGATCAACACGGGCTTGCCGGTGGCAATGAACGCCGACAGTTTGGCGGCGAGGTCGGCGTCTCTAAGGGCGTGGACGGAGAACAGCGCCGCCGGCGCATCGGCCGGGAACTCGTGGCAGGGCGCCAGCGGCAGACCCAGCATCCCCACGAAGTCAAAGACACGAGCCTCGCCCTCCGGATGGCTATTGGGGGGCTTGTAGGCGGCGATTCCGATGATGGGGCGGCGCCCGACCTCTTGGGCGACAGCCAGCAGTTCCGGTAAGTTGGGTCGCAGCGCCTCGATATTCTTCGGCCCCGTGCTGCCCTGGAGTCCGCCGTAGCAGAACAGCATGGATTCGCGTGCCCCGCCCAGGACGGTTTGGCGGGCCTGCTCAACGTAGGTGCGCTGGGTGGTGCCGAGCCAGTCGAACCATCCGCCGCCGCACTTCGCCCCCCCGATGCCGCCGAGCCAGCGCATGATGAAGTACGCCTCGTACTGGACGGTGCCGCCCCACCGCTTGTCCTGGTAGTCGCGGGTTTCGGTGCCGACCCATATGACGTCGAAGTCGGCCGTCTCCCGCACCACCTCGTAGCCGCGCTCATGGAAGTTGTCGTACCACTGCGGGTACTTGATGATGAGCCGCGCCTTGGGGTTCACACGCTTAGCGACGCCGAGCACCCGATCGCGCGACACGCGGACCATAAGTTCCGAGCGGTAGTCTTCCCACGTGTCGCCCGTCACGGGGTACGTGTGCGGACCGACCGTGACGGTCTTGGCACGTCGCGCGGCTTCACATTCGGGGCAGGCGCAGTCGGTGAACCAGAAGTCGTCGATCATGATCTCGTCGAAGATGCCGGCGGTAAACTCGAAGATGCGCTGAATCCTCTCCTGCGCCTTCTGGTCGGTGTAGCACGAGATCAGGCCCCCCCAGCCCGTCGAGGGCTTGCCCACCTTGGTCGGCGTCACGCACCCGGACACCACGAGGCCCGCCGCGGCGAGACGTTCCTTGGCATGTTGGAGCGTGGGGCGCTCGGCCTGGTAGCCGTCGCGGAACGTCTCGACGTACACCTTCGTCACGGCGGTTTTCTTGCACCAGTCGATTGCGGAATCGATGCCCTCATCGGTGTTCAGGCGGCTGCGCACGTCCTGGGCAGTAAACAGCGTCGAGAATCGGTGCGCCTGCTGCTTGCTCCTGGCCAGGTTCCAGAGGTCCGTCGGCTCGCCGCTGCCGCCCGCGCCCCGCGCCGGCGTCGGCGCAGCGCCGTACAGGCAGAACATCGCCATCGTGAGCATCCCAAGGCAAAACCAGGCGGCTAAGTTCATTTCCATGGCCCTTTCGATGGACGCGCCAGCGCCTCCGTGACCTCATGCGGAGTATAGGGGCCGGGCCGCGCCCTTGCAACGCCGAAATCCGGCGGCCCTTGGCCTTAACCGAAGAATCCGAAGTTTCTCGCAAGGTGTCGGCAAGGGAGTGGGGCCGGTTTCTTAAGTGCCGTTACTGGCTAGGCTTAGGCGAAGCCCTGACCGGTCTCGAAAACCGGCGTGCCCGTTCTGGGTACCGGGGGTTCGAATCCCCCCTCTCCGCCACCTCGCGGCGGCACGCCCGCGATCCGAAACACGGTGGGTTTCGCGCCCTTGCGGCGCGGGCCGGCGGCACGTATCCTCGTGCGGCGGGCCCAGGAGTGCCTACCGTGCGTCGAGCCCCGCATCTCGGGTCGGCCATCGCCATCGGCGTCGCCCTGGCATGGGCGGCCGCATGCCCGGCCGACGAGAAGGCCCTCATCGAGCACGATTGGCGGATGCAGGACGGCATCGCCACGCCGCGCGAGCCCGGCACATTCGCCGCCGCCGTCGAGCGGACGCTGGCCCGCGGCAGCCGCCTCGTGACCGACCTCGCCGCAAGCGGCGTGGACCTCGGCCCGCTCGCCCGCGAGTGGCAGGCCCTGGCCGGCGAGTCCCAGCGGCTGCGCCAGGACGCCGCCGCCACCGACGCGGCGTGGGAAGACCTCTGGCGGCGCGTCCACGTGCTGCGGCGGCGCATCGCCCTGGCCAACCCGCTGGCACGGGTGGGACCGCTGGTATTCCTGAAGCGCGTGCCCAGCGCCTTCAGCCATCAGTTGGGCCAGTACTACGGGCCCAGCGCGCGGCCGGGCGGCGGGGTGTTCGTGCTCCAGGAACCGGGCCGATCGATGCGGTGCCGACGCCTGGCCGCCGAGTTGCCACCGGGCAGTTACCTGCACCCCGACGTGTCGTTCGACGGACGGCGGGTCCTCTTCGCCTATTGTCACGTCGAGAAGGCGCCCAAGGACCGCGAGGAACACGCCGGCGTCTGCTATCACCTGTACGAGGTGGGCGCCGACGGGTCGGGCCTGCGGCAGTTGACAGACGGGCCGTTCGACGACTTCTCGCCGCGGTACCTGCCCAGCGGACGCATCGTCTTTCTTTCGACGCGCCGGGGCGGGTTCCACCGCTGCGGACGGGGGCCATGCCCCACCCACACCCTCGCCCTGTGCGAGGCCGACGGCTCGCGCCCGCGCGTCATCTCCTGGCACGAAACCCACGAGTGGGATCCGTGCGTCCTCAACGACGGCCGCCTCGTCTACACCCGCTGGGACTACGTCGACCGCCACGCCGTCCACTACCAGCAACTCTGGACGTCGCACCCCGACGGCAGCCGGGCCGCGGCCTTCTACGGCAACAATACCCTCAACCCGGTGGGCACCTGGGAGGCGCGGCCGGTGCCCGGGTCCACGCAGGTTATGGCCACGGCGGCGGCGCACCATGCGATGACGGCCGGGTCGATTATCCTGATTGACGTGTCGCGCGGCATCGACGGCCCCGCCCCCGTTACGCGGCTGACGCCCGACGCCCTGTTCCCCGAGAGCGAGGCGCCCGTCAGCAACGGGTCGGGCGGTTACTGGCACGCCCCGGTCGGCGTGCCGTCGCCGCCGCCGGTTCCGATCGAACAAAAACGCTGGCCGGGCCACTGCTACCGCAGCCCCTGGCCGCTGGGCGAGAAGTACTTCCTGGCAGCGTACAGTTACGAGCCGCTCATCGGCGAGCCGTCGGCCAACCCGCCGCACATGTTCGGCCTGTACCTGGTCGACTGCTTCGGCAACAAGGAACTCCTGTACCGCGACGCCGAGATCTCGAGCCTGTGGCCGATTCCGCTTGGGCCGCGACCCCGGCCGCCCGTCATCCCGGCGGCCGCCGAGGGCGGTTACGACGGCCCGGCGCCTTCGGCCCCAGCGGCCGCCGCGGCGGCCGGGCATACGGAATCCTCGGGCACCGCGTCCGCGCCGGCCGAGCCCGCGGCCGCCGGGATGGGCGAGGGCGCCTTCTTCCTCCTGAACGTCTACGAGAGCGACCCGGCCCTGCCGGCCGGGTGCCAGGTCGCGGCCCTGCGCGTCGTCCAGGTGCTGCCGAAGGCCACGCCCCACATCAACGACCCGCCGGTGGGTCTGCCCAACGCCTCGCCGGGCAAACAGGTGCTGGGCACCGTGCCGGTCGAGGCCGACGGCTCGGCGTACTTCCGGGTCCCGGCGGGGCTGCCGCTGGCGGTCCAGGCGCTGGACGAGCGCGGCATGGCGGTGCAGGTGATGCGGAGCATCGTGTACGTCCAGCCGGGCGAGACGGCCTCGTGCGTCGGCTGCCACGAGCCGCGGACGACGGCCCCGCCGCACCGCGCGGCAGCGCTGGCCCTGCGGCGTCCGCCGTCGGCCATCGAGCCGGGGCCGGACGGCACCCGGCCGTGGAGTTACCCGCGGCTGGTCCAACCGGTGCTCGACCGGCACTGCGTCCGCTGCCACGGCGGGCCCAAGCCCAAGAAAGGCATCGTGCTGACGGGCGAGGCCGAGGGGCACTTCAGCCGCTCGTACAACGTCCTGGCGCCGCGCGTGACGTGGTCGGCGTGGGGCGGCCGGGGCGGCGACTTCCGCCAGGTCAACTGCGAGCCCGTCAGCCGGCCCGACTTTTTCGGCGCGCGCGGCAGCCCCCTGATGCGTATGCTCTTGAAGGGGCACAACGACGTCGCGCTGGGCCCCGGCGACATCGAGCGGCTCGCCACCTGGATGGACGCCAACGCCCTCTTCTACGGCACGTTCGACCGCGAGGGCCAAGCCCGGCAACGCCGCGGCGAACGCATCGCCGAGCCCGAGGTCCAGTAAGGCGCGGGTGGCATGGTCATCCCCAAGGGTGACCATGGGCGGTCCTGGTGCGTGCGGAGCACGCACCCTACGGCTACTTGCCGCGCGGCGGCCTTCCCAGGCCGCCGCGATCAGGCCCGACGCGTGTTGCTGGCGGCCTAGGAAGGCCGCCAGGCGCGATGACGTGGTGAAGCAGTCCGGGTGCGTGCAGGGCACGCACCGTACGGCTCCAGCAGTGGAGGCATGAGAGAACACGCGATGAACCCAATCAAACGCACCGTCCTGGCAGGTCTGATTCTCGCAGTGGGCACCTGGTGCCTGGCCGCCGACTGGCCCCGATGGCGCGGACCCGACGGCACCGGCCACGTCCCGGCCGGCGTCGCCGTGCCGACGACGCTCCCGGCCCAGCCCAAGGTCGTCTGGCACGTTGCGATAGGTGAAGGCCTGGGCTCGCCCGTGGTCAGCGGCGGACGGGTCTTCTACCTCGACCACCAGCAGGGCAAGGAGATGGTGCACGCCGCCGACGCCGCCACGGGCAAGGCCGTCTGGAGCGTGCCGCTCGACGAGGTGTTCAAGGACGGCCAGTCGGTGCCCGGCCCGCGCACGACGCCGGTGGTCGACGGCGACCGCGTGTACGTGCAATCGTGCCGGGGCGAGTTCCAGTGCCTCGGCGCGGCCGACGGCAAGGTCGTCTGGCGGGTCAACTTCGTCAAGGACTTCGGGGCCGTCTTCATCGGCGAGAAGGGGTCGGCCGCCGGCGCCAACCGCCACGGGTACACCGGTTCGGCCATGGTCGACGGCGACCGCATCATCGTGGGCGTGGGCGGCGCGAGCGGCGCCAGCGTCGTGGCGTTCGACAAGCGCACCGGCCAGGTCGTCTGGAAGTCGCAGAACGACGTGCCCGGCTACAGCGGGCCCGTCATCGCCACCATCGCGGACACCCGGCAGGTCGTCTCGTTCGCGTCGGAGGCGGTCATCGGCCTCGCCGCGGCCGACGGCGCGCCGCTGTGGCGCGTGCCGGTCAAGACCACGCTCGGGCGGCACGTGACTACCCCCGTCGTCGTCGACGACCGGGTGATGGTGGCGTCGCACCAGGCGGGGCTCATCGGCATCAGCATCACCAAGCAGGGCGACGGTTGGGCGGCCGAGCGGGCCTGGGTCGACCGCCGCATGGCCGTCAACTTCATGAGCCCTGTCGCGGTCGGCCATTACCTGTACGGCCTCGGTCCGGGCAAGACCCTGTTTGCGATCGACGTCCGGACCGGCGAGCGGGCCTGGGCCGAGAAGGGGTTCTTCGCCGACATGACCGACCGCGAGTTCGCCTCGCTGCTGGTCATGGGCGAGAGCCTGCTCATCCTGACCGAGAAGGGCCAGTTGCTTCTCGTGGCCGCCGACTCCAAGCAGTGCCGCGTCGTCAGCAAGACCCAGGTCGCGGGCCAGAACTGGTGTAGCCCGGCCTACGCCGACGGCAAACTGTTTCTGCGCGACGCCAAGGAACTGCGGTGCGTGCAACTGATGCCGTGAACCGGCGGGGGGTACGTGTTGAGCATGTGCCACGGCTTGCCTGCAAGCCGTGAGCCTGTAGGGTGCGTGCTCGGCACGCACCGTAGGTGCTACGCCTCGGCCGTCTCCCAAATCTCGATGGCCGCGTCGGGACACACCTGGTAGCACAGCGTGCACCCGGTGCAGGCGACGCCGGCCTTCGGCCGCGCGGGACGGACGCCCACCTCGGTCAACTCGTCCGACATCTCCAGCGCGCCCTTCGGGCACGCCGCCACGCACAACTCGCAACCCTTGCAGTACTCCGTGAGCACGCGGACCTGGTGGGCCATGACGTTGCCTTGCTCCTCGTCGGACGGTGAATCATAGGGAAACCAGGGCCCGCCAGTCAAGAACCGCGCTGGTACTTCGGCAGGTGCCCCCAGTGCAGTTTCTGGCTGAGCGTCGTGAAGGCGCCGCGGTGCCCGTTGTGGACCAGCAGAAACGACGAGGCGGCCCGGCGGATGCGGACCCGGTCGCCGCGCGCCAGGCTTATCTTCTCCTGCCCGTCGATCACGCAGACGGCCTCGGTCTGGAGGTCGGTCGGTTCCAGGACAACCTCGCCCTCGGGTCTCAGCACGATGGGCCGGTGCGTGAGCGAGTGCGGGCAGATGGGCACCAGGACCAGGGCCTCGAGGCCCGGCCCGAGCAGCGGTCCCCCGGCCGCCATGCAGTAGGCCGTCGAGCCCGTCGGCGTCGACACGAGGACGCCGTCGCCGTAGTAGGTGGTGACGGCCTCGCCGTCGATGGTGGCCGAGATGCCGACCATGCGGTGCGGCTCGCCTCCCGCCACCAGGACGTCGTTGAGGACGAGGTACTCGCCGGCCGGGCCCTGGGCCGTCTCGGCCCGGACCGAGAGCATCAGCCGGCGCGACACCGGCATCCGGCCCGCCGCGATGTCGTCGAACTTCTCGCAAAACTCGTCGGCCGAGAACTCGGCCAGGTACCCGAGTTTGCCCATGTTGATGCCGACCACGGGCACCTCGCGCCCGGCCAGCAACCGGGCGGCCTTCAGAATCGATCCGTCGCCACCCAGCACGACGACCAGGTCGGCATCGGCCCGGACCGGGGCGTCCGACAGGTCCACCGCCTCGGCCGCGACCCGCTGCTCGACCCACGGGCAGAGCGTCGCCGCCAGCCGGCGGGCCTCCGGTTTCTCGGGGTTGACGAGGATCACAACACGTTTCACGTGTGGGTCTCCGATGCGTGGTCCACGGCGGTCCCTCCCGTCACACGTCGGCTACACGGGCCGGCCGAGCGCCCGGACGCGCGCGGCCAGGCCGTCGGCGTCGAGGCCGGCGGCCGCCAACTGCGCCGGCCGGGTGTCGTGTTCGACGATCGTTTCGCCGACGCCCGCGCGGTGAATCTTGCGGGTGTCCAGGCCGCGGGCCTCGGCCGCCTCGAGCACGGCCGACCCGAACCCGCCCGCCAGCGCCGCGTCCTCGACCGTCAGGACCCACGGCTGCGACTGGACGAGGTCCGCCAGAGCGTCGGCGTCCACCGGCTTGGCAAAACGGGCACTGACCACGGCCACGCGGGTGCCCTCGGCTTCGAGGCGCGAGGCCGCCTCCAGGGCGGCCGGCACGGTCGCGCCCAGCGCCAGGATGGCCCCTGCCTCGCCCGGCCGCAGCATCGCGGCCCGGCCGACCGCGACCGGCTCGTCGCTGAAATCCTCCGGCGGCACGCGGTCGCGCGGGTACCGGATGGCCCAAGGCCCGTCGGCCCCGACGGCCAGCCGCACCATGGCGGCCAGTTCGGCCCGGTCGGCCGGCGCCGCCAGGACGAACCCCGGCAGGTGCCTGAGGTACGCCAGGTCGTACAGGCCGTGATGGGTCGGCCCGTCGGCCCCGACGAGGCCCGCCCGGTCCACCAGGAGCACGACCGGCAGGCCCTGCAGTGCGACCTCCTGGAAGAGCTGGTCGTAGGCCCGCTGGAGAAACGTCGAGTAGATGCCGACCACCGGCCGCAGGCCGCCCTTCGCCAGGCCGGCCGCCAGCGCCACGGCGTGCGGCTCGCAGATGCCAACGTCGAAGAACCGGTCGGGGTACCGGTGGGCGAACCGCACGAGGCCGGTGCCCTCGGGCATGGCCGCCGTGATGGCGACGAGGCGCGGGTCGGCCTCGGCCAGGGCGAGGACCTCATCGACGGCGGCGCCCGTCCAGTCGTGGGCGCCGACGGCCTCGGGGTCGACGATGACCTGGCCGTTACGTTCCTCGAAGGGCCCGGCACTGTGCCAGGCGTCGGGGTTCTCGGCCGCCGGGGCAAAGCCCCTCCCCTTCTTCGTGTGGACGTGCAGGAACACCGGCCCGTCGAGCCGCCCGAGGTCGTCGAGGGCCTCGATCAGGGCCTCGATGTCGTGGCCGTCGACCGGCCCGAAACATCGAAATCCAAGCCGCTCGAACATGTGTTCGGGCACGACGGCCTCTTTGACGGCGTCCTTGAAGACGTGGATGGCCCGGGCGAGCGAATCGCCCATCGGCATGCGGTCGAGCATCTCGCGGACGTCACGCTTGAGGTCGCCGTAGGCGGGGGTGGTCCGCATCCGCGTCAGGTGCCGGGCCATGGCGCCGACCGTCCGCGAGATGGCCATCTCGTTGTCGTTCAGGATGACCAGCAGGTTCGCCCCGACGTCGCCGACGTGGTTCATGGCCTCCAGCGCCAGGCCCGTGGCCAGGGCGCCGTCGCCGATGACCGCGACCGTCCGCCGGTCGGTTCCGGCGGCCCGTTCGGCCAGCGCCAGGCCCAGGGCGGTCGAGACGCTGGCGCCGGCGTGCCCGGTCCGGAACTCGTCGTACGGGCTCTCGGCCGGGTTCGGGAACCCGCTCGCGCCGCCGGCCGCGCGCAGCCCCTCGAACGCCTCGCGGCGGCCGGTCAGAATCTTGTGGGCGTAACACTGATGGCCCACGTCCCAGATGAGGTGGTCCTTGGAGAAGTCGAAGGCCCGGTGCAGGGCCACCGTCAGGTCGACGACGCCGAGGTTGCTGGCCAGGTGCCCGCCGCGCCGGGCCACCGTCCGGGTGATGAGCGCGCGGATTTCGGCCGCCAGGCGCTCGAGGGCCACCGGGTCCATGCCCCGCAGATCCTGGGGCGATTTCACGCTGTCAAGCAGACGTTCGGCCAACGGTTACTCCCCTGCCGGCGCGCCAAGCTGGGCGCGCCGCCTCAGAAGGTGCGGTCGACCACGAACCGGGCCAGGTCCCTGAGCCAGTCGGCCTCGTGCCCGAAGGCCGTCAGGGCGTCGATGGCCCGGTCGGCTTCGGCCCGCGCGCGGGTCTGGGCCGCGCCGACGCCGTAAAGCGTCACGTAGGTGAGTTTGCCCTTGGCGGCGTCCTTGCCGGCGGTCTTGCCGAGCGTCTCGGTGGAGGCCGACGCGTCGAGCACGTCGTCGGCAATCTGGAACCCCAGCCCCAGGTGGATGCCGTACTGCCGCAGGCTCCGCTCGTAATGTTCGCCCGCGCCGGCCGAGATGGCCCCCATGACGACCGAGGCCTCGATGAGGCAGGCGGTCTTGCGTCGGTGGATGATCTCCAGAAGCCGCTCGCCGTCGGCGTGGCCGCGCTCGGCCGCCAGGTCGGCCACCTGGCCGCCCACCATGCCGACGGCCCCGGCGGCCTGGGCCAGTTCGGCCACGAGGCGCCGGGCGACCTCGGCGTCGGCCACGTCGCTCGCCAGGACGGCGAACGCCTGGGTCAGCAGCGCGTCGCCGGCCAGAATGGCCATGGCCTCGCCGAACCGCTTGTGACACGAGGGCCGGCCGTGCCGCAGGTCGTCGTCGTCCATGGCGGGCAGGTCGTCGTGGATGAGCGAGTAGGTGTGGATCATCTCGACGGCACAGGCGGCGGGCATGGCCTGCTCCTGGGTCCCGCCGCACGCCTCGGCGGCCAGCAGCACGAGGGCCGGCCGCAACTTCTTGCCGCCGCCCAGCGCCATGTACCGCATGGCCTCGTAGATGCCGCGGCTGGGCTCGTCGGGCGCCGTCAGGCGCGCGTCGATGGCCGCGCGGACCTTCTCGGCCCGCTGGCGCAAGACGGTCGGCACGGATTGTCGCTTGGCCTGCGTCATGGAAACCCCTGGCGGCGGAGCGTTCGCGCCGGCGCCGTCGTCGGCAACCGCCGCGCCGGATGGTATCACCCACCCAAAAGGGTCACAAGGGGAAAAGGCCGCGCGGGCACCCGTATACCACGGCGCGGGGGCGCAGCAGACGTCCGGCCGGCGTCGCAGTGCCACAGGGTTGTCACACCCTCGGCGATAGTAGCGTGCACAAAGAGTGGCTTCACGCATACTTAATGGCGCGCTGAGACCAGGAGAAGGCCCCTGCGATCGGGATGGGAAACGAGGGGCTGACCAGGAAGGAGCCAAAGCCGACAGCCTGTGGCCGCAGCCGGCCGGGGGGAAACGCCGGTGCCGTTTCCGGAGAGGTCGCACCATTTTACTGGGCGTGCGGGCCGTCATTCGGCCTGTACACCGGGGCTAGCAAGGCCCCGCGCACCCGCATGGCATGAGACTGACCGCAGCATTCTGGAAGCGGCACCGGCAGCCGGTCGTATCCGGTACCGACCGGCGTCGTCGCCATGGGTTCAAAATGAAACATGCTGACCGCCCCGCGCCCGACGGGTCACCCCCCATGTCCTTTCCGTGACTCGTCCGCGCGGGGAATATTTTTCCGCAGCGGCGGCGCAGGGGGCTTGCCGAATCATCGCGCGCCCGCCAAGGCGGGCGGCTATAGCGGTTTGAGATTGGATTGTGGCGCGGTGGGTCCCCGCACCCACCGCGTCAACGCGGCACCTTACGGGGAGCGCGGCGGGTACGGGGACCCGCCG
>Ga0307380_10003301_pt1 | contig 22364 bp, 8 predicted proteins | sample UN3MG_FD_202239 | JGI IMG/M metagenome (GOLD analysis project Ga0307380, IMG submission 202239) | Soil microbial communities from Risofladan, Vaasa, Finland - UN-3 | ecosystem: Environmental > Terrestrial > Soil > Coastal area > Acid sulfate soil | place: Finland: Risofladan, Vaasa | collected... | reverse complement strand
AGCTCAAAAATGCAGGCATTACGCTGGCCCTGGTAAGGGAGGCGTTCATGATGGACCACTGTCTTGCCGTGCTTGACGTCTCGGACGATGCGGTGACTGTCGCCGACCCGGTTACGGGGACCCGGCTCATGCCGTACGAGCAATTCGAGAAGATATGGCGTTTTTCCGGCATCGTCCTGAAGCGAAATCCTCTACAGAGTATCTGAACATAAACCGCACAAATTGCAGATTTTTTCACTTGCTGTGACATACTGTTGTCACTCTGCGCACATTTATCTGGCGAAATCGTCTTATTATGATCGATATATTCTGTATATGGGGGGATTTTATTTTCCCAGCGGTGAATTGCATTTACTTTTCACCGCTATTATTTTAAAGAAGCCTATTCGAGTTGCTTGCGGTAAAGCCGGGTTTGCAGAGAATTTTGCCATGCGGTCCAGTTTGTATCGCCGACTTCGTTGTCAATCGCTGATGTCACCTGGTTTATCTTCGCGTCCAGATCGTCAATATAACAGACCATAAAGGCCTCCGCCGTCGCCGGCAGCTTCGGCGAGCCGAATTCGTATGATCCGTGATGCGAGAGGATAATATGTCCCAGAGCGTCCAAAACCGCCTGGTCGATTTGCGTGCCCCCGGACCTCAAAGAATCGGCCTTCTGATTAATCATAAGGAGGCTCTTGGAAATATGCCCTATCAACTGGCCCGAATCGGTGTACGAAAAGGCCATATCGTATGCAAGCTCTTCGGTTTTTCCGATGTCGTGTAGAAAAATCCCGGCCAAAACCAAATCGGGCTGCACATCCGGATACAACGGCAATATCGCAACGGCTACCCGCAGCATATTGTGGGTATGCTCCAAAAGTCCGCCGATATAATCATGATGCATTTTCATTGCGGCCGGGGCGTTGCAGAATTTCTCCATCAACCCGGTATCCGCCAGGAACTCTCCGACCAGGGCCTTCAGTTGCGAATTTTCTATCCGGCCGACGGTCTCTTTGACTTCTTCGAACATCTGCTTTGTATCTTTTTTCGTTCTCGGAAGAAAATCGTCAATATCGACCTTGCCCGGATCGACGACGGCGACATTATTTATGATTATTTGCAGATTATTCTGATAAAGCTCGCTTCGGCCATTTATGTGGACAAAGCCGGGCTTAGGCAGCGACATGTAAATTGTTTCGGTCGCCTGCCACATCCGCCCGTTCAATTGTCCGGTGCGGTCCGAAAGGAACATCGCTATATACAAGTCGCCCCGCGTGGTGCTTCGCAGAATCGGATCTTTGGCTATGTAAATATCGTCTATTGTCTGTCCCGGTTCGATCTGGTTGATGAATTTATGCGCCATAGCAATCTCCGTTAATTGATTGATTAGTTCCGTGCTGTATAGGTTTCGTTATCATATACAAGATTTTCTGCGACTCAAACATTTTCATTTCGATGGTTTTTGTTCAGGTTCCCTGAGGTGCTTGTCGAAGAATTCCTGTACCATCCGTTCGGCCTCCGGGTTCCTGAAGCCATGTCCGCCGCCTTTGACGGTATGAAATTTCACGTTCACACCCGCCTTTTTCAAAGCGGTGTTGAGAAGAACGCTTTGGTTGTGAGGGACAAGCATGTCCTTGTCGCCGTGACAGATTAGAAAAGGCGGATCGTCTTTACCGACATACGTAATGGGATTGGCACGCCTGCAGGCTTCCTTATTTTCCTGTACCGGTCCGCCGACAAGCTGCGACTCAGGTGAATCGGGTGCATCATGGTCCATTGTGCTCTCGAAATCACTCATTTTCGTCAGGTCGGTGGGGCCGAAGTAGTCACATACCGCCTGGACGCGGCTGGAAACATGCAGGTTCGGTCCTTTGTCGAATTCCTTTATATCGCCCGCGGTGCCGAGAAGGGCGACTAAGTGACCGCCGGCGGATGAGCCCCATACGCCGATTCTATCCGGGTCGATGTTGTACTTGCCTGCGTTGGCGCGGAGAAAGCGGATGGCGGCCTTGCAGTCTTCGATCTGTGCCGGGAAGATGGCGTGCCGGCTGAGTCGATAGTTAATGCTTGCCGCGGCGTAGCCTTGCCTCAGGAATCGGGCGGAGCGGCAGTTTTCCTTGCTCCCGGCTCGCCATGCGCCGCCGTGAACCCAGACAATCAGCGGCAGAGGACCGCCGCCCTCGTTTTGCCCGGGCAGGTACAGGTCGAGTTTCTGCCGTTCGTGGCCATCAGGAATATATGCGAGGTCGCGGAGGATGCGCGCTGCCTCAGGTACGTTTGGTCCTCTTGCTCTGCGTTGCGAGGCCTCGTTTGCCCGAGCGAATGTTGGAATTGAGCCGGCCGATATAAGAACAGCCGTCAAAAATATAACCAAATTTATCTTCATATTCATAATTGATAAGTCCTCACAGAATCGTAGGGTGGGGGCTAGCCCCACCATCATTGAATCGGTGGGCTAAAGCCCACCCTACGAAGCTCCCAGCTACATTTAGCTATTTACTCTATTATTAACTGACAATTCACTCACGGGCAATGATATTACCCGGCGAGCCTTTTTGCAAGCTCCGTTAGAAATTCTAATAAACAATATGATTATATCGCCTGCTTTTGGTGCTGTTTTTCAATTGATAGTATGGAGAGAAGATTATATCATTTCCAGTTAGTGCCGTTTCTAAAATTAAATGTCACATTTTGTCATTCCCGCGAAAGCGGGAATCCATTGCTCTGTTTGTGGATTCCGGCTCAAGGCCGGAATGACAGAATTACAAAAGCTATACTAATTTAATCTAAATGGCATTAGGGCTTAGTACTTAACAAACTATATAATATTCGAACGGGAGATAACTATGATACTCATGGGATATTTTAACAACGTTCATGGAAGCATAAGGAAAAAGTACGCAGAGCAATTTTTTATTTTTGCACTTTTAATTAGTACTTTTGCCTGCAGCAGGGCAGCGGCGGACTTTGTGCCTTTTGTGATTCCCGCCAGGCCCGACGCCAACTCGCCGATTGCTGTAACTTCTTATGAGCCGATCCTGACCGACGGCGACCGCCTGCTGGCCGATAGCGGACACTTCTATCGTGCCGGAAAGCGGGTTCGCCTCTGGGGCGTGAATCTTTCCTTCGGGGCGAATCTGCCCACGCATGAGGATGCCCCATTTGTCGCCGCCCGGTTGGCTGCGGCCGGTGTCAACACCGTCCGATGTCATCATCTTGATACGTCCCGGTGGCCGCGAGGCATCTGGAACGCCGCCGACGGCAAAGACATCGCTCCCGAGGCGCTCGACAGGCTGGACTTTTTTATAAATCAACTTGCCCTTCACGGCATATGCGTCAATCTCAACCTGCACGTCGGCCGGGCGCACAGCGAATACATTGGATTGCCCGAGACGAACCGTGATTATGACAAGATTTCCAATATTTTCACGCCGGAGCTTATCGATGCTCAGAAGAACTATGCCCGTCAAATGCTGAGCCATGTTAATCCCTATCGCGGGGTTCGTTACGCCGACGATCCGGCGGTGGCGATTTTCGAGATAACAAACGAGAACAGTTTCTTCATGTGGTCAGGCGATGAAACGCTGCGAACGCTTGGGCCGTACTATGCGGATATTCTTCAGAAGCAATTTAACGCCTGGCTCGTAAATCGCTATGGCTCGAACGAGAAGCTGCGCGAGTCATGGGCCGAGGGCGCCCAACAGCTCGGAGAGGACCTTCTGAGCAACGGCGATTTGCAGATGACGGGACCGGCCGGTTCTGTCCCTCAGGACTGGCGCCTGGAGCAGCATGAGGGCTGCCTGGCTTCACTGTCACGGGGTCAATACCGCTCGAAAGATGCGCTGTTTATCGAGATCGCAAAGGCCGATGACACGCAGTGGCACCTGCAGTTAAATCAGGGCGAACTTTCCCTCGCGGCGGGGCAGTACTATACGGTGATTTTCGAGGCTGCAAGCGACCGGCCGAGAGAATTGGGCTGCAATGTCGGCCAGGCGGCAAGCCCGTGGGGAAATCTCGGACTGTCAAAGCAGGCCGGGCTGACGAACCAATGGCAGACGTTCAGCTTCGGTTTTGTGGCCGGAGCGGATGAAAATAATGCGCGTGTGAACTTTGCTTTCAGCGGAAGCACCGCCCCGGTGTATCTTGCGAATGTACAGCTCCGTCCGGGCGGCAGTATGGGCCTGGCCGAAGGTGAAGACCTCGATGCCGGCAGCGTCTCGCTGTTCGCCGACAACGAAAGCTCTCAGCGGGCGACCGACCGGATGCTTTTTCTCGCCGAGACGGAAAAGAGTTATTTCGATGGCATGCGCGACTTCATCAAAAGCGATCTCGGCTCCGGGGCACTTGTCACCGGCACGATTGTCTTCGGGCCGCTGGGACTTTATACCCAGAGTGACATGGACTTCATCGACACTCACGCGTACTGGCAGCATCCGCGTTTTCCCGGCCAGCCCTGGGATGCCGGCAACTGGCTTGTCGACCAGAAGCCCATGACGGATTATCCCGACGACGCTACCGTATTCAATCTTGCCGCTGCGCGTCTGGCTAACAAACCGTTCACGCTAAGCGAATACAATCATCCCGCCCCCCTTGACTCGCAGGCCGAGTGTGTTCCTTTGATCGCTTCCTTTGCCGCCGCCCAGGATTGGGACGGGATATGGCTGTACACGTATAGTCACAGCTCGGACGAATGGAATCGTGAGCACTTGTACAGCTATTTCGATATCGACACGAACCCCGCCAAGTGGGGCTTCATGCGGGCCGGGACGGCCATCTTTCGCCAAGGCGGAATTCAGCCGTTGAGCGGCATATCGCTGATTCCGTTGACCGGACCCGGGGAAATGCTTTCATCGCTGGCGGATCTGCATCTCAAACATGGTAGTGGCATGTTCGACGTTCTTGCCGAGCGAGCTAAGATTACCCGCTACGAAATGCTCAAAACACGGTATGTTTCGGCTTTTGCCGGCCGGAGTGCTTCGAAAGACCCGGATGGTTCGGATCCCGTGTTGGACTGGTTTGTCGAACGGGGCCGCGGATTCTACGCCGCGTGGGGATCGTCCGCCTGGGCTTTTGCCGGCCACGCGGGCCGGTTTGAGGCGTCGACCGAAGGTCGAATCATCGTGACATCACCGGGCTTTGTCGCAATGACCGTCACGGCCCTGGACGACGCGGCCGTAAATGACAGCCGAAAGATACTGGTCACCGCCTGCGGCCGGTGTGAGAATACCGGCATGATATTCTCCGATGACCGTCAAACGGTCGGTCGGAACTGGGGCCAGTCGCCCGTTCAGATAGAGGCTGTGGAAGGAGTCCTGGTTTTGCCGGATGGAAACTGGAAATGCCAGGCGCTCGGTCCCGATGGAATGCCGAGCGGCAATGTGCCGGCTACCGACCGGTCTGGAAAAGGTCTGCTGCGACTCTCGCCGCAATACGGGACAATGTGGTACCTTTTGACACGATAAAGGAGCTCAAATGGCAGTTCGCAAATTCTGGCTTTTTATTACGCTCATCCTGCTGAGCGTCAGGGCGTTCGCGTTCAACGGGCATGTTGTGACGCAGGGCCCGCTGAAAGTGACGATCGGTGACATTGCCGATGTGACCGAATACGAAAAGCCGCAGCAGGTAACGGTTACTCTGGCCAGCAGCGCCGATACAGAAATACGCATAAACCTGCGGATGGCCGGTTTGGTGGACGAATGGTACGCCGTTGGCCGGACGGAGAGAAATCTTGTGATAGCCCCCGGCGGGCAGGTGAACGCCGTATTTCAGGTTGCGGCCGGATATGGTGCGTGTTCGGCATTGTATCCGGTTCATGTTTATGCCGATTTTCAGCATGAGGGACGAACTGTTACAGCTCACGCCGTTCAGATATTCAAATCAAATTTCGAAAAGGTGGTGACTTCTTCCGGACAGCCGCCTGAGATCCCGGTAAATGTGGTCCCGGATAACGGGGCTTTGCCTCTCTGGCTGCTTCGGACACAGCGGGCGGCATGGAGCTATTACGACAAGCCTTTAGTCTATATGCCGGTCGGCTGGCAGGGATCCTCGACGGAATCGTCCGCCAACCTTTCTTACGGGCCGATATCTCGCGGCGCGACAAAACATGCAATTGTGATGCATCCGCCCTGGAAGCCGGGCGGCGGAACAATCTTTGCCGGGTTTTCGCTGCAACTGCCGAGCGTGGCTCAGATAAAGCTGGTTTTCGCCAACGCCATTCGTGATAACTCAGCCACCGAACCTGCCAGCGACGGCGTGACGTTCCGTGTCTGGGCCGATAGCGAGAAACTCTTCGAGCGTCACACCGACAGCAAAAAATGGCTGGATGCGGAAGTGGATTTAAGCAAATTTGCCGGAAAGCGGATACTGCTGCGGCTGGAAAGTCACCCGGGGCCCAAACGCAATACGACCTGTGATTCGTCCTATTGGGGCGAGCCGATAGTCGTCGCAGGTGAACTGCCCGAGTCAATGCCGGAGACCGAAAGAGAAGCTTTGCGCCAGTCGGCGAGGACGCTGGTAAAGACGGGAAACGGCAGGGGCTTTCTTTTTGATCTCGATGGGAAGTACCGTGCGGCGGTCATCCCGTCCGGACAGGGGCCGGCAGACGCGGTCATCGCTATCGGCAGCGAGGAGAAATGCGTCGTATTCGACGGCCTCAAACTCACGGTCCTCGGCAGGGAAACATCTACGCTTGGCAGGGGGGCCGGGACATGGCAGCACGAAAATCAGGTTCTTACCGGCAGGCAGATTCTGCAAATCGAGGGGCAGGATGTCGAGCTTGTGACGCGGATCTGGCCCGAGAAGGGCGGACTGCGGATTAAGGTCGATTGCCCGAAGCGGATCACGGACTTTGCGGCAGGCCCGGCGGACCAGCGAGCACCTCGGGTGTACTACGGACACGGATATTGTATAATCGAGCCGGAAGCGTTCAGAGCCGGTTTCGGCGGGCACAACCTCTCAACGAGCCACGTCGGCTTCGATTTCGAAGGCGGCCTGTCGCTGCTGGTCGCCTGCGATAATCCGCCGGACTATCTGGAGGTGAATCCCGAGCAGAAGATTTATTCGCTTCACACGCATCTCGACGCGACGATGACTCTTGTGCCGGGCGATAAAGGTGCGTTTGACTGTGCACGCAGGTATCGTCCTTTGTACGACAAGCATCGGGCCGGCGGATTCGAGCAGAAAGCGGGGCGATTTGTTTTCGATATCTGGGGCGGTCGCTATGCAGAGATCGCCGAGACGATGAAGCGCATGATTGCTTACGGCCTGACCGATTCGCTGCTGACGGTGCACGTCTGGCAGCGGTGGGGATATGACTATCGCCTGCCCGACATTTATCCGCCGTTGCCCGAACTCGGCACGGTCGAGGATATGAGGCGGATTGCGCAGGTCTGCGGCGAGCGCGATATCCCGTGGGGCCTGCATGATAACTATATCGATTTCTATCCCGATGCGGCCGATTACAGCTATGACCAAATCTGCTTTACCGAGCAGGGCGAGCCAATCAAAGCATGGATTAACGAAGGCCGGGACGCCCAGAGCTACCGCTGGCGGCCGGACAGGATTATGCCGTTCGTCAAACGAAATCTGGAGTTGATAAAGCCCAATCTCAGGCCGACTCACTATTTTATCGACGTTTTCACATCGCTGCCGTGCTTCGATTTCTACGACAAGCAGGGCAATTATCACTCGATGCTTGAGACCCGCAGGAGCTGGGGCGAGACTTTCGCCTGGATACGTGACTATCTGGGTGACAATGCGCCGATGACATCCGAGGCGGGGCACGATCAACTGACCGGTTACCTTGATGGCTCGGATTGTCAGCACCTGCAGCTTTCGCCCGCCGGCAAGAGTTTCTGTATCAAACTGGCCTGCAAAGACTGGGAGCGTGTGCCGTGGTTCGATGCGGTACTGCACGATAAATTCAGCCTGCACGGCGTCGGTTATTCCAGCCGCTACCAGGGCGGACGAGAGCGTCGGGGGCACGGCATCGAGAGCGACGATTACGTCAGCGCCGAAATTCTCGAAGGCCACGCCCTGATGATCGACCGGGGTGCGTTCGGTCGCGGCGCCGTCCGGAAGTACTGGCTGGCGCAGGATTTTGTCCGGAGCATCGCGCTCGATGAAATCGAAAGCGTCGAATTTATTGGTGGCGACATCCATAAACAGATCATCACATGGAAATCGGGCGCACGCGTTTGTGTCAATCGTGGCGCAGATGATTGGAGCGTGGCCGGGAAGATGTTGCCCCAGTATGGATACTTCGCACGGAACGGACGGATTGAGTCCGGCATCGAGAGGATCGATGGCGTGATTGTCGAACAATCCCGCGGACCATCGGGCGACTATTTCAACGCCAGGGCGTTCAACCGGGCCGGCCGGCGTGAAATCCGGCCCGACGGGCGATGGAATGAAAAAAAGGTGCCGATTGATTTCGGCCCCGTAGTTACTGAAGGCGCGTTTCGCTGCCAACGAACGAAAAACTTAATTGTTGTCACGCCGCTGCTCGATATTGACCCGTTCACGATTGAGATGCGTATCGACAAGCTGTCCGATACCGGCGGCCTGCGAGTAAAATCAATCTCTGCCGTGGATTCCGACGGACGAAATATCCGCAGCGTCGAATTTGACAGCCCGGCGGATCGCGTAAAGTTCGAGACGCAGAGCAAAGAGTTTGCGTATCATGTACTGTTATTGGAAGGATAAACCGATGAATAAGATTAGAATTATTTTTGCTGTTCTGGCGGTTGTTTTGGGCTGCTCTTTGACGGAACCGGTCGGACTTCTTGCCGCAGAGCAGGCTGAGTTGCTGGTCCTTTTCGAGTTTGGCAGGGATTTCGACATTGGCTCGGTCGTTACCAGCGACGCCAGGACCACGCGGGCAGCGGCAGGATTACGCATCGAAACAGGCCATGAGAAACCGTGGCCGGGAATTACTTTGAAGGCCCCCGCGGGAAAATGGGACCTGTCCGGGTACGAGAATATCTCTATCGATGTGAAGAACATCGCGGACGAACCTGTTACTGTTAGCTGCCGTGTCGATAATCCCGGCGCCGACGGCAGTAAAAACTGCGTGACGGAGAGTATCACTCTTGCCGGCGGAGAGCAAGGGACACTGACGGTACGAATGTTTCCCGCGCCCTGGAAGCTCTCCGAGCCGCTGGAACTTATCGGCATGAGGGGATATCCCGTTCATGCCGGGAAGGTCGATACGTCAAATGTCACCCAGATGCTTTTTTATGTTGCAAGGCCTCAGGTAGACCATGTTTTCGAGGTCAGAAATATCCGCGCCGGCGGCAGTGTAACAGTTTTGGATACCAGGACCTTCTTTCCATTCATCGACGATTTTGGCCAGTTTGTTCACCGGGACTGGCCGGGTAAAACGCATTCTGTCGATGAATTGAAAGCGCATGGTAAAACAGAGCAAAAGGACCTTTCTGCACATCCCGGACCGGCGGACCGAAATAAATACGGCGGCTGGACCGCCGGGCCTCAGTTGAAGGCCACGGGTTTGTTCCGCGTCGAGAAATACGAGGGCAAGTGGTGGTTGGTCGATCCGGAAGGCAGGCTGTTCTGGTCGCACGGCACCGATTGCGTCGGCAGCGGAAATTCAACTCCGATTACCGACCGCGAGCACTATTACCGTGACCTGCCGGAAGCAGACTCACCGTTTGGCCAGTTCTATGGTGGCGGTTCCTGGGCTCCGCACGGCTATTACAAGGACCACTCGCCCTATAAGACGTACGATTTCAGCCAGGCCAATTTCTTACGCAAGTACGGCAACGACTGGGCCGCGTCTTTTGCTGAGATAACACACCGCAGGCTGAAAAGCTGGGGAATGAATACCATCGCCAACTGGTCGGACCGTGACATTTACCTGATGCGAAAGACGCCGTACGTATGTACGATCAGCTACAATGCCAGGACGCTGGAAGGCTCGGAAGGTTACTGGGGCAAGTTCTTCGACGTTTTTGACCCGAGCTTTCGTGAGGCGCTCCGGCAGCGATTAGAATCCGAAAAAGGCAGAGCCATCGGCGACCCGTGGTGCATCGGCTACTTCGTGCACAACGAGCTGGCCTGGGGCGACGAAGTGTCGCTGGCTTTAGCTACGCTGATCTCGCCTGCGGAGCAGCCTGCCAAGAAGGTGTTTCTCGACGACTTGAAGGCTAAGTACACGACGATTGACAAGCTGAACAACGCATGGGCGACAGATTACGCCACATGGGATGCTCTATTGCAAAGCAGGCAGGCCCCTGATAAAGAGAAAGCCCGGGCCGACCTGACGGCCTTTTATACGAAAACGGCGGAGACCTACTTCGGCACCATTCGCGATGAGCTCGACAAATTCGCGCCGGACCAGCTCTATATGGGCTGCCGGTTCGCCTGGGTCAACGATCGTGCCGCGCGGGCGGCGGCGAAGTTCTGCGATATCGTTGGCTACAACCGTTACACATACAGCGTTGCCGAGCATCGCCTGCCGGAGGGAATCGACAAGCCGACCATAATCGGTGAGTTCCATTTCGGCGCGCTGGATCGCGGCATGTTCCACACAGGCCTGAAGAAGACGGCCAACCAGCAGGACCGCGCCGACAAGTACGAAAGTTACGTCCGGGGCGCGCTGCGGAATCCTTATATCGTCGGCACGCACTGGTTCCAGTATAAGGACCAGGCGACGACCGGTCGCGGTGACGGCGAAAACTACCAGATTGGTTTGATCGACGTTTGCGACAAGCCGTACCCTGAGATAATCCGGGCCGTTCGCGAAGTTGGAAACAACCTCTATGAATATCGACTGGCGGGCGAGTAAGCCCGGCTTAATATCCCGCCGGTGACATAATGTCTTGTCTGTTATTTTTTACCCGCCGGGGCTGGGAGTGGTTGCGTGCCAGTTTACCGGTTCGCTCCAGCCTGCCGGATGTGCGAGCGGGTCATTGATCGCAAGTGAGCTGCCGTCGCCATCGGTTTTCGGATACCACGTATCGCTGTACTCGAATCGCAGTACCGCCGCGTCCAGAGGCGATGGAAGGCTCAGAACGACCTTTTCGCCGCCGTTGCTAAGGTTGCCGGAATATTCGCCCGCCACGTTGACGCCCGTGCCGTAGGTCGACCGGAATGAAGCCGTATTGCTGACCACCACAACATACCGGCCGGCTTCGAGAGTCATCGCGGGAAAGGTAAAGTTAATTCCATCGCTCAAGCGAACGCCGGTCAGGTTCAGAGTTGTATCACCGATATTCTGCAGCTCGATGTAGTCGAAGTTGCTGCCGGCCGATGCGTGGTACATCAGTTCTGTCACCCGCAGGCCGTCCAGAAGCGCCATAGCGTTGGCGAGCGGGAAATTATCGGTTGTCATCGTAATGATCCCGTTAAGCTCGGCACTGATGAGCAGGTCGGAACTGGTTGTAGATGTGTTCATGCCCTGGATGGCAAGAACGTTGTCGCCTATCTTGAGGTCGCTGATGGACTCGGAGATGTCGATGTCCTCGAAGACTACGGCGGCGGAATCCGAATTGCTGGAGCTCGAACGGGAATTCCATGCCGGTGTGCCGTTAAAATTACGTCTTGCCACTTCAAGCCCGTTCAAGTAAGCGACAAAGCCGTCGTCGTACCGCGCCTTTAAGGTCAGCTCGGTAAGCATTGTTAAATCATCGGCTCCGACGGTGAATGGGATGCGGATATAGCATGTGGCGTTCGTGCCGTACATTTGTTGCTGCAGGTCGATGTTAATCATGTCCTGATAACCGGAAGTCCTTTCAAAACCGACTCCGCCGGGACTGCCGGTGCTGAGTTCCCATGCCGAATCGTCAAAGTTAATATCCGTGTTCCATGCTTCTCCGATATCTTCAGTTGGAACCAGCACACGCTTATCGGTATTCTCGGGTACGAGATTGATAACTGTAATAGAGGCGGGTCCGCTTGATGGATTAGAAGCACCGGGTGTAGGCAGCTCGAAGAACTCAAAGTTATCGCCGCTATTAGGCGCCCGGCCGTAGGAGACATCGGTGGTCTGCGGTCCGTAGAGGACCTTGTCGATCTGGTTGAGACCGGCGTCGAACAGGCCGATCATTTCAGTATCGGCCGAGAGCCTGAAATTCACGTGACCGGGCTGATTACTGTTGTCCGCCCTGAACGCGGCGAAACCCTCACCGGCAATAAAGCTCAGCGGACCGAGCGGATATTTATCAGGCTGGGTGACGGGATTGTCGGTCAGGTACAGGCCGGTCAAATCAACCGGAGACGCCTGAGGATTATACAGCTCAACAAAGTCATCATCGAACAGCACCAGACCATCGGCGAGCCATTCGTTTATTCGCAGCGCCTTCTGATCGCCGAGCGGATGAGCGATATTGGCCCGGCCAAAGGTCGGCACAGTCAGGGTCCATAAGGCGGTGTTTCCGATTCTGCCAATGGAAAGGTCAGGCAACTGCAGGCCGAACTCGACCGAATCGAGCAGCAGGCCGTCGGCGTTATAGAGATATAGACCCTCTCCGTCGCCGTTAAGGGCGAAGCCCAAATGGATGCCGGAACTGGTCGTATCGGAGTCGGCGTAGAGTACGAGGTATTCGCCCGGCCTAATGGATGTCCCTGCCGGCATGACAAATTTCCCCGGCTCGTCCGGGTTGTCCGTGATGCTCACGCCGGACAGGCTCAGCGAGGCCGAGCCGTCGTAATACAGCTCTATCAGGTCGGGTGAGATAATTCCTCGATCGGGGGTCGGGCTGTTAATCGCCAGCACTTCGTTGATTACCAGCTTCGAATAAGATGTGTCTATGGTCCATGTGCGCGAGGCGGTCGGCTCATCTTCGCTTTGCCAGATACCGGCCGAGTTCTTGCCGATGACGTAGACGGTATAGGTCTGGCCATTGGAAAGGTTATTCAACACAATGGGAGTATCCACCGGCAGTTCCTCGCTCCATGGCTCGCTGTTAAGGCTGTACTTGTAATGCGTAATGCCCGGCCCGCCGACGACAAGCGTGGCATCCGTTCGATAAGTCACCACATCAGGCTCGCCGCAGATCGCAGCCCCGGCCGGCACGTAAGCTCCCATATCCAGCTCGCACGGCCCTGTTCCAATGGCGGGCGAACCGGCTTTGAGGCGGAAGTCCGTCCCGGCATCGACAAAAACCGGGTCGGCGTCGATATTGCCAACGCCGTAAGAGTGCCACTGGGCCGGAAGAATCGAATTGTTTACGGTCAGTTCTGTCGTCTCGTCAATGCCTTCGAGAGCCAGCGGGGTATTCCAGAATATGTTGCCGTCAAGGTATGCGCCCTGGCCGGGACGCCGGCCCGGAAGGCCAAGCTCGAAATATATCCCTGCTCCGGATGTGTTGCAGACCGTGTTGTTTACGAATGTGAGAAAGGCCTCGTTCTTAACCTGGGCGGCGTGATCGACGTTGTAGAAGATATTGCGGACCATTACGTAGTGTTTAGCGGCTCCGGCGGAAATTACATTCGATTCGCCTGAGGCTCGATTAAGCTGGTCCTTGATGTAGTTCATAAAGAGATTGCCTTCGATATGGGCGTCGCACTCGAGGTCGAGCGCATCATCCCCGCCGCCCATGAAGATATTGTTCATAATCTGCGGGATGGGGTTGGGGCGTGACTTTCCGTCGAAGTCAATTGCATCGTTGTGGCCCGGAGTGGTTCCGAAGACATTGTTCTCGATTATAAACTGACCGCCGGCGGGTATTCCGCTGCCCCAGATATGCTCGGTGCGGTTGTCAGTGGGTGTCTGTCCCTCGGCACAGGTGTCGGTGAAGACCGAATTGCGCACAATCAGCGACGAATCTCTGGAGATGATACGGTAAAGAGTCGTGTTATCGAGCGTAACATGGTCGAGCAGAAGATTGGAGTTTTCGAGACCGACCATGCCGTCATTCGTTCGCCCGTACTCAATCACCGCATGGGAAATTCTGTTGTCCTGCATTGTGTTGAGAAACTGAAGGCCGCCCCATGTGCCGCCCGCTTCGGGTCTGCGCGTGAACCGGATCAGTTCGTACTCTGTGCCCTCGGCGACAAGACTGCCCTTGATAGTCATCTTTGCATCCGGATCGAAAAAGACGGTTGTGCCGGGCAGTATGGTCAAAACGGCGCCCGGCGGCACGGTCAGCTCGCCGGTGACAAGATAAGGGCCTTCCTGCGGCGCCCAGACGTTGTCTTCTCCGAGAGAGCCTTCCGGCAGGTCGATCTGTGCTCTCTCGAACCATGTGTAACCCTGGTCGGTTACGGTCAAATCCGGATCCGGAGCGGCGTCGGGATCGCCCGCGTTTATACACGGCGACGTTTCGGCAAGCCGGTAGTCGTGACTGGCCTGGTCGACGAACATCGGGGAGGCGTTGAGATTACCGGTGCCCGGCCACGATTCGCCGAAAATGTCGGAGTAGCTGATGTGGATATCGGATTCGATGTACGGACTCTGGACATCGACCGGATCGGTGGCGTCGATTATCGAGTTGGTCACGTTGTAAATAATAGTCCCGCTGTTGACGCCGTACTTGTTGTGGGACTGGATGCCGACGTCACGGTGTCCCGGTGCTTTGTCGGTTACTATCGTTGTGTGGTCGATGTTGACGATGGCGGTGGCGCCTTCGAACGTCTTGGTCGCGATGGTGGCGATTGTCGGGTCTTCGGGCGCCTTGTTATTCTCGACAATAAGGCAATAATTTATGTTTACTTCGCCCCCGTAAATGCTGACGCCTTTATCCTTGCAGTCGCGTACGATGAAATCCTGTATCGTGACGTCGGAGCTGAGCGTGTCGATGCCGTCGTCGTCAATGTTCGCGGCCACGCCGTTGATCAGCGTACACTGCTGTCCGGCCTGCTGGCCGTGGATGTAGATGCCGTCGGCGTCGTCGTTGGCGTGCATGTCCGTGATCCAACTATTCTCGAAAAGCAGTGCCGTGCCGGATATTTCCGGCCCCATGACAGAGCGGGCAAAGAGGCAATTCCGGAATGACAGATCGCAGCCGGATGTGACATGGCCGATTTTGCCTGCGTTGTCGGTCAGGGAGCAGTATTCGAAGACAAATGTTGAACCCGAGGCCCGAATGGCGGGGCCGGAATTCGAGTGACCAACCCTCGGTGAATGTCCGGCCTGTGTAATGTTCGTGTAGAGGAAAGTCGATGGTGCCGCATTCTCGTGATGCAGTTCGCCGAAGTTTCTGCCGGGCGTGAATGCGGTAATAGTCACCGGCGAGTCGGCCGTGCCGAGCGACTGGATGGATCCGGACACGTCGATATCGGTTCCGTTGCTGCCGGAGGACACGCCGTCGATGAGCACGAGTGTCCCGGCATTGAGCGTCAGTATTGCCCCGCGGGAAATTGTGAAGTCACCGCCGGTGATATGGTAAATGCCGCTCCATGTTTGTGACCTGGCCAGATTTCCCGATACCGCCTGAATCGGTTCGCCGCTCCAGTCGGCCAGGACCTTGCTCGTGTTCAGACCGTTGACCTCGACGTTCAGGGTGAAATCGCCGGTGCCGTCAAAGCCGACCAGCGCGCTGCCGAGGCCGTTATACATCGTGACACGGTCGGTGGACAGTCTGATGTTCGGATTGTCGGCGACCGAAAGTCTCGCCTCGGCGTCCCAGAGATTGCGATTTATTGTGCCGTCATCGTTCAGAAGCTCCACGCGCACAAGGACAGGTATGCCGGGCAGATAACTGTCGCGAACGATGAGGTTGGGGGTGATATTTTCCGTTTGCGGAGGGACCCAGCCGGTGCCGCCGCTGTTATTGGGAAAATCGCTGGTCGAGCCTGTGTCGTACCAGATGTCGATATATCCCCGGTCGACTTCATTGCCCGTGCCGTTGGGGCCGTCGAAAGCCTGAACGATAATTCGATTGATGCCGGGATTGAGGAATACGCCCCGGATTGACCATGTGCCGTTTTTCTGTGAGAAGTCGGATTCGGCGACTAATCTCCCGTTCACAAGCACCGAGCGTGTCCTGATTGCATCGGCGGTGCCGTCAAGATTGATGACCGGTATGCTAATGCGACCGAAGCCGTTGACTACGGGCAGGTTGCTGTTGATGGTTAACTGCTGCGGAATCTGTGGTTCGTCGCCGCTGTTCGGATAGCCTCCGTACAGGATACTGTTCGTGCGGTCGATTACAAACTGCTTGATTCCCCGCTGTCCCTCAATCTCCGAACTCGGCACCCAGTCGCCGAGCAGCCGGTCGACCAGCGGAAAAATATTCTCCGGCGCAAAGACGGTCTCGGCCAGGTCCTTGTACTGGCTATAGTAAAGCTGGATGACGTCCGGGTGACTAAGCAGCCGCTTAAGGCCGTCCACGCCCGCATAGACAAAGATATCCCATTGAGGCTGGTAGTCATGGTCGCCCTGTCCGAGCAGAGTGTCGAGATCGTGTCCTACCAACCAGAACCGCGGATCTTCTACGCCGCGATACATCGCGTAGTCGTCGCCGGACCCGGAGGTAAGGCCGCCTTCCCGGTTGCCCGCCAGCGCATCGACGGCCAGAAATCGCATCCATTTCTCAAGATTGACGACCTGGCCGACCTCGGCGACAAAGCGGTCATCCGTAATATTATCGTTGTTGAGTTTATCGATAAGGCTGAACAGGTCCGACCAGTCGTCCTCCGCCTCGTTTGTTTTCTTAATATAGTTGTTTCGGTAATCGTTGGGATTCGGAGTTTGGCCGGCGCTTTCTTTGTAGTCGAGGTCGGCGAGAGTCCGGGGGTGAGAGCCGTCTTCGTAGTAGGTGCAGCGATAGAGGTTGCCGGCATCGTCGTCCGGGAAATGATTTTTGGCCCAGTCGCTGTCGAATACTTCCAGGGCGGAGTACGAGCCGTAGGTCCGGCTGTAGTCGCTTTCGGCGAGATTTTGCCCGTTGACCCGGAGCTGAATGATGCGTACGTCCGCGGCCGGCAAGCCCGCCATCTGGAAGATTACGCTGCCCATCAGCTCGAGGTGCGGGTATTTGCTGTTTATGTTCAGTGCCGTGACGTTCTTCCACGAATGGTCGCTCCGGAAATTGATGTGATAGCACATCGGCGGGTCGGCCCGCTTGCGGTTGCCCCGGTTGCGAACGCCGACGTTATAGCGGATGTCCGTGTACACGCCGTCTACGCTCACAAATGTAGCGTTCATCTGCGCGTTGCTCATCGGCTCGGCGGCGAAAAGATTACCGCTGTAACTTCTATCCCCAATGTCTTCGAGCTCCGTCAATTCTTGCTCAGTCATTATCAGGTAGTAAACCGGCTGGCTGCCGGGGACCCATCCTTTGTCCGTGCCGGCCGAATCGTTCACCTGGTAGAGAGCATTTGTCACCTGCTGAGGCGTTCCGTCAACCATGCCGGGAGCGGGCCATGTACGGGAATTGTCGCCGGTATCGGTTGCTTCGAGATAGAACTCCATGATTGTGCCGTCGGGTTGTGCAGGTATTTCGGCCGCGTAGACGCCGTCGCTCGCATCGCCGTCACCGTGTTGGCCGTCGTCAAGCATCGTTAACGAGCTGAAACCGGCCTCGCCGTCCCTGCGATAATGTAAGACTACCGTAATGCCGGTAGCCGATTCATCCAAAATGCGGGCTGATATTGTCACTGCCTCGTCGGAACCGGGGATAATCGGCCAGTGTATTGCTTCGAGGATAAGCGGTGCGATATCGTCATTGGCTACCGAGTTAACCGCGCCGGGCGTTCCGCCATTAACCTCGCTGGCAGTCCAGTTCCGGCCGTACTCGTTCGGCATCCCGGCATTAATCAATTCCAGTGAACTGCCGTTGCCATCGTGCTGGTTCGACCAGACCCACCCGCGATGGGTGTAATCTTCCGGCCCAAGCTCGCGAACGGCCCAGTCTCCCTCGTCGGCGTAGCGGACGCTGTCGATCTGCACGCCCGCATCGTCAAGAATCTCAATCGCTTCGCCTCTGTTGCTCAGCCAGCCTGCCCAGCCGCCAATAACATTGCTTATCGATGGATAATGAGCTTTGAAGGTATCGGCATCCGCGGCCACAACGAGATACTCACCGGCACCAAGCGTCACATTGGGGAATGCAAAATCCACGCCGTTGCTGATCCGCCAGCCCGAAAGGCTGACAGGCTCGGACCCGCGGTTGAAAAGCTCTATATATTCGGCGCCGATATCCTCCGGCACGCGATCCGGATGATACGGATGGTACATAATCTCCGTAATCACAACGGAAATGGGCGCCGACGAGTTAGACTTGCCCGGCGTGGGAGCGGCGAGAGTCTGCCAGTTACCGCTGCCGTCGGGCATCCGGCCGTAAGAGCGGTCTTCGGCCTGCGAGCCAAAAGTCACCTCATCGATCAGAGTTTTGCCGTCGGCGGCAAACAAACGGATATTCTCGCCGTCGGAACCGAGCTTGAAATCGGCATGCAGCGTACCCTCGTTCGTCTCGCCATCGGCCCAGATCAGCAGATAGCCTTTTGGAGCAATAGTGGTCACATCCGGATTATTATCGGGCACACGCCATCCATTGGCAGCCGACTGATTATCCGTAAGATACATTCGGCCGATATTAACGGCCGAATCGCCGCTGTTGTAAATCTCGATCCAGTCGTCGTCATCGCCGACCTGATCGCGCGCCGAGCCGGTATTGTCAGCCATCAGCTCGTTGATTACCAGCGTCATATTGCCGGAATTTTCTGCCGGCAAGCCGGAAACAGCCAAAAATATAACCAGAATCAAGGATAGAAAAGAAACTTTCACAGACATGACTATTTTCTGTCTCCATCTTCACCGCTGCCATAGACCGGTGACCGCGGTTTTTCAATAACCTTTCAGCCTCAAAGTCGCGGTCATCGACCATGAGGGCATTTCATTCTGCACCGAATTCTTATCTATTTTATCACCATATCGTTGCTGAGTCAATTGAAATAGCCGAGAAGACTTGCGCTTGAATAGAACCGGCAGGTTTTGGTGACAGTTGTTTTTGACAGTCAATTTCCGCTTTATGGAGCGGGATTTAGGCTTCAAACCTATTGCTTTATAATAAAAGAGCTTGAACCCCGCGCTTTGCAGAGATACTATTTGCAGAACTTATAAATGATTGAAGGATGAATCACATAATAAATCGACGCAAATTTCTGAAAGCCACGGGTCTTGGAGCGGCGCTTATGGCTCTGCCGGGATGCGCGGGTATTCCCGAACGACTCTCAGGAAAACGCCCGCCCAATATTGTTGTGATTGTTTCTGATGACCAGGGTTACAACGATTTAGGATGCTACGGCGGTGCGGAAGTCAAGACGCCGAACCTTGACAGTCTTGCCGCAGGCGGAGTTCGGCTGAGAAGCTTCTATGTTACCTGGCCGGCCTGTACGCCGTCACGGGGCAGCCTGCTGACCGGCCGCTATCCCCAGCGAAACGGCACATACGATATGTTCCGCAACGACCTTGTCGACCACGACTATCTGTATCCCAAAGACGAATACGCAGTATCGTGGGAGATGATCGGCGGGATGGACACTCGCGAAGTGCTAATCCCAGGAGTGCTGAAAAAGGCCGGCTATGTCAGCGGAATATTCGGCAAGTGGGACCTGGGGCAACTGCACCGTTTTCTTCCGCTCCAGCGGGGTTTTGACGAGTTCTACGGCTTCACCAACACCGGAATCGATTACTGGACGCACGAGCGCTACGGAGTTCCATCCATGTACAGGGGCAACGAACCGACCACAGAAGACAAGGGAACGTACGCGACGGACCTTTTCCGGCGTGAGGCGGTAAGGTTCATCGAAAAGCACAAAGACCATCCTTTCTTTTGCTATGTGCCGTTCAATGCTCCGCATGGCGCCTCGAACCTCGAACGACCACGTCCGGGCGTGCAGGCGCCGCTTGAGTACATACGCGCTAACTACGGACAATATGATCCGAAAGATGCCGATTCCCGTCGAGCAAAACGAATGCGATATATGGCAGCTATCACCTATATGGACGAGGCAATAGGCCAAATGATGGATCTGCTGGCCAGGCACGGGCTTCAGGATAATACGATTGTCATCTTCTTTTCGGACAACGGCGGCAGCGGAAGTGCAGCGGATAATAGTCCGCTGCGAGGCGGTAAGAGCAGAATGTTCGAGGGCGGCCTTCGAGTACCATGCATCGTGCGCTGGCCGGGTGTTGTTCCGGCAGGCTCGGTGTGCGATGAGTTTCTCAACTCAATGGATATATTTCCGATGCTCTGCGATTCGGCAGGGATTCAAGAGCCCAAGGGCGTGAAACTCGATGGCTTCGATATGGCTTCCGTACTGGCGCGCAAGGAAAAATCACCCCGCAAAGAAATGTTCTGGAAGCGGCGGGGCGATAAAGCGGCCCGCGTCGGAAACTACAAATGGGTCGAATCATCGCGCGGTTCGGGATTGTTCGACCTGTCATCGGATATCGGCGAACAGCATGATTTATCGAATGAAAAGCCCGAAGTATTGAGCATGGTCAAATCGCGTTTTGCCGCTTGGGAGAAGCGCATGGCCGAGGCCGAGCCTCGCGGCCCATTTCGGAACTTCTAATCTGCGGGGAGTGCTCTCAATCGACCGCAACATGGTTTCTTTCCTTGACTTAGTGGAGACATCTTTGTAGAATCGATTATTGGAAATCGGTGTTTATTAAATGAGGTAGGCTATGTCAATAAAACTGAAATTCCTTGGTGCCGCTCAGAACGTTACCGGATCCCGACACCTCCTGGAAGCTAACGGCACGAAGATTCTTGTAGATTGCGGACTTTATCAGGAACGGCAGTTTCGGGCAAGGAACTGGGAGCCTTTTACCTGTCCGCCCGAAAGCCTGGACGCAGTTCTTTTAACTCACGCCCATCTGGACCATTGCGGTTTATTGCCGAAGCTCGTCAAAGAAGGGTTCAAAGGCAGAATATATTGTACCCCCGCAACCGCGGAAATAGCGCAAATCATACTGCTGGATTCGGCTCACATACAGGAAGAAGATGCCAAGTACAAGCGTAAAAGACATAAACGGGAAGGGCGAAAAGGTCCCTATCCGGTTGAACCGCTTTATACGACCGCCGATGCCGAGGCCTGTTTTCCACAATTTTCCACTGTTAAATACAAAAAACCTGTCGAGATTGGTGCCGGCGTTGAGGCGACTTTTTGCGATGCGGGGCACGTTCTCGGTTCTTCGATTATCAGGGTCAAGGTCAGCCGGGACGGGCAAGACAGAACGGTCATATTCTCGGGCGACATAGGCAGGCCGGACAGGCCGATTGTGCAGGACCCTTCTATTGTCGAACAGGCCGACTATGTCCTGGTTGAGTCCACGTATGGCGACCGTGTGCATGAGGGGCCTGAAGATACAAAAAAGATGATCGCCGAGGTCATAAATTCGACGAAGCAGGCAGGCGGCAATATTATTGTCCCGAGCTTTGCGCTCGAGCGCTCGCAGGAGCTTTTGTATTATATTAACGAGTTGCTGCTCGAAAAAGCGATAACACGATTACCGGTTTTTCTGGACAGCCCAATGGCTTCACGCATAACCAAGGTTTTTCAGAAGCACCGCGAGTTGTACGATGAGGAGATGACCGAATTTATGAGGCGCAACAAGTCGCCGTTTGAATTTCCGGGACTGAAAATGGCTGGAACAAGCGATGAGTCAAAGGCCATTAACCATATCAAGGGCACGATTATGGTTATCGCAGGCTCGGGGATGTGCACCGGCGGAAGGATCAAACACCACCTGGTTAATAATATCACCAAGCCCGAGAACACGGTCATGTTCGTCGGCTACCAGGCGGTCGGTACGCTCGGCAGGAGAATCGTCAACGGCGAGAAAGAAGTCCGAATACTCGGCCAGGAGTATCCGGTCAATGCCAGGATTGCGAGGATAAACGGCTTCTCGGCACACGCTGACAAGGAAGAGCTTTTCGAATGGTTGAGCGGATTGAAAAAGCCGCCCCGGAAGCTCTTTGTCGTGCACGGCGAAGCCGAAAGCGCAAACAAGTTCGGCGACTATATCCGGGAGAAAACCGGCTGGCAGGTGGCAGTACCGGCATATCAGGATGAAGTTGTCCTCGATTAGTATTTGGTTTTGTATTGTACGTACGCGTTTTTGCGCGGCGTTATCATAAAAATACACTAATACTTTCTAAGAAATTATTCTTGACGGCAGGGCGGCTGATTTAGTATAAATGGAGCAGGAGATGTCTCCGGTTTTTTCAGGCGGATTAACATAGTCGAAATAATTTAGAGAGGAGGATTGTCATGTGTAGAAGATTGTTCTGTTTGATTTTTTCTGTTTTAGTGCCGGGACTCGTTTTGCCGGGTATGGCCCGGGCTGTAGAAGCGAATCTGATCGGTTTCTGGACATTGGACCAGACATCCGGTACAACCGCTTACGATGCGAGCGGCAACGGTAACGACGGCACGCTTATGGGAGACCCGACATGGACGGTCGGGAATAT
>Ga0307380_10003300_pt1 | contig 22372 bp, 17 predicted proteins | sample UN3MG_FD_202239 | JGI IMG/M metagenome (GOLD analysis project Ga0307380, IMG submission 202239) | Soil microbial communities from Risofladan, Vaasa, Finland - UN-3 | ecosystem: Environmental > Terrestrial > Soil > Coastal area > Acid sulfate soil | place: Finland: Risofladan, Vaasa | collected... | reverse complement strand
GCTCTACCGCCTGGGCTTTCATATCAAGCATCCGGTTGATGACCCGGCGTCTCGCAAGGTATTGCTACGTCAACTGAACTTTTGAGTCGGGCTCTTAGAGCGCGTGACCTGATGCAATCAGGCCGCAAAGCGCTCTAGCAAACGTCGATCACAATATTGCCGATCACTGTGCCACTTTCCTGCAGCTCGTGGGCATCGACGATCTGGTCCAGTGCAAAGTGCCGGCCAATTCGGATCGGCAGGCGGTTGGCGCGCAGCAACCGGTCAATTCCGGCAATGGCCGGTACCCGCTCGGCGGGCGGTAGCAGGTAGACCTGTATGAACCGCAGGCGGGCGGCCTTGGCGGCAAAGGCGTAATAGTCCATCTGGAACACCGGCTTACTGGGCGCCGAATAGGCGGCGATGCTGCCGTTGGTGGCGATGCTGGCGGCATTGACCTGCCAGTTGGCACCAAAATCCACGTCGACGATATGGTCGACGCCGTTGCCGCCGGTAAGCTCCAATACGGCGGCGGCAGTGTCGGTGTCGCGGTAGCGGATCACCGCATCGGCGCCAGCAGCTTTGGCGATCGCCGCCTTCTCGTCGGTTGACGCCGTGGCGATAACCCGAGCGCCGGCCTCCGCCGCGATGGCGATGGCCAGTGACCCGACGGCCCCGGCTCCGCCATGCACAAGGACGGAACGCCCGGGCCCGGGTTTGCCCTCCATCGCGGCAACCCAGGCAGTCTCGGCGGGGATGCCGAGGCAGGCACCCTCGCTGAACGAGACATGGTCGGGCAACGGGACCGCCTGATCGGCGGGCAGTGCAGTCAGTTCGGCAGCGGTGCCGCCCGGTCGCTTCCACTGCGCGTTCCACAGCCAGACCCGCTCGCCGATGCGGGTGTCGCTGACCCCGGCGCCAACGGCCTTGATCACCCCGGCGCCGTCGCTGTGCGGCACGATCCGGGGGAACTCGGTCGTCGCCCGCATCCGCCCCGCGCGGGTTTTTACATCTGATGGGTTCACGCCTGATACATGGACCCGCACCAGAACCTCGCCGTTGTCCGGTCGCGGAACGGGTATCTGGCCGACCGACAAGACCTCTTGTGCCGACCCGGTGCGCTCGTAGAATGCTGCTCGCATGGTCACGCTGTTCGCCCCTTTTGATGTCTGATCTCGCCGCACTCGAGGCGGCGCTCCGCCGCGATTTCGCGCGGCTGAACCATCCGCCTGCCGCCTGGGTGCCGGAGCACGCCGGGCCTGATGGCAGCTCGATTGCTGATGTCGCGATTGTCGGTGCCGGGATGTGCGGGCTGGCGGCGGCCTTCGCGCTGCGCCGTCTTGGCATCGCCAGCATCTGCCATGTCGACCGCCACCAGGCCGGGTTCGAGGGGCCATGGTTGACCTATGCCCGAATGAAAACGCTGCGCTCGCCCAAGCACCTCACCGGGCCGGTGCAGGGCATCGCCAACCTGACCTACCGCGCCTGGTGGGAGGCTCAACATGGCGAGGCTGCCTGGCAGGCGCTGGGCCGCATCCGGCGCGCCGACTGGATGAATTATCTCCGATGGTACCGGCGTGTCACCGGCGCCGAGGTGCAAAACCGGGTCGAAGTTACCAGTGTCGCGCCCGGATTGGATGCGACTGTCCTGAAATTTCACCATCCGGACGGGACGGCGGAGACCCTGCACGCCCGCCACGTGGTGCTGGCCACGGGTCGCGAGGGGCAGGCACGGGCGCGAGTGCCGGGTGCCTTGGCGCCCTATGTCGGCACAATTGTGCGCCATTCCGCCGATGACATCGATTTCGCGGCACTGAAGGGGCACCGTGTCGCGGTAATAGGCCTCGCTGCGTCGGCCTTCGACAATGCCGCGACGGCGCTGGAGGCCGGGGCAGCCGAGGTCACCCTGATTGGCCGTGCCGCCGCCCTGCCGCGCCTCAACAAGATGAAGCAGACGGTCTACCCCGGTTTCACTCACGGTTTCCCGGCGCTGCCGGACTCGGACAAGCTGCGTTTCCTGCGCCACATCGCCGGGCAACGCATTGCGCCGCCCCGCGACTCGGTACTGCGGATTTCGGCCGACCCCCGGCTGCGATTGCTTTTGGGAGCGGCGATAACCGGGGCGGGCCCGGTCGGGCAAGGGCTCCGGCTGGAGACTACCGCCGGGCCGGTCGAGGCCGACCTGGTGATCCTCGGCACCGGTTTTGCGATCGATCTCGATGTCCCGCCGGAAACTGCGGATTTCGCCAGCCACATCCTGCGATGGCGCGACCGGGTGCCCGACGAGGACACGGGCGAATGGCTGGATTTCCCCTATCTCGGACCCGGCTTCGAGTTCCTCGAGCAAAAGTCCGGCGCGCTGCCCGGCCTTGAGCGCATCCACTGTTTCACCCATTCGGCCCAGCTCAGCCTCGGCAATCTTGCCAACGATATCCCGATGATCGGCGAGGGCGCCCAGCGGCTGGCCGAGGCCATCGCAAGGGCGCTGTTCGTCGAGGACCGCGTGCATCACTGGCAGCGCCTCGTCGCCTATGATGACCCCGAATTGCTCGGCGACGAATGGCCGGGGTTGTCCGACTGGGACCCACCGCTCGGCGGATAGGTTTTCAATCATGCTGGCAATCATTCCGGTCGTCTTCGGCATTGTAGGGCCGCCCGCGATGGAACATCTCGGGCGGGCGAGGCATTGCGGCGCGTTTGGCATCGGTCGCGGCCTCGTCAATTGCTTCGTCATCGATCACAACGCCGTATTCCGCAAATGCCGCCTCGCCCGAGACAAAACCGTCCAGCACGTCCGCCAGCACATCATTCGCCGGTCGGTCCAAGGGTGAGCCCCAACCGCCGCCGCCGGGCGTGATGATCCGCAACAGATCGCCTTTCTTCAGGTTATTGCCGTCGCTCATGGTTCCCAGGTCATGTTCGCTCTCGGTGCCCGGATTGACGATGGCCCGGCCCGGCTGGCCGCTCATGCCGCCATTGACCCCGAAGGCAGGCTGGCGGCAGTTGTCGATCCGGATGCCAAGTTCGGCCTGGTCCGACAGCACCCGGACATCGCGCACAATCCCGCAACCGCCGCGCCAACGACCGGGGCCGCCCGAGTCCAGATGAACGCCGAAGCGCTCGATCTCGACGCCAAACTCCATCTCGGTGAATTCAATCGGGTAATTCTCCTGCGCCACGTAATAGACCGCATCGATGCCATCGGCGAAGGTGCGGGCACCAAAGCCCACCGCCAGCCCTTCGATGCACAGTGGCTCGGAGCCATCGGCGTTGCGGCCCCGCAGATAATACAGGACGTAGACGCACGAAGCCGCCGACGCCTGACCTCCCATTGCCTGCGCCAAAGCGCCGAAGGTCGCGGTGGTCACCCGGATCATGCTGTGCGAGCGCAGCCCAAGCGGTGCCGGAAACTTCGGTGCCACGATGCTGCCGGGGCGGGTGACGACGCGCTTGATGGCCCGCTCGAAGCCGCCATTCATGCTGATCCCCGGCTCGTCCATGGTCATATACAGGCCGAGCATGAATTTCGGCACGCTGTCGTCCATCAGGAAGTTGATCGGGCCGGTCGCCTGCTGGTCCGAGGCCGACAGATCGATCTCGACCTCGCCATCGGATTTGCGCAAGGTCACATCGACGAAATAGGACCTGTCGGTCACCGCGTCCGAGTCGATCCGATCGCGGAACGAGTATTCGCCATCCGGAATGCGCCGGTTGAACTGGTCGCGCAGCGCCCGCTCGGATTGCAGAATTATGGTCTCGAACGCGGCCTCGACGGCAACCACACCGTGGCGCTCCACCGTCTCGGTCAATCGGCGAACGCCCAGGCAGCAGGCGGCCATGATCGCCTTGAGATCGCCCGTCAGCATCTCCGGGAACCGCGAATTGCGGGTGAATATCCGGACGACCTCGGTGTTCTCGACGCCCTCGCGCATCACCCTGACCGGCGGGATCATGATGCCCTCATGGAACACAGATGTGGCATAGGGGCTGATTGATCCGGGCACGCTGCCGCCAATGTCCCACAGGTGGCCCCAGGCTTCGGCAAAGGCAATCAGGCGGCCTTCGTGGAACACTGGCATGACGAAAACCATATCCGGCAGATGGCTGACAGCACCACCGGTTCCATAGGCGTCATTGTACCAATAGAGGTCACCGGGGCGCATGGTCTCGGCCGGATAGGTGGCCAGGATCGCATCGACCAGATTGCCCGCCAGCGTCAGGCTGGTCGAGATAACCAACTCGCCCTTCGGGTTCAGGAACGCGGTAAAAAAGTCCTTCTTCTCGCGAATGAACGGCGACATCGCGGTGCGCGCGATCAGCGCTTCCATTTCACGCCGGGCGGCGTTCAGCCCGCCTTTGATCAGCTCCAGCGTGAACAGGTCGGGGCCCGAAATGGGCGCGGTCATGGCCTGCCCTCCGTCACGATCAGGTTGCCGAGAGGATCGGTCAGTGCCGATTGGCCGGGCAGGATCACCGTGGTGGAGTCGAGTTGGTCGACGATGGCCGGGCCGTGGATGACATGATCCGCCAGCAGCGCCTCGCGCCGATAGACCGGTGTTGGGAGGCGCGGTCCGGGGTCGAGACTGGCAAGCCGTTCGTGGTCTGGCTCAGGCTTTGTGCCGGACCCGGCGCAGGCGATCTCGGGCAGGGTAATACGGTCGGTCAGCCCTGTAGCCTCGACCCGCAAGTTCAGGATCTCGACCGGGGCTGCGGGATCGCAGAAAGTGTAAAGCCGCTCATGCAGCGCATGGAAATCCGCCACCAGCCGGTCCGCCACCGCATCAGTCATCGCGGTATCGCCAATCGGCACAGTCAGTTCCACGCCCTGCTTTTCGTAGCGCAAATCGGCGGCACGAGCGAAGCGGCGTTGCTGTGGCGCGATGCCGTCAGCGGCCAGGCGCGCTTGCGCGTCAGCCGTTAGCTCGGCAAATGTCGCCTCGATGGCGCCCAGATCGAAGGCTCCGGCGCGTTGCAGCCGGGTCACCGCGAAAACGTAGCGCAGGTCGGTCGCCAGCAGCCCGATCGCGCACAGGATCCCCGGATAGCGCGGCACCAGCAGGCGCGGCGTGCCGAGCAGACGCATCAGCCGTGCCCCGTGCATCGGTCCGGCGCCGCCGAAAGCCGCCAGCGTGAAGGCGCGCGGATCGAGGCCGCGCTCGACCGACATCACCTTCAGCGCGCCGGTCATGGTGTTATCGACCAGATCGCAGATGCCGCGCGCCGCCGCCAGGATGTCGATCCCCAGCGGGCGGGCGACATGCTCCTTGATCGCTGCCTCGGCGGCCACTGGGTCCAGCGCCACTTCGCCGTCCAGCAGATGCGGCGGGATCCGGCCGAGCACCAGGTTCGCGTCGGTCACGGTCGGGTGAATCCCGCCCTTGCCATAAGCGGCGGGGCCAGGGTCGGCGCCTGCGCTCTCCGGTCCGACCCGAATGGCGCCGTGCCCGGCCACGCTGGCTATCGAGCCGCCACCGGCGCCGATGGTATGGATATCGATGATCGACAGCGCCAGCGGGTGGTCGCCGATCCGCCCGGTCGTGGTAGTGGCGGGCTCGCCGCCCCGGATCAGGGACACATCGGCGCTGGTGCCGCCCATGTCGATCGTCAGCATGTCGCCAAACCCGGCCAGCCGCCCCAGATGTGCCGCCCCCCGCGCGCCCGCCGCCGGGCCGGACAGCGCCAGATGCACACCGCCCCGCGCCGCCTCGGCTGGAGGACAGGTGCCGCCGTTCGATTTCATGATGAACAGGGGTGCGGCCAGCCCGCGCTTGACCAACCCGCTGGAAAGCCGCCCGATATAGCGCCCGACCACCGGCTGAACCGACGCATTCAGCGCCGTTGCCGTTGCCCGCTCGTATTCCCGAAACAGCGGCAACACATCGACCGACAGCGAGATTTCCACCCCTGGCAGGCGATCCCGCAGGATTTCCCCGGCGCGGCGCTCGTGGGCCGGGTTGGCGTAGGAGTGCATGAATACCACGGCGACCGCCTCCAATCCGCGCCCGGCGATCTGAGTGGCGACGAGCTCCAGCACCGCCTCGTCGAGCGGGATGACTTCGGAGCCATCGAGGCGCATCCGGCCCGCCACCTCGAAGACATTTCGGGGCAGCACCGGGCGCTTCGGTTTTACCCAGCGAAACAGGTTGGCGGCGCGCGGGATCTCGGCCCGGCCAATCTCTAGGACGTGGCGGAACCCGGCGGTGGTCACCAGACCGGTTCGCGCCCCCTTGCCCTCCAGGATCGCGTTGGTCGCGACGGTCGAGCCATGCAGCACCATGGCGATCTCATCGGCACTAGCACCGGATTGTACCAGGATTTTGTCGACTCCACCAAAGAACCCCGCCGCCGGATCACTGGGGACCGAGGCGGACTTCGCCACCCATATCCGCCGCCCCGACCGCTCGGCCAGGATCACGTCGGTGAATGTGCCGCCGACATCGAGAGCCAGCGCAAACGGCGGCCCGGCCATCAGGGCCCCCCGCAAACCGGCAGCGTCTGGCCGGTGATCCACTCGGCATAATCCGAGGCCAGGAACATCACCGCATGGGCGATATCATCCGGTCGGCCAACACGGCGCATGGCGATGCCGGCGACCAGCGCTTTCTGGCCATCCTCGCCGTAGGACTCCCATTGGCGGATATAGTCGGGCGAGGTTGGCATGAACCCGGGGGCGACTGAGTTCACCGTGATCCCGAACGGACCAAGCTCGGCCGCCAGTTGCCGCACCAGCCCGATCTGCGCCGCCTTGGCGGTGCCATAGCTTTGAATGCCCGTCAGCGAGACACCAAGGCCCGCCCGGCTGGAGATGATCACGATCCGGCCTTTGCCAGCCTGTTTCATTCCCGGCACCACGGCGCGGGCAACGTGAAACGCCCCATCGACATTGACCGCCTGGATCGCCCGCCAGTCGGCGTCCGTCACCTGGTCGATTGACACTTTCGGGCGGCTTCGTACTCCGCCCGCCGAATGCACCGCAATATCGACCGTTCCGATCCGCGCGACCAGCGCCTCGACCGCCGCCGGGTCAGTCACATCCAGGGTATGGGTCTCGATGCTGCCGCCCTCGCCCAGCGTCGCCCCGGCGGCAATCCCCGGCAGTTCCACAGTCTCGATATCGGCAGCGTGAACGTGGGCCCCGCGCGTCGCGAAGGCGTGGACGATGCCCCGCCCGATACCCCGCACGGCACCAGTGACAAGGACAGTTTGGCCCGGAAAGATGATCTGCACCGGCCTACTCCGCCGCGAACGGGGTCAACTGCGGGAACTCGGCCAGCAAGGAGCGGAAGATCGCCCGGACTTCGCTGCCATCGCCCCGGCGCAACCCGGCCTCCATGTTGTCGATTTCCCCAAAAATCCGGTGTTTGGCGTAGAAGCGCCAATGCACCGGTAGTGACGCGAGGCATTCGGTCAGCGCGTCGTAATTCGCGTCGGTCCAGATCGCCTCGAACGCCTCGCGATAACTGCCGACGTCGTAGAACTCGGTGTCGCGGCGCGCCTCCGCCATGCGGCACCGCAATTCGCGCGTCGCCGATACATCCACCGCGCCGTCTTCCAGCACGACGCCGTAGCCATCGGCGGCATGCTCCACCGAAACCCATCCGCGTTGGTGATCCAGCAGCACGGCGGCCGGATCGCGCCGCAGCGGATCGCCCCAGCCCCCGGCGCCGCCGCAGGTGACATGGATGACGTCGCCGGGGCCGATCGTCAGGATGTCGGTATTTCTCAGGTTGACCTCGCGCGCTGTGCCCGGATTGAGGAAAAAGTGCGATGCCCCACCAGCCTTGCCCCCGGCGATGCCCCAGCCGGTAAACGTCGTGCGGTCACGGTTGCGTGCAGTGACCCGGGTGTTGGGCGAAAACGCTTGAAAAATCAGCTCGGTGCCGAGCCCGCCCCGGTGCAGCCCCGGCCCGGCCGAGTCCGTCGCCAACCCATAGCGCAGCACCCTGATACCAGCCTCGACCTCGTTGATCTCGACCGGCGTGTTCTTCAGGAAACCCTGGTTGGCACCCGATCCGTCGGTACCATCGCCCGCCGCGCGGCCCCCGGCACCACCGGTCATCGGATTGATCGCCGCCATGATCCGCCGCCCGGTGCGATTATCGATGGTGTTGACATTCATGATCGGCCCGCCCGATCCCGGCGCCCCGGCCAACCGGTCGGAGGCCGCTTGGGCGAAGGCGCCGAAGGTCAGCCCGTGCAGCCGGTTGCACGACAGCGTGCGCATCCCGACCGCCGCCGGGAAAATCGGGTTTACGATGGTGCCGGAGGGCAGGATGCAACGGCAAACCCGGGCAACGCCGGAATTCAGGTACAGTGACGGATCGAGCGAATACAGCACATAGGTCATGCCGACCAGCAGCAGCACATGCCGCTCGTCACCGCCGGTGGGCATATTCAGCGACGATTCCAACTGCGGGTCCGACCCGGTGAAATCAAAGATCAGTTCGTCGCCCTTGATCGTCAGCGTCAGCTTCAATCGGCAGGGCCAGCCATCGACCGCGTCCTCGTCCATGTAGTCGGCGAAGGGGTAGACCCCGTCCGGCAGCGCGCGAACGATGGCGCGCGCCTGCGCCTCGGCGTAGTCCAGCAGGTCGCTGACCCCCTCCTTGAAGGTCTCGACCCCGAACCGCGCGATCATCTCGCGGACCTTGCGCTCGCCGGTGTTGCAGGCGGCGATCTGGGCCTTGAGGTCGCCCCAGTTCTGCTCCGGCGCCCGCACGTTGGCGAGGAAGATGTCGAGCACCTGCTGGTTCAGCTTGCCGCGCTCGAGGATTTTCGCCGGCGGAATCCGCACCCCCTCCTGATGCACTTCAGTCAGCGTTCGCGACAGGCTGGCAGGCACCGCGCCGCCAACATCGGTATTGTGGATATGGCCGACCGAGAAGGCGACGATCTCGCCTTCGTGGAAGATCGGCTTCCAGATGTGCATGTCGGGCGGATGGGTGCAGACGTACCCCGAATAGGGGTCGTTGGTCATGCAGATGTCGCCCTCGTGGTACTCGTCGATCATCCTGATGGCGCGGCCGTAGTTCAGGCAGACGAACCAGGTCGCGCCCAGCTCGGTCGGCGTCGCGAAGGTCTCGCCGGTCGGTGTCGTCAGGCCGGTGGTGAAGTCTTCGGTTTCCTTGACGAAGGTGGAATGGGCGGTGCGGTAAAGCGTAAAGGCCATGCTTTCGGCTGCCGCACGGGTGTGGTTCTTCAGGATCTCCAGCGTGACCTTGTCAATCGGCATTTGCTCAATCCTCCGGCTCGATCACGAGATTACCCCAGGCATCCACTTCAACGGCGAAGCCGGGCGGCACGATTGTCGTGCAGTCGTCCTGCGAAATGATGGCGGGGCCGCTCAGCGTCTGGCCGGGTTCCATCCGGGCGCGCTCGAACAGACCGGCCAAATGGGTCGCGCCGTCCAGATAGACATCGACCATGCGGGCCGGTTTTGCCGCGCCGGGCGACAACGCGCGCTGGGGAATCTTCGGTTTGGCGGCGCTGCCACTGACGACGAGGCGCAGGTTGACCACCTGTATCGGCGCCTTCGGGTCGGAATGGTCGTACACCCGCGCGTGCTCAACATGGAATGCCTCGGCGAGGGGTCTGGGGTTGCCAGCCGCGATATCGGCACGGTCGACCACCGTCTCGATCTCGTACGACTGCCCGAGATAGCGCATGTCGGCCGACCAGATCAGCCGCGCCTCGCCCTGAAAACCCTGTTCCTGGCGCAGCCAGTGCAGCGCGCGGGTTTCCAGCTCGGCGGCATGCCCGTCCAGCACCGCCAGCCCGGCGCCATCGAGATCGACAAAGGCGGTTCGGATGAAGTCGTTGCGGATGTCGGCGATCAGCCCGCCATAGGCGGACAGAACACCGGGTGTCGATGGCACCACCACCCGTGACAATCCCAGGTCACGCGCCAACAGGCACGCGGTCATCGGCCCGGCGCCGCCAAAGGCCAGCAGCGTGAAGCTGCGCGGATCCGCACCGTGCCGCGACATCAGCTTTGAGACCCCCAGATACATGCCCGAAACCGAGACCCGGATCACACACTCGGCGGTTTCCTGCAGACCAAGACCCAACTGCTTGGCGATGGTGCCGATGGCCCGCTCGGCGGCTTCCCGGTCAATGCTAACAGCACCATAACCCAATTCCGAGGCGCCAAGCAGGCCCAGCGCCGCGAATGCATCGGTGATCGTGGGCCGCTCGCCACCGCGGCCATAGCAGGCAGGGCCGGGATTGGCCCCAGCACTTTCCGGCCCGACCTTCAGCACGCCGAAGTCGTCGACCCAGGCAATCGAACCGCCGCCCTCGCCGATCGAGGTGACCGAGACTGTCGGGACATAGATCGGGAACTCGCCGACCATCTCGCCGGTGCCGAAGGCAGGCGCGCCGTCGCGGATCACCGCCACATCGGCGCTGGTGCCGCCAACATCGAAACTCAACGTGTCGCGGGCGCCGATCCGGGCGGCGGTGTCGGCAGCGCCGATCACCCCGGAGGCGGTCCCCGACAACAGCATCGCAATCGGGTCGGTCTTGCCCAGCTCCGCTGCCATGATGCCACCGTTCGATTTGGTGATCATCGCCTCGGCGGGGACGCCATTGTCCGCAAGCGCCTGTTGCAGCGAGCCGATATAGGCCGCGACCCGGCGCTGGACATACCCTGCAACAGTCGAGGTCACGGTGCGCTCGTATTCGCGGATCACTGGCCAGACACCGGACGACAAGGTCACTGCCATCTCTGGCGCTACCTCGGCGATGATCTCCCGGACCCGGCGCTCGTTGGCCGGGTTCGCATAGCTGTGCAACAGCGCAACCACGATCGTCTCGGCCCCCGCCGCCTGGGCTTTGGCAATGGCTGCGCGGACGTTCTCGGCATCAACAGGGGCCTCGATACTGCCATCCTTCAGGGTCCGCTCGGCCAGGCCGTAGGTCCGCTCACGCGGCACCAGCGGATCGGCCCGTTGCGAGAATAAATCATAGGGGTCCGGCACCTTCAGGCGGGCAACCACCAACACGTCCTCGAACTCGGCGGTCGTGAACAGCGCCAGCGACGCCCCCTTGCGCTGGATCACCGTGTTGACGCCGACCGTGGTGCCATGGGTGAAGAAGCTGATCCCCGCAGGCGCCTGGCCGTAGCGCCGCTCCATCTCGCGCAGCCCGTCGATCACCTCCTGGCCCGGCGTTTGCGGGGTCGACAGGATTTTCAGGGTTTTCAGCGCGCCCGTTTCCTCGTCAAAAATGCAGAAATCGGTGAAAGTCCCGCCAATATCGACCGCAACGCGACAGGTCATTCCGTCAACCTCCTGTGGCTTCAATGCCGGGGCTTGGCTCGGCGCCAAAAAGCGATGTCTCAAGTTCGCGCGATGCGGCGATCAGCGCCGCGATGATCTCGGGTTGGAGCCGTCTAAAGCGTTGTGTGACGGTGACAATATTGATCGCAGCATGCGGGCGGCCCTCGCCATCGCAGATCGCGACCGCGGCACCGGAGCCGCCCTCGAAGCGCTCGCCAATATTCAGGGCGTAGCGGCGCGCCCGGCATTGACGCAAACGCGCCATGATCGCATCCGGATCGGTCACAGTACGTGGCGTCAACGCGGTCAACTTTGTGCGGGCGAGATAATCGCGGGCTTGATCTTCGGGTAGGTTGCACAGAATCATGTGGCCCATTGCCGTGCAATAGCCGGGAATCACCGGCATATCCGAGATATCGTAGCGAATGGCTTGCGGGCTGACCCGGTGACTGACGATTCGGATATCCAGCCCCGGTGTCGGCATGCCCAGCACAACGGTTTCCCGGATTTCCTTCAGCAACCGCTCAAGAACCGGCTGCGCGGCGCGGAAGACCTGGCCTGCGATACTGTCAAACCAACCACCGCTACCATCTGCCGAAGTCGGCAACGTATAGCCGTCTTTGCCGCTGCGAATCAGATAGCCCCGCCGCTCCAGCGTTCCGAGGAGCATATGCGCCGAACTTTTTGGCAGTCCAAGGATCCCCGAGACATCACGCAGAGCCAGTGGCCGTTCGCTCGACCCAAAAAGCTCGAGGATGTCCAGTACCCGGCCGGCTGATTTCACAGTGTCATTCATATATGTGAACGCCTGTCCCTAACGATGGATTATTATTGACCTCGACGAAGCGCCCCGTCAATCTCGCATCATCGAATTGTTGCCCCGGGGATCGGAGAGCCATGGCAACGCTTGAGAACCAAAAGGTTGCAATAGTGACCGGCGGCGCGCGCGGTATCGGTCGCGGCTGCGCCCAGGCGCTGGCCCAGCGCGGCCACGCCCTGGCTCTGGTCGATGTTCTGGTGCCCGAGATGGCGAATACCAAAGCCGAGATCGAGGCAATGGGCGTGCCCTGCCTGACCTTCGAGGCCGATGTCGCCGATCACGCGCGAGCAAAACAGGTTGCCGCCGGTGTCCTGAACGCCTGGGGCCGAATCGATGTGCTGGTCAACAATGCCGGCCGCGCAATGCCGGTCGGTATCCTCGACATCACCGAGGAGCAGTGGGACGCCACAATCAACGTCAACCTGAAAAGCTGCTTCAATTACGTCCAGGCGGTGGCGCCCGCGATGCTCAAGCAAAAATGGGGCCGCATCGTCTCGATGTCGTCACTGAACGCTCATTCCGGCGGCGTCACGGCGGCGGTCAGCAGATTCGCCTATGCCGCGGCAAAGGCGGGTATTCTGGGCATGACCCGGGCGCTGGCAAAGGAACTGGGGCCGCATATTGCGGTCAATGCAGTGTGCCCCGGCCTGATCAAGACCGAGATCGCAAAAAACTCGGTAATCCGCGATCGCGAGCCCGAACTGATCAAGGGCGTCGCGCTCAAACGGGTCGGCTCGCCCCAGGATGTCGCCGAACTGGTGGCATTCCTAACAACGGTTGAGCCGAACTTCATTACCGGGCAAGCTATCACCATAGACGGGTTCCAATGGAACATGTGATCGGTACAGTCGCACATGACCGGAAAGGCACCCCAACAAGCGGCGGCGCGGGGCAGACGCCAGCCAAAGACGAATCCGCAAGAATGGGAGAAACGCAATGAAACTGATTGACTCTGTGATCGGCGCGCCAGTCCACCGGCTGGCTCGTTTCGCCGCAGTGGCGGTGCTCGCCATCGGCGGCATGACCGAGGCACTTGGCACGGCGGAGGCAGCGAACAAGTTCGTCTTCGCCAACTCGTCGGCTTATGACTCGCTGGACCCGCATGCGGTCTTTGATGTCGGCCGGGTCGCCTCGCGCCTAAACCTCTATGACGGCCTGATGCGCTGGGAGGATAACCCGCCCCAGCTCCAACCCTGGCTGGCCGAGAGCTACGAGATCTCGGACGATGGGCTGACCTACACATTCAAGTTGCGCGACGCAAAGTTCCACGACGGCAGCCCGGTCGAGGCCTCCGACGTGGTCTACTCGATCGAGCGCACGTTGGGGATGAAGAAGGGTGCCTATGGGCTGTTCAATGCCTCGATCGAGCCCGGATCGACGGTGGCAACGGATTCCCGCACGGTCGCCTTCCGCCTGAACAAGCCCTCGGCAATCTTCCTCGCCACGGTGCCCGAGATCCACGTCGTCAACGAGGAACTGGTGCGCTCGCACGAAGTCGACGGCGATTGGGGCGAGGTCTGGCTGTCCGAGAACGACGCCGGATCGGGCTCGTTTGAGCTAAAGCGCTATGACCCGGCGATCGGTTTCAGCGCCACCCGCTTTGCCGATCACTTCATGGGTTGGGGCGACAAGTACCTCGACGAGATCGAGTTTCGCACCGTGGTCGAGATCAACTCGCGCGTGCTGGGTCTGATGAATGGCGACTTCCAGGGCACGGACGGCTACTTGCCGCAGGATCAGGTCAAACGCCTCGCGGCGTCCGACACGATCTATGTGCAAGAGCAGGAGTCGATGCGGATTTTCTACTCGATCATCCAGAACGCCCGTTCGCCGATGAACGATATCAATTTCCGCAAGGCGCTGAGCTACGCCTTCGACTATGACGGCTTCATCAACGACATTCTCTCCGGCTCGGTCGCCCGCGATCCGGTGCCGCTGCCCAACAACATCTGGGGAGCGCCGTCGGGGGTCGAGGGCTACACCTACGATCTGGAGAAAGCCAAGGAGCATCTCGCATTGGTCAAGGAGCCGCTGCGCGAAATCACCCTCGGTGCGCTCGCCGGCTATGGCCAGACCGAGCAGGCAGCAGCGCTGCTGCAAAACGGCCTGAACAAGATTGGCATCAAAACCAAGATCGTCGCCGAGCCGTGGCCGGTGGCTTCGGGCAAGATGCGTGACGAGCAGCAGATGTACGACCTCCTGTTCCTGTGGAAGTCGACATACTATGCCGATCCCAACAACTGGGTCGGCGAGATGTATGCCTGCGATCAGGTCGGCCAACGCAACAACTCGTGGTACTGCAACCCCGAGGTCGATGCCCTGCTGATCGAAGCGCAGACCAGCACCGACATGGACGTGCGCCGGGCCAATTACGAGAAAGCCGCCGTCATGGTGATGGAGGATGCCGCTGGCATCTTCGTCTACAACACCAAATGGTATGGCCCCTTCAACAACAAGGTGAAGGGGGTGCGCTTCAGCCCGATCGGCAACGGTCAGGAAATGCGCTGGGTCTATTTCGAAGAATGACCCTAGTCAAGCGGCGCGGCCCTCAGGGGCCGCGTCGGTGTCCCGCCTGAATAGGGGCCGCGATGCGCGCAATCGTCCTCATCGTCAATCGCCTGATCTGGTTCGCCCCGACGGTGCTCGGCCTGATGGTCATCACCTTCACGATCAGCCATTTGATCCCAGCCGACCCGGTCGCCTTTATGGCGGGCGAAAACGCGAGCAATGAGACGATCGAGGCGTTGCGCCACGAGCTTGGCTTCGACCGGCCGATCTACGTCCAGCTTTATCATTATGTCGTCGGCGTGATGAACGGCGAGTTCGGCGTCAGCCTCTACACCCGGCGGCCAATCGTCGACGATCTGTTCGGCCGGTTGCCCGCGACGCTGGAGCTTACCTTCGTCGCGGTTTTCGTCTCGGTGATCATCGGCATCCCGCTGGGCGTAATCTCGGCGGTCTATCGCAATTCACTGCTCGATCATGTGCTCCGGCTTATCACTGTCTCGGGGCTCGCCATCGCTGCATTCTGGCTGGCGATCCTGTTTCAGTTACTGTTCGCCATGGAGCTTGGCTGGACGCCGCTACAGGGGCGGGTCGACGGTTGGGGGCCGGACGAGGTGACCGGCTTTTTCCTGATTGACGCCGCGCTGATGTGGGACGGAGCGATCTTTCGTGACGTCGTCGCGCATATGATGCTGCCCGCGATCACGCTGGCCTTTCCGGCGATGGCGACCATTGTGCGCTTTACCCGCGCCGGGGTTCTCGACGCGATCAACTCCAACTACGTGCTTTACGAGCAGGCAATGGGCTTCCCGCGCCGGGTGATCATCTGGAAATACGTGCTCAGGAACGCGCTGATCGGCACCGTCACCCAGATCGGCCTGATCTTCGGCGTTCTGATCGCCAACGGCGTCGTCGTCGAGGCGGTGTTCAACTGGCCTGGCCTTGGCCTCTACGCGGTGAACTCGATCCTGCAATCGGATTACAACGCCATCATGGGTTTCACCATCGTCCAGGGCGTGATCTTCATCATCGTCAACCTGTCGGTTGATATCGCCCATGGGTTCATCGACCCGCGCGAGGCGAGGTAGAGCATGGAAACGGCGCAATACCTGCTGAAAAAGCTCACCTCGGACCGCACTGCGGCACTGGGCGCGCTGCTGGTGCTGCTGCTGATCGTCGCCGCCATCGCGGCGCCCTATCTGGCGACCCACCCCGAAGATATCGCCGAGTTCCATCCCCCAGACCGGCTTCAGGGGCCCACATTCCAGCATTTCTTCGGCACCGATCGAATGGGCTCCGACATTTATTCCCGGCTGCTTTATGGCGCCCGGATCACCATCGCCATTGCCATCATCGCGGTCGGCGTCTCGGTGCTGGTCGGGGTGCCGGTCGGGCTGATCGCCGGCTACTATCGCAACTGGGCCTCCGACGCGCTAATGCGGGTCTCCGACATCTTCCTCTCGGTGCCGCAGATCGTGCTGGCGATCGCCATCGCCCAGACCCTGGGGCCGTCGCTCGAGAATGTGATCCTGGCGCTGTCGGCCACCTACTGGCCATTCTGGGCCCGGCTGGTCTATGCTGAGACTCGCTCGGCGCTGAACGAGACCTATGTCGAGGCGTCCATCGCGCTGGGTGTCTCGCCGTGGCGGGTGATGCTGCTGCATGTGCTGCCGAACATCTCGTCGTCGGTCATTGTGCGCACGACCATCGGCATGGGCGGCACCATCCTGACCGCCGCGGCACTGGGCTTCCTCGGTCTCGGCCCACCGGCGCCGTCGCCGGAATGGGGCCGCACCATCGCCGAAAGCCGCGAGTTCCTGCCCGAGGCTTGGTGGTACGCAACAGCGCCCGGCATCGCCATCTTCCTGGTGGTGATGGGCTTCAACCTGCTTGGCGACGGGCTGCGCGACATCCTCGACCCGCGCATCCGGAGGAGCCGGGATGATTGAGCCACTGCTCGATGTCCGCGGCCTCGAGATCGGTTTTCACACCGACCGTGGGCTGGCGCGCGTGCTCGACCAGGTCAATTTCAGCATTGGCAAGGGCGAGATCGTCGGGCTGGTGGGCGAGTCCGGCTGCGGCAAGACCACCCTGGCCCGCGCCATCCTGGGTGTGCTGCCGAAGAACGCCGCGCAGATCGGCGGCGGCGAAGTGATATTCGAGGGCGAAGACCTGCTGAAAAAGCACCCCAGCGTTCTCGAGGCCGAGATCAGGGGCCGCCGCATCACTTTCGTGCCGCAAGACCCCTTCACCTCATTCAACCCGGTGTTCTCGATCGGCGCCCAGCTTGAGGAGCTGATGAAGTGGAAATCGCCGGACGCCGATGTCGGCACCGGCTTTCGCTTCCATGGCCGCAACCGCCGCCGATCCGACCGCGACCGGGTGATGGAACTGCTGCGCACGGTGCAACTTCCCGACCCGGCAGGCATCCTGCGCAAGTATCCACACGAGGTCTCCGGCGGCCAGCGACAGCGCCTGATGATCGCCATGGCGCTTCTGCCGGAGCCCCGCCTGATCATCGCCGACGAGCCGACGACGGCGCTGGATGTCACCATCCAGGCGCAGATCCTCAAGCTGCTCCGGCGGCTGGCGACCGAGTTTGGCGTCTCGGTCCTGTTCACCACCCATGATCTCGGCACCGCCTACGAAATTTGTGACCGGATCACCGTGATGTATGCCGGGCAAGAGGTCGAATCCGCTCCATCGGACGAGTTTTTCGCCGCCCCACGCCACCCCTACACCAAGCGCCTGCTGGAAAGCCTGCCCAGCCGCGAACGCGGTATCAGCGGCATCCCCGGCTCGATCCCAGGCCTGGTCGCGCCACCCAGTGGTTGCCGGTTCCACCCGCGTTGCGACTTCGCCACCGCCGAATGCGCAAAATCCCGCCCCGGCGTGACCGACGCAGGCGAGCGCCATATGGTGCGCTGCTATCACCCTGTCGCCGCCAAGCGCGAGGCCGCAGAATGAAAGACGGAATGACCGTGGCTCAAACCGACGCGCTGCTGCGGCTCGAGGGGGTCAAGAAGTACTTTCCGATCCTCAATGACTGGAAACGCCGCACCGGCTGGCTGCGGGCGCTGGACGATGTGACCCTCAGTGTCCACAAGGGCGAGATCCTCGGCATCGTCGGCGAATCCGGTTGCGGCAAGTCGACCCTCGGCAAGACGGTGATGGGCATCCATCCGCCGACCGCCGGAAAGATCATATTCGACGGCAATGATATCACCAACCTGAAGCCCTATGCGGCGCGGGGCCTGCGTCGCCAACTGCAATACACCTACCAGGACCCCGGCGCCTCGCTCGATCCGCGCTGGAAGATCGGCCGCGCGCTGGACGAACCGCTAGTGATCCACACCGAACTTAATCGCGCCGAGCGAACGGCGCGGGTGCGCGATATCCTCGATGCGGTGGGTCTGCCCGAAGGCCACCTCGATCTTTATCCGCACGAGATCAGCGGCGGCCAGCAGCGCCGCGTCGGCTTGGCGAGGATCCTGACGCTGCACCCCTCGCTGATCGTGCTAGACGAGCCGACCTCGGGCCTCGACGTCTCGGTACAGGCGACAATCCTGAACCTGTTTCTCGATCTGAAGAAGCAGTTCGACCTGACATTTGTGTTTATTTCGCATGACCTCTCGGTGGTCCGGATGATCTGCGACCGGGTCGCGGTGATGTATCTCGGCAAGGTGGTCGAGCTCGGCGACACCGAGGCGGTGTTCTCTAACCCGCAGCACCCCTATACCCGCTCGCTGCTGGCGGCGATCCCGCAGATCGGCAAGGGTCGGATCATTGAAAATTTCTGGCTCGAGGGCGAGCCGCCCGACCCCGGCAACCTGCCGTCGGGTTGCTGTTTCCGGACCCGCTGCCCGATCGCCGTCGCCGGATGCGCCGAGGCGGTTCCGCCGCTGATCGAGCACAAGCCCGGGCATTCCGATGCCTGCCTGCTGTCGCAGACCAATGCCTGAGATATTCCCGAACGCGGTTCTGGTGACCGGCGCCGCCTCGGGGATCGGTCAGGCGCTGTCCAATGCATTGATCGCAGCGGGCAGTTCCGTTGTCGGACTTGATTGCGCCGCCATGGCCCCGGCCCCAAATTTTCACCCGATCGTCGCCGACCTCACCGATCCGCAGGCAATCGACGCGGCGGTCGCGGCCGCTTTTGCGGCGGTGCCGGAGATCGACGCATTGGTCAATTGCGCTGGCATCTACCCGGTAACACCGATGCTCGAACTCCCTCTCGACGAATGGAACCATGTGCTCGACATAAATCTGCGTGCGCCCTTCCTTTTGACCCAGGCGCTCGCCCGGCGCTGGGTCGCGGCGGGGACGAAGGCGGCGGTGGTGAACATCGCCTCGACCTCCGCCGTGCTGGCCCGGCCGGGCACACTCCACTACGCCGCATCGAAAGCTGGCCTGATCCAGATGACCAGGGGCATGGCGCTGGAACTGGCGCCACACTGCATCCGGGTCAACGCGGTCGCACCCGGCGTGATCGCAACCGAGCGGGTGATGGCCCACGCCACTGGCGCCGGTGCCGCGGAACACACGACAAAGCTGGCCCGGGTCCCCGCAGGGCGCGTTGGCAAACCGCAGGAAGTTGTCGAGGCTACCCGCTGGCTCCTGTCCCCCGCCGCAGCCTACTGCGTCGGATCAGTGCTGACGCTCGATGGCGGCTACACCCTCGGTATCCCCAGCTACTGATCCCGGCTTGCATCGCCATCACTCACGTGATCCCTCTTACAGATCAAGGGGTTGACCCTATGTGCAAATTTGGACACTTGCGCCCTCACATCCCCGCCTGCTCGCGGCAATGGCGGGCCACGTCGGCATGGGTCGCGAACCAGACCCCGGCGTGGCTGCGCATATACTGGATCAACTCCTCCAGAATCTGGATGCGCGAGCGGTGGCCGATGAAATGCGGGTGCATGGTCAGCAGAAACAATCCGTCCTCCTGAAAGGCCCCGTCAAACTCGCGCATGAACACCTCCAGCACCCCCGAGGGCGGCGTGTAGGGGCGCAGGCCTGAGAACCGGTCCATGGCCCAGTATGGGGCATCGTCGCGGATCCACTCGACCGGCAATTCGACCACGCCGCTGGCCTCGCCGTTCTCCAGGATCTCATAGGGATCATCGTCCGCCATCAGGGATGAGTCGTAGATCAGCCCCATCTCGCGGGTGATCGCCAGGGTATGCTGGCTGAAGTCCCACGACGGCGTGCGGATACCGACCGGGCGCTGGCCGCTGATCTCCTCCAGCTTGTCGGCGGCGCGCATCTGCAGATCGCGCTCGTTCGCCGGCGGCAGGGCGCTGTTCAGCTCGTGGATCCAACTGTGGATGCCGATCTCATGCCCCTCGGCAACAACCCGGCGCTGCTCCTCCGGATGCAGCATCGCGACCACGGCGGGCACAAAGAAGGTGCTGGGTGCGCTGTATTTGGCCAGCAGGTCAAGGATCCGGGGCACGCCAACGCGCGAGCCGTATTCGCCCTGGCTCAGCTTGCCGGGCGAGGTTTGACCCCAGCGCAGGGTTTGGGTCTCGTGATCGCTGTCGAACGACAGCGTCACCGCGCAACGGGCGCCGCCGGGCCAGGATTTCGGCTTTAGCGAGCGTCCGGCCCGGATTTTCTCGACAATCGGGCGCCAGCGTTCTTCTGGCCAGGTCCAGGCATCCGGTTGATCCGGTAGATTACTTTCGGCGGGCTTGCTCATTCTGTCCTCCCGTGGCGCGTTCGCTGTGGCCCCATGCTTCCCCAGGGTGGATGCTAGCACCGCTTCGGGCGCGCGCAAGCCGGTTCAATCAGGTTGAATTCTCTTAAACTTGACAATCGGTACGGATGCCTGAGTATCGGCCGGGCCGTCCTCACCGCTGCGCTTCCTATCCCCGCCCGAAAAGGCTCCGCGATGCGCGATTCCCTGTTGCCATTGTTCATCGTTCTGATGCCTCAGATCGCACTTTCTGCGTTGCAGCTTGGCGTTCCGGTGCTGGCCCCGGCCTTCGTCACCGGGATCGGCATGCCGCCCGAGGCGGTCGGGCTGATCGGCGGGCTGATGGGTTTCGGATCGGTCTGGCTATTCGCGGCCAACCAGGCAGTCACGCCCGTGCTGGGGCCACTGCGCGCGCTGATCGCGGCCTGTGCGCTGGCGGTGACCGGTGTGGCACTGATGCTGACCGGCATCTGGGCCGCGGTCTTCGCTGGCGCCGTTTGCATCGGTTTCGCCTATGCGGTTACCGCGCCCGCTGGCAGCCAGATACTGTCGCGGCACACGCCGCGCCGCCTGTGGGGCACGCTGTTCTCGATCCGCCAGTCGGGGGTGCCGGTTGGCGGCGCTATTGCCGGGCTGGTCGGGGCGGGCCTGGCGGCGGCGGTGGACTGGCGCGCCGGGCTTGCAGCAATTGCAGCACTTTCGCTGATCTGCGCCTGCCTGCTGGCGGCGGCCCCGGCACAGTTCCGCGGCGGCGCCAGCGGCGCGCCGTTCCGGGTCACGGCGTTGTTCGATCCGGCCAACGCCATCCGGCCCTTCCTGACCCTGCGGCGCCTGCCCCAGCTTATCCCGGTTTCCCTGGCCAGCATGGGTTTCGCCGTCGGTCAGGGCAGCACCTTCTCGTTCCTGACCACGTACCTGACCGACGGGTTGGGACTCACGCTGACGCTCGCCGGGGCGATCTATTCGGCGATGCAGCTTGCCAGCTTCGCCGGTCGCGTCATCGTTGGCGTCATCGCTGACCGGCTGGGATCAACCAGGTTGATGATGATCGCGATGGCGATCGCCTCGTCTGGCTCCGCGATCCTGCTGGCGCAGTTCAGCCCCGAATGGCCGCGGGCACTACTGTTTGCAGGCGCCGGGTTGATCGGCCTGTCGGTGGCTACCTGGAACGGCCTGTTCCTGGCCGAGATCGCCAAACTGGTGCCACCCGAAATGGTTGGCGAGGCTACCGCCAGCGCAACTTTTTTCACATTTCTGGCCTACATGGTAGCACCACCCCTGTTCGGGGCGATGGTCTGGTTTGTTGGCTATTCCGCCGCATATTATTGCGTCGCGGCCGCGGTTCTGGGGGCTGGTGTGGCACTGTGGGCCGGATCGCGCGCTGACCGCACCGAGTGAAATTGGCGGCCTTCATCTCGGGCTGGAGCCACCAACGCCGCGAGGCATTTCCGGCGGCGATGTCGGGCGGCCGAGAATCATGTCAGCAGCCTTCTCGGCGATGGCGATGATCGCCGCGTTCGGATTGGCTGAGATTTGATCGGGGAAGATCGAGGCGTCGGCTACTCGCAGCCCCTCGACGCCGCGCAACCGAAGTTGGCGGTCGGTCGAGTTTCGCACCGCCGCTTACACTGCTTGTGGGCGATGCCAAAACGAACCTCTGGTGCCTTTCGGTGATGGCCTCGACATGATCTGATTGCGGACATGGTTGGGCTGATGGTCACGGTGAACGATTATCTCATTCCCCGATCTCCCCATCTCCGATCATGCTTTTTTTGAGCAGGCGGTTCTCCAGGGTCAGCTCTGCGACCACTTCCTTCAAAGCCGCCGCCTCAGACCGCAGCTCCTTGACCTCGGGCGATGTCGCCTGACGCGCAGTGTCACCCGCCAGCCGGTTCTTACCGGCCTCGAGAAACTCCTTCGACCACGAATAATACAGGCTCTCGGCAATGCCTTCGCGGCGGCACAGGGCGGCGATGTCCTGCACGCCCCTGTTCTTCAGTTCGGTCATCACCGACAGCCAGAATTTGGCGCCCTCGTTGTCAGCGATCCAAAGGCCCAGGACCTCACGCACGCCGTCGCGTGAGACGC